>JAABUH010000066.1_pt1 | contig 151027 bp, 151 predicted proteins | sample 5559121 | NCBI WGS metagenome assembly JAABUH01 (sample SAMN10711871, study PRJNA513364) | rock metagenome | isolation source: Antarctica rocks | place: Antarctica: Victoria Land, Battleship Promontory nord | collected 2015-12-28
GCAACTCGGCTTGGTCCGCCATCAAGCCAGGTCGTTCGCTGGGCTGCTCACCCGAAGCGGCGCCACGCTGCTTGCCCACACCCTGCTCCGATTCAACCTTGTTCAATTCACATAATGCGCCTAAGGCCAGGCGGTACACGCTCGGGCGGCTGCCTGAGCCGACGCGGTAGCTGCCGTCACGGCACAGAGTCGCTTTGATGTGGCGAGCGCGGGCGCGTAGCATGCCCTCCTGCCAGTCGGTCGGGATCGTCTCGCGGGTGATGATGGTCACGGTTCGTACCTCCATGTTGTGGTTCGTGCAGGCTCTCGACTTCCTACACCTGCATTATCTCATATCTGGTACTAAATTGCAATAGTTGGGACAAACTCGTACTATGCAGGGGGAGGTATGACGAATGGCGGGTTACCTAAACGTGTCGGAAGCGGCGGCGACACTCGGCGTCAATCGCCGGACCGTATGGCGGCTTATCGCCACCGGGCAGCTTGAGGCGGTCACGAACCCGGTAGACCGCCGGGCAAAGCTGGTGCGAACGGAAGACGTCGAGCGGTTGGCAGAGTACACGCAAAAGGGCGCGGCCCCGAAGTGAGGCCGCGCCCGTCGAGAGCCTGCCGGCCAGAACCACCCAGCCGGAGGCACCAGATTATGGCAGGGGCCAGGCGGCAGGCCCGATGTACAACCTGTTTAGCCGCTCACACTAAACGATGCCTGTGCTGTCTTGCTCTGCCCGCGGTATGCGCATTGCACCGTCCCTGTCCCGCCGCTTCCTTTGGTCTCCTCATGCCATGGCGCTGTTATGGGAAGAAAAAAGGGGCGACGTGATACCCGTGTCGGACTCCTATGTGGCTTCGCCAAAGGTGCCGAGATAGTCGACCACTGTACGAAAGGAGAAGCAAAATCGACCCGTTAGGAGAATGGTCAGAAGGACTACTGCCGCGCATAGTTATGGCGGTGCAGTGATGCACGTGTGGGCATCGTAATCGGAGGGGGGCGGTATGGCCGATAAGTTTTGCTCAAACTGTGGCGCGAAAAATAAGCCGAACGCAGTGGTTTGTCAGAAGTGCAACACGGCGTTTCCATCGGCGAGCCAGTCTGGCTCAACGCCGGTGGTGGTGGTTCAGCACCGCTGGGGGAGAGTATGAAGAATCTCAGGATAGCTGCAGTCCTGATTATCGGCATCGGTCTTCTGGCGTTTCGCGTGGCTGACATCTTGACCGGTCGAGGACACGGCCAGGGGTCCAGCAGTAGCATCCCAGGGGCCGGGGCGAATGGATACAGTGCGGTCGTTGTTCCCTCTATCAAGCCGGAGAAGGTCGGTCAGCCGGCGACGATCGGCTTCCGGGTTAGCAATGGCTCGAAGTCGATGCCTCACCTCACGCTAACCTTCGACAATCTGACCAACTGGCAAGTGCAGCGGGTGGGTTCGAGCAGTTCCTATCGGCCCCAGGCGTTTACGGACCTCGGGTCCAGCGGCTGGGACTTTGGTCCTCTCGCGCGTGGCGCCGTGCGCACCATACAGTTCCACGTCCTGCCCATCAAACCTGGACAGCTGCCTGTCTCTCTGTCGATCTTCGGCTCATACGACAGTATCAGTCGCACGGATAGCGGGGACGAGATCACGAGCGGCACTGTGCAGCTACCAGTGCGTATTGAGACGGGAAGCCTCCCGGTCGCGGCAGCCAAGCTGGATGGGGTTCCCCTAGTGCCGGCTCCGGTTGGGAAGCCGGAGGCCATTGCTCTCGACCGGCACGGCAATCTCTACATTGGCGATACGGACAGCAACTACGTGCTCAAGTTCTCACCCTTCGGCAAGCTGCTGGGCCGCTTCGGTTCGTCTTCGGATAGCTTTATTGGGCCGGAGGGTATCGCAGTCGATGCACAGGACAACGTCTACGTATCGGACAGCGGGAACTACCGCATTGTCAAGCTCTCCCCACGGAACAAGGTCCTGGCCGTTTGGGGATCCGAGGGCTCGGGACCCGGACAATTCAAGAATCCGTACGGAATCGCTCTTGACCGCACAGGCAACGTCTACGTCACGGACTACGACCTATTGGGCCAGAGCAGTCTATCAGCCGATGCCAACCGGCTCCACAAGTTTTCACCAAGCGGCAAAGTCCTTGCCGTGTGGAGTGATACGGAGAATTTTGTCTACGGCGTCCTGCGGGAACCCGAAGGGGTCGCGGTTGACAGCTCTGGCAACATGTATGTGACCAACCTTGACAATGGTGCTGTCCATAAGCTCTCACCCGGCGGCAAGGAGCTAATCGGCTGGAATACCCCGGATAGTGCAGCAGGCGTGGCCATTGACCCCAGAGGAGACGTTCTGGTAACGGACATTTATACCGATGAAATCTTGAAGTATTCGCGGAATGGGAAGCTGCTGAGAACGTGGGGAGGCAGTGGGAAGAAACCGGGCCAGTTCAGCAATCCTCACAGCCTTGCGATCGACAAGCAAGGTAGGATCTATGTGGCCGATACCGATAACGGTCGCGTCCAGATCCTATCGGCAACGGGGAAGCCGCTGCGGATCCTGGGATAGGGTGGAGGCGTTCCACCGAGCGCGGGGCACCAAGTAGAGGGTGCCCCACAGGGTTCGATACTGTTGGCGAATCCGTTGGCGGGTTTTGGCGAGGTAGAAACTCCAGCCATTGAGCGATCCAGATACCATTCAGGGTGGCAGGGCAGGTTGTGCTCGCACAGTATGTAGGTTTCTTCATCCTCACGGTACCATGAAAAAACGCTGTGTCAAGGCAGCAGACAGAGGAAGGTCGGCCACAGGAATGACACGTATGTGTACCCAGAGCGCTGACTAGGTTCCCCCCTCCTATAGCAATCTGGGCACAACGAAGGGGACTCATCGCTCACCCATTCCTCCGGCGTTCTTCCCGCTCGCATCTGTTCTCGAACGTAGACGATCCATCGAGCCGCCCAGTCGGCGCCATAGCTATCATCGTCGAAGGGCACCCGCTGCAGCATTCGATCCATGGCGGCGCCGGCGCCCAGGTGATATTCCACGCCCTTCAGCCAGGCTCGAACCGCGGCCCGTTCCACCGGATCGGCTATGAGCGGTGGTGGCCGTTGCAGCTCACCAGCAAAAGCACGGGACGGACCACCAGCTTCGGCTACACCAGTAGCGGGCTGCTCAACAGTACGACCGATGCCCTTAACCACACCGGGTCGGCCACCTATAACAGTAACGGGACGGTGGCCAGCCAGATCGATGAGAATGGTCACACCACCCACTACAGCTACGTCACCAGCGGGAACGGCATCGGACTGCCCAGCCGGGTCGATTACCCCGCGCTGAGCGGGCAATCCAGCCCGCTGGGATCGGACACCTATAGCTACGACAGCGCCAATCGGGTCTACCAGCACACCGACGGCAAAGCGCAGGTGACCACCATCTGGTACGACAGCCTGGATCGGACCACCCGCCTGGGCTACTCCCGGTTCGCCGGCGGCCCGAGCCAAACCTTCAACTATGACGCCGAGGGGGAGCTGCTGAGCACGAGCCAGGGGGGTGGCGGTCAACCGTTCGCCGCGACCACCTACAGCTACGATGCCGCCGGTCAACCGACCAGCACAACGCTGCCCTCCGGTCCCTATCTGGGCGATGGCCAGTCGATCGACTACTATTGCAGCATGGACCGGTCGACGTATGAGTTCGGGAACAAGCTTCTACGGTTGACGGTCTCAAGGTTTCGCGTGATGACCTACAGTAGGCACCGAGGGGGGGAGGTAGCCCATGCGCGTTACTGCACTGGTGTTGGGAATTCTCGGCGGAATCGGAGGCATCCTGGGCGCACTCTCTGCCTTGAAGGGCCCATTGGTTGCCGCGGGCTTCAGCGGACAGAGTAACGTCACCACCGGGATCGCCCTTATTGCGGTCTTTTCCTTTATCTTCTGTGTCGCGGGCTTTGCTGGAGCCGGATTTGCACTGGCAAAACCTCGACTAGCAGCACTCCTCCTGCTCATTGCCGCCATCGGACTCATCCTCTCTCTGTCTGTTTTCGCCATCTTTGCCACACCCCTGTTCCTGCTGGCAGCCCTCTTCGCCTTTCTGGGACGTCGACCCAAGAAGAAGGCAGGTGCTGACGATGTTGGAGCCACTCCGGTCGCCTCTCAATAACATTTCCCCGCTTAACCACTCTCATCGACGCTTTTCACCGAGATGTGTGTCGACCCGGCAGTGTTGCACTGGCCACGAACGCATCCCCTTCGTCTAGCCTCGCGCGCCATCATCGACCGAGGGCTCAAGACGGGACACGTGACCAACGGCCAGTTGACGCCTCACTCATGTACACCGCACCAAACCAGCGTTGTGATAGAAATCGGTGCTCGGCCGTCCACTGCAAAAACTGTCGTCAAGCAGCCACCCGCCTGTGCTGTGCTTGACGATCCAGGTGAGGCGTATAATGCCAGCCGGCGAGTCGTTATAGACCTACACCCACTGCACCCTCGCCACGGCGCCGTGCTGAAACAGGAGACGAAACGTGTTATGCAGTGCGTAGTTCTGCGATCGTCCGAAAACATCGGCGCCGTACACGTGGTGCGCAACTTCGTAGCGCCGGATGCTGAGGAGCCGTCGATCAAGACGTGGGGTCACCGGCCCGCAGCGCCAGTAGTACGGCGTGCGGCACCCGCGTGGTGACCCGTATCGTAGCAGTGTGTACACGGTTTTCACTGCGTCCACGGGCGAGGCAGCCCCTCTGGTGACCGGGAGTACAGGGGCTGCGTGCGATGGCATGGGCACAAACAAAGCCAGGCAGAGCACCGCCCCAACTGCGCAAATCGGTTTCATGACTGCTTTCCTTCGCAATTACAGATACAAGAGCGAGATGTCGCTCGGACATGGGTTTAGGGGGGGCAGTCGTTGATCAATTGTGCTGATCCACCTCATATATACCACCGCTCACGAGGCGGCGGTCTCGAGCTCCCTGAACTGGTACTTTGCCTGCCGTTCTGTGCACAGGTCGAGCGATAGAGGCATTTTACCGTACCTATTTTGAATGGTAACAGGAGTTGATGGCGCTCGTTTACACTAAAGGTATGCACATGCATCTGCCCGAGATTACGATTACAGAAATCGGTGAAACTATCATCGGCACGTGGCTGGTCCTCAGCCTACTGCTCGCCGCTTTGGTTGCTCGCGGCAGTCGACAGCGATAGAACCGATCCCCTCCCGATCAGGACGCCGACGAGCGGCATACCAGCTTCAAAGCCAGCACGGCCCAGGCATGGGCGCTACCAAGCTCTTCCCGCTCTCCTGAGGCGCCTATTTATCGCAGTACTCGTCAAAGCATCGCCCGAAGCACTGAGCCATCCAGCGATGATCTGCTGACCGCAAGCGCCTGGTGATCGGTCCCACCCATCCGGCATCCGTGCCACATTTCTCTGAAGAATGAGGGCCACTTATTTCTGAAGATGTCACGCTGTACCGTCTGCCAAAGTCCGGCGCGCTTTGCGATAGATAGAGGGTTGATCGAGCGGGAATCGTGCCGGAAACTTGCCCCGCTCGCTGGCGTTTCCCGCATGTCTGTGTGGCGCCATGGGCATACGTGCCCGCCGGCGATGCTGGCGGGCGAGCTTATGGCGAGCGCGGCCCCACTCGGCATCTTTCTCCGCATTCCGGAAACGTCGCTGTCAGCGGGCAATAATGCTCGTTCAGGCGCGCCGCTCGCTGGACGGGATTAGGCGAGCGCAGCGCGTCTCACACTCGGCACACCGCCCACGGATCGCCGGGCGCCCGTTGGAGAACAGCACCTGCACGCCGGCCACCAGCTCGCGCCGGTCACGGCACCGTGGACAATACGCCTGGACCATGTCCGGCTGAGGCGGTGAGAGCACAGGAGAGGCGCGCCGGTGGTATGCCCGGCGGGTACGCGGCCAGCCAGGTGGCAGTTTTGACCGTACTGGACGGGCTGCAGCGCGGGCAGCGCGTTCCGCTTCGCGGTGTTCCCGCTGGCTGGGCCGGCCTGGTCGCCGGCGTTCTGGCCGTGCCTGCATCGCCTCCAGGACGGCATGCGCTGCATCCGTCTCGGCGTTGAGCGCGGCGAAGCAGGATAGTAGCATTCGTTCAGCTCTCTGAAACTCGGCAGGAGATTGCGCCGCATCGAGCAGCGCCGATGCACGGTGGTACCGGCGCCACATGCGATCCGTGGCGCTCTTGTACTGGCTGGTATAGGAGACGACCCAGCAGTGCCGGCAGAGGAAATAGGCGCCACCATGCGGGCGGTAGAGCACTCCCACCATGCGACCGCACTCCATGCTTGGGCACTGCCAGAGTAACCGATGGCAGGCCGGCTGATACGCATACCGGATGCCCACGCCCTGGTGTCCGTGATAGAGGGTGTCGTACTCCAGCGACACGGCGCCGCGCGCACCGTCGCCGTGTCGCTGGTAGAGGTGCTCGTACCTCCCCAGGCCACGAGTAAACGTGAGAGCGCCCGCGTACCAGTCGCGCCGGACCATCTCGCCCAGCGTGGCGGCGCCGAGCCGAAAACAGGCGTCTGAGCGAACCTTACCCAGCGGGCACCCAGTCGCTCACGTGACCCCATTTGACGCCGTTTTCGACACTACAGCCATGGATTTTCGCGGGTTTGGTGCGTGATTGGGCCGCCAGGGCATCCGATTTTCGCGCGGTTTGACGGTGGCGTGACGCATAACGCGGCCAAAACAGGCCCGACGGGCACAAAGATGCACCCACCGGGCTGCCTACCGGCACGCCCTGATCGAGTAGCCTCGCCGCGATACGGCGCCGCTCCTCATCTCGCCTCGGGTTTTTTGTCCGTCCCCATTGTCCGCTCACCGCTCGTTCCCCCGTCCTGCATGTTTCCCGATGTTTCCCTGTTTGGTGGATTCGGGCTATCCGCTGCCTCCCGTTCGAGCGCTTCCAGCATCGCGGTATCGTCACCGGCCAGGCGCTCGGCCATCTCCGTCCCTTGCGGCTCCAGCTCGTCCAACATGCCAGCCCACGGCTCATCTCTCAGTGTCACGGTTCGGCCACTCCTTCGGTGTTCAGCCGGCGGTTCTCAACCAATCGGGAACATGGATTCTTGCGCCGCAGGTGGTAGACCACCCAGGCGCGCAAATCGCCGCCGGCGCGGTGCATGTCGGTGAGGTCGTTACCACCAATCGGCCGTACCGGTCGGATGCGAGCCGAGAGCTGCTGTAGGGCCTGTGTGCCCGTCTGGCCGGCGGCGTCCAGGTCGTAGGCTACCAGGATGCGCCGGGCGTGGCGCATCTCCCACAGCCAGTGGAGGGATGGTACGCCGGCGGCGCTGCCCGCTGTCACCACGCCCACCAGGTCGCCGGCATGTTGCTGCACCAGCATCGCGTCAAGCTCGCCCTCGGCGATAATGACCGTCTCGGCGTGCTGTCCGTCGGTCAGAAGCAGCGAGCCGAACAGTGCCCGACGGCTGCCCGCCACCTGCTGGTACTTCGGCGTGCCCTGGATTCGACGGAGTTTGATGGCCCACAGCGTCCCGTCCAGCTCGGTGGGTATGACAATGCCGGCCGGCAGCCACACACGTCCATTGTCCGTGTCGATGTCCCACTCCTCGGCGTCGACCGCGCCACTTGTCGGGTTGAGACCGAGCCGCCAATGGCTGATGGTCGCGTCAATCAGTCCCCGCTCACGGTGTAGATACTCTCGTGCCTCCGTTCCGGCTGGAGACATTAGGCATTCATGGGCAAGCCCGACAAACATCCGCCCGCGCCACTGCCACCTCGGGTTCGTCGGCGACGTATCGGCGACCGGTGCAGCAGGCCGAGCGGAACGGGTACCAGGCGCCACGCCGAGCCGTCGGCAGGCATCGCGGTAGCCGATCCCGTGCCGCTGCTGGAGGAAGCCGGCTGCGTCACCACTACGGCGGCAGACCCGGCACCACCAGCCAGGTCGATCCGCGTGAGGCCAGACTCGGAACCGGTCACGGCCACCACAAAATGGACATGAGCCGGCATACTCGCCGCCGTTGGTTCGGCACATTCGCCGTAGTTGGGTTTCGGCACCCAAGAGGTCCAGCAGGCCGGTATTTTCCTTGAAACGCCCGGCACCCTCACCCTCGAAACCCTCAAAAGGGCTTTTGCAGGTTTTGAAGGTGACCGTGTGGGGCGTTTTCACCGCCGTTCCCTCTCGCGATGGCTGTTTATGCATGGATGAACCCGAATCACGGTGGAGGGCCGGCCTCCGCTGCTACGCTGTTCTAGTCGCAGCCAGCAGGCCGATTCCAGGGTGTCGAGCGCAGCATCGACCTGCCGGTCGTCATTGAGTTTTGCCCAGTCGCGCTGTTTGACGTCTCGGGCGGTCATCCCGTCGGTCACGGCGCCGGACTGGATTTTTCGTAGCAAGGCGTGGGCGGGATCGATCCCAGGCGACAACTCGGCGGCGTAGAGTTTGCGAGCGTGGCTTTCCAGGAATCGGCCCCAGATAATCGCCACCTCCAGGGCCTGCGCCGGGACCGGACCAGCGAAGCTGGCCGCCAGGTGGATCAACAGGGCGAGCGCTGGAACCAGCGACCGGTATTTTGCCATATGCGATTGAAAGACGGGCGTATCGTCAAATTCACCGCCGCGTAGTCGCTGTTCAATATGCGTTTTCCAGGCGTCGTACAGAGGTTGTGCCTCGCTACTGAACCGCAAAAACGGAATCGGGCCAGTGCTGCAATCAGCCCCCATGGCTGCCGGCTCCATCGCGTCCAACCGCTCATATACCTAGAGGGCCTGCTCGTACAGCTGGTGCTGTGGGTACCTGGTGGGCGCGGTGTACCGTGGCTGTTGATCGGGCCAGACAACGAGTTGAAACCGTTGCAACAACCCGTCTGCATTCGCACTGCCACTACGTGCTGCGGCCACCAGGCTCTGCGCCACGCCCGGCTGGAGACCGCCCACCACAGAGACCGTCGGGGCTGCTATCCGGGTGGTACCACGCTGTATGCGGTCGGACGTGAATGGTTGCAACCCCTCCCAGGCCTGCAAAAAAACTGACGCTCGTCCTCCCTCCCTCCCTTCTCAAACGTATTGAACAATCCCCGCAGTTTGTCCCGTGAGACCAGGAGGCCCCGCGGATTGTCCCGCAATAGCTCGCCCAGTTTTTCCACCGTGGCATCCTGTGCCACATACCGAGTGGGTCGACACTGGCCCGCCTCTGCCTGCTCGGCGAGCGTGGCGGCCAGCCGCCTCTCCAGGGCGGAGACGTCTTTGCTGGCACCAGACGTTTTACGGATCGACGCCCGGAATGCCGCCACCCCCTCCTCTCGTCGCATTGATGCCGCCACGCGTGCCGGCTCTCCGGCCTCGAATGCCTCCCAGGCCCGCGATTGCAGAGCCTCTATAGGTTTCAGCCCAACGCCCAACGCTCCACTTTTCATCACTCCCGGCGTACCCACAATCGCGCCCCACAAATTCGGCACTACCACGTACGGATCGTAGGGGGTGGGTTGAATGCCGATGTTCCGGCCCACCACGGAGCTGAGGGCCACCATGGCCGGTACCACCACATAGTCCAGGGGATAGCACGAGCGTTTAGCTGAATCGACCAGCCACCCGCGGAGTTGAGCCGGCGCCATGGCAGAGTCCATAGCCGGTACAGATTCGAGCGGTGGTATCTCCGATGGTGTCGGCCACGCCTCCTGATCCGGATCGACAGCGACCAGCGCCGCACACACTGCCGCACGGGTGGCGTCGTCTGATCCGTTGACATAAGCATCTAGCGCATGATCGCGGGAGGGGAACCCGGGCCGATCCATGGCGCTCGCAAGCTCGAGCGCCATGGGCGAGTGCAGAGCGGTGTGGTCCATGGCGCCACCACGCCGGTACGCCTCAAGCGCGGCCGCCTCCTGGTCGTCGAGGGCCGGCGCGGCCAACCTCACCGCTGCAATGGATGCGGCCATTACGCCGCGTCTCGACCGTTCCCGGCCTGCGTGAGATGGCGCCCGATCCAGTCCTGAACGGCAGATGCAGGGACACGCACGGCCCGGCCAATGCGGATCGTGGGCAGTTCCCCTGCGCCGATCAACTCGTAGATCTTCGTTTTCCCGATGCTGAGCCGTTCCGCCGCCGCCTGCGTCGTCAGGAGCGTTTCGTGTTCCACTGTTCACCTCCATGTGCCAAATGTGTGACATGCAGCCAATTCACCGCTGATATCAGCATGAACGGGGACGAACGGAGTAAACTAGTGGATAGCGGCTAGGTTACGACGGAGGTTTTCACAGTGAAGCATGACGGGCACCGTGAGGGCTTCACCGCCGCGTTGGATGTTGCGGGCCTGGATTTGAACTCGCGCCTACGCATCCTGCCGCCTGATCGGCGCTATCCTCTCCAAGGAATCGTCAAGCTAGAAACACGTGGCCCCGGTGAGCACTTCCTCTATCACGACCGATCTGGGCCGTCGTGGGACGGAGAGGGCAAGGACTCACTTCAGGGATGCTTGTCATCGTTCGTGCGTTTGCATACTGCCGCCAACCACCCAGAGCGCATCTTGCATTTTGCGCGCGAGTACGGCACGTTGGGCTTTTGTGAGCACATTGACCGAAAGGCCAGGTATAAGGGGTATGCGGGGACACCTGCAAACACGTGTCCTCTATGTGCTGCGGTCCGAAAGACCCATCTGAAAAGTGTCCTTCGATGCGAGGGTCAGGAGGCTTTCAACAAGCACAAATTCTCTCCCGGTTGGTGTGAGACGTGTTGCGCGTTGCAACCGCGGGAACCGATCGATAGCTGGATACTGACTGTTAGACAAGTGCGAGCGGCGCTTTCAATTACGGCCTCCCTCAGAAGCGGGTGCAACATCGCCCCCATCGACTGGGACAACCTATTCCTCGGTCCCATAGATCGTGCTATCACGGCGTCGTGGCAGAGAGATATTGATGAGCGAAGGGTGGTAGGGTGCTTGCAGGCGTGGAGTTTCGTAACTGACATTACTCACAATTGGCTGCAAATGGACACGGGGAACCCGCTCGTGTTTAGCACAAGGTGGGACAAAGACAATGGGGGCCGATTCGAGGTGCGCATTGGCGCGAGTGGACTTCTCGCGAATCTCGCGTTGCAACTCGCGGCTCTTCTCAGCGCCACTGATCGTACGCACGTGTGCGACGCATGCGGTGACCCTATTTTTGACCGTCAACGGCGCCCCCGGCATGGAATCCACGTGCTCTGCTCTGATTGCAAGCTTGCGTCTGATGCCGAGCGTCAGCGCGCTAGATATGCCCAGCAGAACCCACAACCGCGACGCAACTCGAAGTATCGAACCGGTTGAGCCAGTACCGTGGCTGCTCCCGAAAATGACCCCCACCCTGACCCCCTCCCAATACAATTCGCCCCGGCTCGCGGTTGAGCGCACATGTTCGGAGAAGCGAAGATTCGGCGTATAGACGCCAAAACCGGGCATAGACGAACGGCGGCGAACGGCGTAAATCGTTCTCATAATCTGTTGGTCGCAGGTTCGAATCCTGCTGGGCCCACCACTAATCCCCGAGCATCATGCCAGTCTGGTTCTCGTCCACGACAGCACCACCTTCCCGTGGTCAAGCCCTAATGTCACGTCCGTCCAAACTATGGCTGGCCATCCTGCTGCTGGTCGTAGTTGGCGGTCTGGCGGCGGTCCGTCTGTCGCGCCACCAGACCAGCCTTGCCGAGGCACGGGATGCGTCGCGGGTTGGGTGCGGCTCGGTGGCTGCCGCCTCTCGCGACCACCGTGCGTTTCTCTGGCTGACGGTGGCAGCCCGCGTCTCCGACATACTCCCGGATTCGTTCGGTCGATACCGGCATCAGCGTTTCCTAATACGCTGCCCAACCGGCCAACAGATCCTTATCGTCAATGACGTGACGGTCGGGCAGCGCGTACCGGTCAAACTCGGAGACCGCGTGGCGGCGCACGGCGAATATATCTGGAACCGCCAGGGCGGCCTGATCCACTTCACCCATAGCTCGGCCGGCGCCGAGCAGGGATGGATTCTGCGAGGCGATCATGTCTACGAGTGAGGTGATGGGACAGGCCACTGCAAGCGGCCCCGTATCACCAGGTCCTCGCCAGCCGCATCCACGGTCCGATCGACCACTGTGATGGCCTCGCTCATCACCGTCACGCCCAGGTCTCCAATGGACTCAGTGCCGGCGCCAAGAATCTTGGGGGCAATGAAGATGACGACGTGCGTGGCCAGACGCTCGCGCAGAAATGAGGTCGTGACTATGGCGCCTCCTTCCACCAGCAGGGATGTCATGCCCTCATCGTTGAGCCACGCCAGGAGTGCGTGGAGGGACACTCTGTCATCCTGATCCGGAAGTCTCAAGACCTGCACTCCCATTGCCTCCAATGGAGCGACGCGGCGGTGGTCGGCGCGGTGCGTCGTCGCGACGACGGTGCGTGCGCCCGGCACGGACAAGACCGTGCTTGACGGCGAAATACGCAGACGGGAATCCAGCACGATGCGAACGGGATCCGGCCCGTCGACCAGGCGTACGTCCAGCCGCGGATCATCCACCAGGACGGTATTTATGCCCACCACCACCCCCGCGTGCTCGGCTCGTAGCCGGTGACCACAGGAACGCGCTTCCATCCCGGTCACCCAGCGAGAGTGGCCGGTTGAGGTCGCAATGCGACCGTCCAGCGTTTGCGCCAGCTTGAGCGTCACCACTGGAGAGACAGGCGGGACGTCGTCTCCGCCGGAATGCGGCGATCTCACCTGTCGGCGACGCCAGCGGCAGTCGTGGACAAGATTCCGGACGAAGAGGTGGACAACGCGCACTGCAGGTGCCTGTCAGGTGGAGGGACGGCTCTGATTCTGCCGACCGAGACCAATGGCGCCGAATTTGGATAGCCGTCCGTTTCCCTGGGCCCACCGCCCGCATCACACGCAGGGACCTTGGCTTTATCAAGTCGTTGACTAAGGCTTGGCGACATAACGCTTTCAGGACGCCGGGGATGCCGTTGGGGGGGGCTGACGAGCTGATCCCAGGCCGGTATGATGGCGCTCAGAGTGATCTCTGAAACGAGTTCGGCGAGCATGTGGTCAGGCACCGCACGACCAACCGGGCTAGCGGCGGCAGAGGAGCGAAAGCGTGGCACACTATCTACCTTTGGAGGAACGATCGGACGACACCGGCTCTGTGCGGCGTCCGTGTGCCGCGGCTGGAGCGGCGCGGTCGGATGAAATGGCAGACCTCAGGATCTTCTGGGGCCCGGAAATCTGTCGGCTGGAATACTTGCTTCATCTTATGCGGACCGGTCGCATCAAGGACGAATACCTACCACGGAGCGCCTGACGCGAACGCGTCTATGGCGAGTTGGGGCACGTGCGTGTGAGAGACGCCATGCGGCTATGAAGACTCGCTGATGGCATGTGCCCCTGATCCCTCAACACCGATTCCGCCATCCTGTGCCGCATACCTTTTTCGCCACAGGAACCACCAGGCCAGGGCCAATAGCGTCATGATGATCGCCGTCACCTGTGCCTGCTTTAGACCGGCCAGGACAACGATATTGGCCCGCCCAAAAAACAGCACAAACTGCCCGATTGAATACACCACGAGCCAGACCAGGAATACCGTTCCTGGCACGCGGAAGCGGTACCGCAACGCCCAGATCAGGGCGAATAGCCCCGCCGTGAAGAGCAACTCATAGGCCGCCGCCGGCTGGTACGCGACGGCATGGCTCGGCACAAAGGTGTTGTGCGGATTCGTGTACTGCGTGGCCCAGGGGAGCGAACTGGGGTAGCCCAGGATATCGCCGTTGATGATATTGCCAACCCGCCCGAAGGCCTGTGCAACCGGAATGAAGAGTGCGGCTGCGTCCATGGCTCTGCTGAAGGACACACCTTTGCGCACACACATAAGATACAGAGCCGGAATCCCTAAAATAACCGCTCCGTAGAAGGCCATGCCTCCTTCCCAGGTGGCCAGGATGTTCTGCGGATGCCTCAGATACGAACCCAAATCCGACTGCACCACATAATAGAGCCGCCCGCCTATCAAGCAGGCGATCAGCACCGGCCAGAAGAGCTCATACGCTGTCTCGCGGCTAATCCCAAAACGGGCAGCGTAGGGTATCGCAACGCGCAGTCCGGCGGTAATACCCAGGACATACATCAGTCCATACCAATGAATCGCGAAGGGACCAAGACGCAATAGCACAGGGTCGATGCCGATCTTGATTACCGCAGCGGATATCTCGGGTAGAAACATCACGTACCGTTTTCAAACAGCAGGCTTGTTCCGCTGCCTTCAGGGGCCAATGGTGCGTCGATAAGCCATATCAATGGCTGAACGTGGCCGTGGGCGATGGACTCACGGTGGGTGATGCAGTGGGCGTTGCGGTGGTAACGGTAGTGGTCCCGGTGGCGGTAGCGGATGCGCCTGCCTTCGGGGTGGCTTGCGGGGTCGCGCGCGGTGTGGGAGCCACACTGCCTTCCTCCACCACCGCCTGCCAGGGCTGGTAGGTGGTGGGTATCTTGTCGACGGTCAGGTCGCCATTCGGCTTCAAGATGGTACGGTGCAGGATGGTCGTGGCTCCATCGTGGGCGAAAGCAGTTTGATGCTGTTCACCGGGCGCCAGTGCAGGATCCTGCTGGACAATCTTAGGTCCGTGCGGAATGACTTTGGTGATCTGTGCGGTGGAGTCCACAGCCACCTTCCAGCCCACCTTTGCCCCATAGACGTAGATCGTTAACTGCTGCCGGAGTGGCTGCACACTGGTTTCGATCAGCAGGTGTCCACCGGTGTTATTCAGGAATCGCAGGTCGAAACTCTTGGCTGGCGAGACAATGGCATCGTATCCTACCGGCGGCTCATACCAGGGGAGGCGGTAGGTGTGGCCGTGCCGCTCCGACAGATGAAGACCAGCGTTGTACAGCGCCCGTAGGAAGGTGGTCGCCACCTGTTGCATGGCGCCCCCACTGCCGGGGACCAACTGGCCATTCTGCTTGATTTCCTGATCGCGATAGACCTCATCAGACCACGCGGTGCTTGCCATCAGGGTGTTGAACGAGATGTCTTGGCCGGGGTTGAAGAGCTGCTGGTCAAGAGTCTTGGCGATGCCGGTGATATCGTCCAGGCGAGCAGTATCACTACCGGCGAAGCTCGTGGTGCCGGTGGCGAGCAAGGTGGTAATGCCGAGACTGGCCGGGTTTGAGGTGTCCACCGGAGGCTGCGTGACCAATACCGGCAAACGTAGCCGGGCACGGGCTCTCAGTCCGGTGATGATCGGCAGTAACCGCTGGGTCGCCGCCTGTTGGTCCAGCGTGCGGCCCAAAAGGCGCGGACTGATGATCTGGACCGACGTGCCAGCAAACGATAGTTTGGCATTCTCCGCCTGGCGATCGACTTGAGACGCCAGATATTGGACGAACGCCTGGACCGCTGTCTGATCCACGTTTAATTGGATCGCGGCGCGATGAGGCCCGACAGCGTCATGAAAATGAAACATTCGAGCAAACGAATAGCGCGAGGTGACAAATACACGTTTGCCCACCGTAATGACCGGTGGACTGCTCAGGAAGGCTTCCACTCGATCTCGCACCCGCCGCGCCACCACGTCGGTGATCTGCGGTTGAGTATGGATCACTGCCAGCGTTCGGGTTTCTACCGAAAGAGAATTGAGTGAGGAACGCACCGCTTGCACCGCTTGTGTCAGATTCAACTGGCGGCCAGACCGGCTGTGATTGATCTGGACATGGTTACTGTTGTCGATGTATAGGAATGCATTCTGAGACGGCGCGGAGAGACGTTGCGGCCCGCGGACGATTTGCTGCTGGATATACTGCAGCACCTGCTGCTCGCTCAGTGTGTACCGCAACTGGATGCGGTGCGGCGGGTGGAGTGGCGCGCGATCGATCAATTGGGCGACGAACGGTCCCTTGCGTCCCACATCCATCGCCGCGGTCACCGTCCCAGCGATGTCGTAGCTCAACCCCAACTGCTGTGCTTTGGGCTGCCACCGGAGGGCGTTGTACTGCAGCGTTACCGGGTTGTTGTACTTGACCACCAGTCGATTCGCAATCAGCGTCTTGGCCTGCGTCGCGGTGAGCCCCCCGACGGGCGTGCGATCCACATAAACTCCGGGTAAAATCTCGCCGCGATACTTAGAAAACGCATACGTGGTGTATGCCAGGAGGAAGATCGAGAGGATGGCCACCAGAAACACGGCATATGCCAGCGGCGCCCAGCGACGTTCTTTTTGACGTAGCCGCTGCTGCGCCTCCCGTTGAGGAAACAGCTTGCGATCGTCCGCGGGGCGGATGATCTCCGTGCGGCGAACCCGCTCGGGCGAGGTTGTCTCTAATTTTGGTGGAATACTATGTGCCATACTGAAGTCGTCTTGCTGGGTGCAATACGCTCCTTTTTTACCATGACTTGATCGAGGTGATCCCTATGCTGCGCTTCAAGCAGTTCTCGGGAAGCGGATCCGACTTCGAGCACGCTGTTAACGCCTGGCTCGAACAGATCGAACCGGACGTAACCCAGATGGTCCAGACCGTGGACGATTCGGGAAGGGTTACCATTGGTTTTCTGTTTGAAGAGAGCTTTCGGGGTCAAGAATTCCGGCTTGCCTCCGAGCGCCAGGTGGAGCGCGCCACCCGGCCCGCTATGAGGCCGTCCGACGCTCCCGATATCCCGCTCCAGGTACAGGCCGAATCGCCCGAGCCCCCTCGTCAGCCGTGATTCCATTCGTGTAACCAGCGCGCGGCCTCGCAAGCATGATAGGTCAGAATAATGTCGGCGCCGGCTCGGCGAATCGAGGTGAGAACCTCGCGCACGCTTGATTCCTCGTCCAGCCAGCCATGCCCTGCCGCTGCCTTAAGCATGGCATACTCGCCGCTCACGTTAAAGGCGGCTACCGGCGCGTCGATTGCATCGCGCACCTCGCGAATGATGTCGAGGTACGGTAGCGCCGGCTTGATCATGATGATGTCGGCGCCCTCCTCGACATCCAGCACTACCTCACGCATCGCTTCCCGGCGATTCCCCGGGTCCATTTGATACGATTTGCGGTCGCCAAATTGCGGCGCGCAGTCCGCCGCCTCTCGGAATGGACCGAAGAACGCGGACGCGTACTTTGCGGAGTACGCCATAATGCCCACCTGCTCCATACCGTTGGCGTCAAGCGCCTGCCGAATTGCCTGGACCCGTCCGTCCATCATATCGGAGGGCGCCACCATGTCGGCCCCCGCCCTCGCTTGACTCACCGCAATCCGGGACAGCACCTCAAGGGTCGCATCGTTATCCACCTGACCATCGCGCACCACCCCGCAGTGCCCATTTATGGTGTACTCGTCCAGACAGGTATCCGTGAGAACCAGCAGGGATGGAGCCGCGTCTTTGATGACGCCCACCGCCTGTTGCACGATGCCCTCGGCGCTGTAGGCTTCCGACCCCTCCTCATCTTTGCGCTCCGGCAGGCCGAACACCATCACTGCCGGTATCTCCAGTGACTCGACCTCGCGGGCCAGGGCGGGTAGCAGATCGAGGCTCCAGCGATACTGCCCGGGCATGGACGGAATCGGGTCTTTGGCGGAGGGTTTGGCGTGGACGAACAGCGGGAAGACCAGATGAGCAATGGACAGATCGGTTTCGCGTATTAACCGACGAAGCTGGGGGGTGCGGCGTAAACGCCGCAGTCTGGTGGAGGGAAAAGACATACAACGGTTCCTATGGGGCGGATGGTGCGGATCGCGGATCAGCGATCCGCAGTTTTTTCACTCGGCGAGTCTTCCTGAAGGTCAGCCAGGCGAGCCGGATCGGAAGACGGCAGGTCGTAGAGTTCTCTGGCCTGCTCTTCACTCCCTGTTTCCTGTCTCTTGTCCGACATGAGATCCTCGGCCAGATCGCCGAGATCGTCGAGCGGCAGTTCGTCTTTCATCTATCGTCCTTTACAGCGAGTGTGACACGGTCGGAAGCCGGCCGGTCCGCGGAACCATACGGTGCGCCAACCGGCAAGCACGCTTCGTCGTCACCTCTTGAGTCTACGAGTGGAACGGGCACGAAGTCCGTGGCATCCGCAGCCACCAGTTGGTAGTGTACGCCACCGAGGGCGACGTTCGGACCCGTGCCGGCGGCATCGCCGTGTAGATGTCCATAGATGCAAATCTCTACGCCATCTGTTTCCAGCAGCGCGCGGTACGGGCTGGTCTGCTGACCGGCGTAGAAGGGCGGATAGTGCAAGGCCACAATGGTTGGCAGAGCGGGATCTCGCGCGGCCAGTGAGGTTTCAAGTCGCTGCACTTCCCGATTGAGCAGCTTCTCGTCCTGCGGCGTCCACTCCGAACTGCCTGGTACGGGCGACCCTTTCGCGCCGCAGATGTTGTATCCATCCGCCACATACGCATTGTTATGGAGCAGGCACATACCGGGCGGAAGCACCGCGCGCACCTTGTTCGTCGTTTTGCTCGACCACCAGTAGTCGTGATTCCCCCGTACCAGAATCTTGCGGCCGTTCCACGCTGCCATGCGATGCAGCGTGTCCATCGCGCCCTCGAGATGCAAGGCCCAGTCAATGTCGCCCGCCACGACAACCGTGTCGCTGGAACTCACACGCTGCGCCCAGGCGTGCTCCAAGCGCTCCACGTGGCCTGCCCACCGTTCGCCGAACACATCCATGGGCTTCAGTGGCTGTCCCGTCAGCGGATCCCGGCCTGAGGCATGGATGTCCGCGATTGCCCAGATTGTCACAGATACGCGCCGCCTCTTCGTCTGACAAATATACAGTGTAATAGTACGAAGTTGGGCGGGGCACGTGCAGCCACGATCACTCCACAACAGGGTAGGTTCGGATGGTGATGGCTCGCCCTGCCGGGCGGAGCGGCGTTCAAGCGGCAGGAAAACGATCGACAAGCTGGGAGTCGTCAGATGAGGCGGGCCGGTATCACTCACACTTTGTCGAAGCTCGCCTTGCCAGCTGGGCTCACACTCAGCGCGCTGCTGCTGGCGGGCTGCAGGTCTCAGTCGCCTGCGATCCGTGCGCCTGTCGCTATTCACACGCCCGCGACGCTCGGCAGCGGGGTCCTGCCCACCGGCTTCGAGGTGGAACCGGCAGACGGCGTCGGCGCCTTGATTCGAGCCGTGGATCGGGCCCAGTCAACCGTCTATCTCGAAGCCTACGTCCTCACCCATCGGCGCATCATCCGCGCCCTGGAGCGAGCCAGCGCCCAAGGGGTGCAGGTCTATGTGGTGCTGGAGCATCAGCCGTTTGGCATGGGGCTACAACCAGAGACCGCAGCGCGACAGCTCCGCGCCGCCGGGATTCATGTGCGATGGGGACGCCCTGGTTTCCGATACACGCACGCCAAGTTTCTACTCCTGGATGGCCGGCTGGCGATCATTGGAACGGCCAACTTTTCGGCCGCGGCCTTCAGCAGCAACCGGGAATTTCTGATCTTTGAGCGAGACCGGCGTGTGGTCCGCGATCTGCAGGCGATTTTTGTGTCCGACTGGGACTCCACTCCCTTGTCGTTGGCGGACGACAACGTGGTCACTGCGCCCGACGACGCCCGAGCAAGGCTTTCCACCCTCATCGCCCGTGCACATCGAAGCATCGACATCTACGCGGAGGAGATGGCCGACCCGTTGCTCGAACAAAAGCTCGCTGCTGCCGCCAAACGAGGCGTGCGAGTCCGGATCATCGTTCCCCAGAGCGTGACGCTGTCCAACATTGCTTCCCTCCTGCGCGGCAGAGTCGCGGTGCGCCTCCTTCAGCAGCCCTATGCGCATGCGAAAGTGATCCTGGTCGACGGCGTGCGAGCGTTCGTCGGCTCCGAAAACTTCAGCGCCACCTCACTCGACCACGACCGAGAGGTCGGCCTTCTGATCCGCGGCCCAACCCTTGCTCGCATCTCGGCCGTCTTCGCGGCTGACTGGTCCAACGCGGTTGCGCCTCACATCAGTCACGGCGTCCGGTAGGGAGAGCGACTGTCTCACCCAGATCTTCCATCGTGGAGATCCGAACGATTGAAGCGTGAGGGCATCCTCATGGGCACACTCGCCATGCACGAATCGGGACACGTTCTGTCGTCATTTCAGATCCATCGTGAGATGTCACGAAACCGCGCGCTTCCTCTCCTTAAGTGGATGCCACCGAATTCCCGTTCTCGATACGAAGATTTGCACCGTTTTAAGGCTTGGGTAAGGTGCGACCTTGCAGAGTAATAACAGTTTGCGATGCTAGGTGTATCCCGCAGCCCTCGCTCGGCCAGGCAGAAAGAGATGAAACAAGATGGGAATCGTGATCGGACTTCTGGGCCTCTCCTTCCTTTCGGCACTGGCTGTGCCGGAATTTCTGCTGTTGATCTGCATCGTTGAGTACCGAAAGCTGGTCAGAGAACCTGCTCCGGCTCTTCAACCCGCCGTCATACGAGCTCCTGCTTACTTCAAGCCTTCTCCCGTCACCTTTGGATAGCAACGCACAGCGTACAAGTCGGGCAAGAATGATGAAGGTCATTTTGAGCGTGATCGGCGCTGCGGGGCTCACGGGGCTCGTTGCGGTGATACATCCGAGCGTCTCGCCCGACACACAAGGCCAACACCTGCATTCAGTGTTGTCGCCAGACTTTGAGGCTGGAGCTTTTCATGGACCGACGGCTGCTGCACGTCTGACTGAGGCCGGAGCCATCAAAATAGTGAATGACTTGTACTGGAGCCTTAGCAGTGCTTCCAGTGTCACCGCGGAGTACCAGGGATCGACGTCTCGTGGCCTGGAGAATCGTGGCGCTGATGGCGTCTTTCACCCGGAGGGTGCTCGCGATGTGTGGGTGGTCACCACGAATGGGATCACGACGGACGATCCGGGAGGAGGCAATCACATGTGTGGCCCCAATCACACGGGGGCAACATGTGCGGGCGCAAGGGTGTATGACCATCTGAGATTCATCGTTGACGACAAGGTCGCACAGGTGATTGAGGCGACTTCGTTCTAATCGTTCGGCGTTCGGGCTGCTTTACCATTATGTGCATCCTCCAGGGATCCATGGCAGGGCACAACCATCAGGCGCACCCGTCCCTCCTTGCATTCTCCAAAATCGCCCGTAAGCTCACTTCAGAGCACCCCCATCTCCTTGCCCTCCCCATCCACCATTCCAGGGTTGCAAAGTTGCAACGGTTGCACCATGCACAGCACGTCGCCCGAGTGCCCTTGCTGATCAAATCGTTCACTCAGGCAAAAATGGCCATCCCTCTGAGGAGCATACCTGGAACCAGAGCGACGATCCGGCTCGTCCCGCCCGGACCGACGCGAAAACGTGCAGGTCACCCAATGGATAACGCCGATTCGACACGCCTTCGCAGACGCGGTATACTTCATGGGCTTCGTCCCGGCTCGCTCGGCGAGCCTGCCCGCCGTGGTTGGACCTCGCGGGTCCTGGCTACGGGATTTTTACTGTAATGAGTGGCGGCACGGCGTGAATGCGTGAATGGCGCCGTCCACCCGTAGCATCGTCACTACACGTCCCAGGTGGCTGATAGCCCGCGTGCGGGCCGTTCTCCCGACGGGCGATAGCGGTTACAAGAAGGAGCACGCGTGAGCACACTGGTCGTTGGTTCTGTGGCCCTGGATACGGTGGAAACTCCGTTCGGACGCGCCGACAACGTTCTGGGCGGAACCGCGATGTACTTTTCGCTGGCGGCCAGCCTGTTTACCGATGTGAACCTGGTGGGCGTGGTGGGTGAGGATTTTCCCGGCGAGGCGTTGCAAACCCTGCAGGAGCGTCGGATCGATCTGGCGGGACTCCAGCGCCGCAGCGGTGAGACGTTTCGCTGGGTTGGTCAGTACGACTTTGACATGAACGTGGCCCACACCCTTGATACACAATTAAACGTGTTCGAGACCTTCCATCCCACGATCCCCGATCACTATCGCGACTCGCGCTTCGTGTTCCTCGGCAACATTCATCCCTCCCTCCAACTCGAGGTGCTCGCCCAGGTCACCAAGCCCGAGTTCGTGGCCCTGGATACCATGAACTTCTGGATCAGCGGCGCCAAGGACGAGTTGACTCAGGTCATGCGGCGCGTGGATGCGGTGATCATCAATGAGGGGGAAATCCGCGAGTACACCGAGGAGTACAACGTTCTGGAGGCGGCTCGCCACATTCTGGAACTCGGTCCCCGCTACGTGGTGCTCAAGCGGGGCGAGTACGGCGCGATCCTCTTCGAGGGCGACCGAATCTTCGCGGCGCCCGCTTTCCCCACCTGGGAGGTGCGCGACACCACGGGCGCGGGCGATAGCTTCGCCGGCGGTTTTGTGGGATACCTGGACAGCTGTCAATCGCTGGATCATGCCAGCTTCCGCTCGGCGGTGGTCTACGGCAGCTGCCTGGCGAGCTTTACCGTTGAAGATTTCAGCATTCGCGGGCTCATGAAAGCCTCGCGTCAATCTCTGCGCGACCGATATCTGCATTTAGCCGATATCACCCACATCGAAGCACCCAGCCCTATACAAGAACGTGATCTCGTTTCAGAAGGAGTGTAAGTATGCAAACAGAGGTATCCCGCCAGGGTGACGTAAAAGATCTTGGACTGGCAGACAGAGGCAAAGTGCGCATCGAGTGGGCGGATTCCACCATGCCCGTGTTACGCATGATTCGCGAGCGCTTCCACGACGAGCAGCCCCTGGCCGGGCTGCGCATCGCGGCCTGCCTGCACGTAACCACCGAGACCGCAAACCTGGTTCGCACCCTCCAGGCCGGCGGCGCTGCCGTCAACCTCTGCGCCTCCAATCCGTTGAGCACCCAGGACGACGTGGCCGCCGCGCTCAATGTGCATTACGGCATTCCCACCTATGCCATCAAAGGGGAGGATCGCGATACCTACTACGGTCACATGGACGCGGTGCTCGACTCTCGCCCGCACATGACCATGGACGACGGTAACGACCTGGTGACGCGAATTCATCAAGATCGGCCGGACCTGCTGTCGAATGTCTTCGGAGGGACCGAGGAAACGACCACCGGGGTTATTCGCTTGTATAGCATGCACGCCGATGGCGCGCTATCCTATCCGGTGGTTGCGGTCAACGAGGCCGATACCAAGCACCTGTTCGACAATCGCTACGGTACCGGGCAGAGCACCATCGACGGCCTCCTGCGCGCCACCAATATGTTGCTGGCAGGCAAGCGAGCGGTGGTCGCGGGCTATGGCTGGTGCGGTCGCGGTCTAGCCAGCCGTCTGGCGGGCCTGGGCGCGAACGTGATCGTGACCGAGATCAACCCGACGCGAGCGATCGAGGCGGTGATGGATGGCTACCTGGTGATGCCGATGCACGAAGCCGCCAAGGTAGCCGACGTGATCATCACCGTCACCGGGAACGTCGACGTGCTGGATCGCGAGCACTTCCGGCTGATGAAGGACGGCGTGGTGATCGCCAACACCGGTCACTTTAACGATGAAATCAATATTGACGCGCTCTCGGATATCTCCTCGGGCCGTCGCGTGCTCCGCGATTTCGTCGAAGAGTTTTCGGTCGACGGACGTCGCATCAATCTGCTGGCCGAGGGCCGGCTGCTCAACCTGTCGGCGGCGGAGGGACATCCGGCCGCCGTCATGGATATGAGCTTCGCCAACCAGGCGCTCTCCGCGGAGTATCTGAAAAACAACAAGGGTAACCTCGACCCAGGGGTGTACGTCGTCCCGGAGGACATCGATAAGGAGATCGCGCGGCTCAAGCTGGCCTCGATGGGCATCGAGATCGATGCGCTCACCGCCAAGCAGGAAGAATACCTCAACAGTTGGCAGTCCGGAACGTAAGCATCCGGGCGACCAAGTGGATTACGGGAGCTTCCGGCGCTAGCCGGAAGCTCCCTGTTCGTTTGGCCATCGAGGCCGGGCGGCTGCGCGAGGCGCGGTGGCTTAGAATCGTCCGGTGGGTCTGCCCACACATCTGAGAGAAATGAGACGGTTGATGGCAAGCGGTACCGACGAGAACAATCCAATTAAATTCGGAACCGATGGCTGGCGCGGGGCCATCGCCGAAACCTACACCTTTGCCAATGTCCGAGTGGTGGCGCAGGCCACCGCAAATTATCTGAAGGGGCGCGGTCAGGATAAGGACGGCCTGGTGGTGGGCTACGATATGCGCTTTGCCTCGGAATTCTTTGCTGCCGCGGTAGCCGAGGTACTGGCGGCCAACGGCATCCACGTCTATCTCACCTCGCACGCCGCGTCCACTCCGGGGGTGGCCTACTCGATCCTGGCACATAAAGCCGCTGGCGCCGGCATGATTACCGCCAGCCACAACCCATGGACCGACAACGGGTTCAAGTACAAGCCGGAGTACGCCGGCTCCGCCGACCCGACGACCATCACCGCCCTGGAGCAGCAGGTGGCGGCGGTGCAGGCGGGACAAGCCGTGCAGCGGACCGACCTGGCGGGGGCAGTGGCCGCCGGGACGGTGGAGTATTTCGAGGTTGCTCCCTCCTACCTGCGCCGGCTGTCGGAACTGGTTGAGATCGAGCGGCTCAAGGGCTCAAACCTCAAGGCGGTGTTCGACCCCATGTATGGAGCGGCCATGGGGTACTTCCCGCAGCTACTGGCCGGCGGAACGATTCAGTTCTCCGAGATCAATAATGTGCGGAACCCCTACTTCGGCGGCGTCAACCCGGAGCCGATCGCGGTGAATCTGGCGAAGCTCATGGCGGCAGTTCCGGCTGGCGGGGCACATGCGGGAGTGGCAGTCGACGGCGACGCGGACCGCGTGGGCCTGGTCGACGAACAGGGCAATTTCATCGATCAACTCAAGGTGTATGGCCTCCTCATCATGTATCTGCTGGAGAAAAAAGGCTGGCGCGGCGCGATTGTCAAATCCGTCAGTACCACCTCCATGGCCGACCGGCTCGGCAAGAAGTTCGGGGTGGAGGTGATCGAGACCCCGGTGGGATTCAAGTACATCGGCCCCCAAATGCGCGAGCACAATGCCATGATCGGCGGGGAGGAGAGCGGAGGATACGCCTTCCGCGGCCACATCCCGGAACGCGACGGCTGTCTGGCCGGACTGCTCCTGCTGGAGATGCTCCTGGCCTATGACCTGCCGATGTCGAAGATTGTCGAGCATCTCCAGGAAATTGCCGGCCCGTCGTTCTACGAGCGCAACGACGTTCGATTCCCCGAAGAGCGTCGAGAAGAGGTGATAGCCCGCTTCCAGGGTGAACATCCGGCGGAAATCGCCGGCGAACGGGTCGACCATGTCGATACGCTCGACGGGTTCAAGTATTATCTGGCGGACGGGAGCTGGCTGCTGGTACGCGCCTCGGGCACCGAGCCGTTGATTCGCCTGTACACCGAAGCAACCAGTCCGGAGATGGCGCAGCGCATCTTGCAGGCAGGGCGGACCATGGCCGGGATCGACTGACCGCGAGCTACGCGTCCGTCTCTCTTCCGCGCGGCCGAAAATAGAGACGTATCGGCGTGCCGGCAAAACCAAATCGGTCGCGTATCCGGTTCTCCAGGAAGCGACGGAACCCGAAGTGGACCAGCTCGGGGTCATTGACCTTGACCACGAAGGTGGGTGGGTCTATGCCCACCTGGGTCACATAAAAAACTTTGAGCAGCTTCCCCCGCGAGGAGGGGACCTGATGCTCGGCGAGGGCGCGACGCACGGCAGCGTTGAGCACTCCCGTTGAGACCCTCCGGCGTCGCTCTTCCCGAATCTCAAGCGCCAGCGTCAGCACGTTTTCAATCCGCTGGCCGGTCTTGGCCGAGATAAACACAATCGGCACGTACGGCATAAACTTGAATGCCTCACGAATCTGGCGTTCGTAGTGGGCCATGGTATGGCTCTCTTTGGGCACCAGGTCCCACTTGTTGACCGCGACCACCAGGCCCTTCTGGTGTTCCTGCACGAATCCAGCGACATGGGCATCCTGGGCGGCAAATGGTTCGGTGGCGTCGATCAGGAGGACCGCGACATCGGCGCGATCGATGGCCCGCAGGGCGCGCAGCACACTGTAGCGCTCAATGCCCTGGCCGATCTTGCCACGCCGCCGGATACCGGCAGTGTCCACCAGGACCAGCGGCCGGCCCTCGAACTCCACCAGGGTGTCCACCGCATCTCGTGTGGTCCCCGGCTGGCTGGACACCACGGCTCTCTTCTTTCCCACCAGCGCGTTAACCAGGGAGGACTTTCCGACATTCGGGCGACCGACGATCGCGACGCGCGATGTCTCTTCGTCTCCCTCTTCCACCGCGTCCGTGGACAGATGGTGGACGATTGCGTCGAGTAGCTCACCGGTATTGAGCCCGCGTGCTGCCGAGAACGGCAGCGGCTCTCCCAAACCGAGTGAGTGAAACTCCATGGCCTGCATTTCCTGGCCGACGTTGTCCGCCTTGTTCACGGCCAGCACCACCGGCTTGTGGGAGCGCCGCAGGAGGTCGGCAATATCCTGGTCAACCGGCGTCAAACCTGCTCGGGCATCCACCATGAAGACGATCTCATCCGCCTCATCCATGGCCAGCCGGGCTTGCTCGAAGACACTGTCGTCCATCTCGTCTCCGCCTCCCGGCACCATGCCGCCGGTGTCCACCACCGCCGCGGCAACGCCGCGCCACTCGAACTCGCCGTAGAGGCGGTCGCGGGTGGTGCCGGGCAGATCTTCCACGATGGCGATACGCGCCCCCACCAGCCGATTGAATAGCGTCGACTTACCAACATTCGGTCGCCCGACGAGGGCGACAAGCGGCCTGGCCACTGTTTCCACATCTCCCTGAGGTAAACGCCAGACCGGGGTGCCAGGCGCGAGCACTGCGAGCGGAGCAGAGATTTACAAATTATGCGGCAAGAATCACCGCGGCGGCAGAGGATCAGTTACCCGTTGCGCTACCGCCTCTAAAGCGGCGGCCAGCACTTCGTCCTGGCTCATTCGGTCCGTCTCTATGACTATAGCATCGTCTGCTTGACGTAACGGTGAGACCGCCCGCCCGGTATCCGTCGCGTCCCTGGCTCGAATCCGAGCCAACTCGTCCGCGATGTCGCCATCGCTCAATCCCTCCCGCATACGTCGAGCGGCCCGTTCCTCGGCGGAAGCACTGATCCACAGTTTCACCCGAGCAGCGGGCAGAACGACGGTACCGATGTCGCGCCCAACCAGGACGATGCATCCCTCCGCCGCCAGTCGACGCTGCTGTTCCACCAGGACCGCTCGTACGTCCGGGTACGACGCCACTCGCGAGACCAGCAGGTCGATGCGCGAAGCGCGCAGCTCGTCCCCGAGCGGCTTGCCATTCATGCACAGCGCGCTGGCTTGGTCGGGCGAAAGCGAAAACGCCATCTGGCGCGCCAGACCAGCCAGTTCACCGTCGCCGGCGGCTACCATATTTCGCTCCAGCGCCAGCCAGGTCAGCGCCCGGTACATCAAGCCCGTGTCCAGGTACCGGCAGTCGAGTGCCGCGGCCAGAGCAGACCCAACCGTCGACTTCCCAGCGGCCGCCGGTCCGTCAATGGCGATCTGAATGGCGTCCCGCTGCACCGTCTGTTGCCAACCCCTGTCGTGCGTCCTCACGGATACACTCTACTTCGTCTTCACTGAGTTCGCGGTAGGCGCCAACCGGGAGCGTGCCCAGGCGCACCGCGCCAATGCGGACCCTGGTCAGCTCCCGAACTGGGTGACCGACCGCCGCGCACATGAAACGAATCTGACGCTTCTTGCCTTCGTGGAGCACGACGCGCAGTACCGTCCAGCGCGCCCGCTGCGCGATCACATCCACCTGGGCGGGCGCGGTACGCGTATCGTCCGGCATCGCGATGCCGCTGCGAAGCTGTCGCACCGCCTCGGCTGAGGGAGGGCCGGCAATCGTCACTCGATACTCTTTCTCGATGGCATAACGAGGATGGGTCACCAGGTTTGCCCACGCGCCGTCGGTGGAGAGAAAAAGCAGTCCGGACGTGTCCTTATCGAGCCGCCCAACTGGATGCACTGGTGGTACCTTGCCCAGCAAGCTCATAACCGTTTGCTCCCCGTGCGTGCTCACAGTACTTGTTACCAGGCCCAACGGTTTGTTGAGGGCTAGATAGACTGGCTCAATCGCACCGGCCAGAGAAAGCCCGCGCACGCGAATGTCATCCTGCGCGGGGTCGGCTTGCATCCCGAGCGCGGCCACCTGCCCATTGACCGTGACCTCGCCGGCTGCAATCAAGCTCTCGCATGCTCGGCGAGAGGCGACACCATGCGATGCCAGCACTTTCTGGAGGCGGCCTTTCACTCTGCTCCTCCATTCCGTCGCCATGTTTCACCCGCGCACCCTGGAGGCCACTATAGCATGGAGCGCTCATGAACGAGTTACAAAGCGAGAGGATTGAAATATGTCAGACGTCACTTCCGTGGTAGCCGAGGTCGCCGGCCAACTGGAGGCCAAAAACGCGGCGCGCGATCGCGCCCTGGTCGATTCCCGCAAGGTAGTCAGGTACGCGGCTAACACCATCCGCGCGCTCCATCGGGCGGAGTACGAGGTTGCAAACCAGACCCTTGCCGAGGGAAGTGCGATGGTAGCGGCTACCCGGAGCCAGCTGCGGGAGCACCCGGACCTGTACTGGGCGGGGTACGTGCAAGATGCGCAAAAAGAGATTGCCGAAGCATATCTGGTGGCGGCCATGGTCCGGAACACCCCGCTGCCGGAACCGAGCGAGATTGGAGTGGAGAACGCACCCTACTTGAATGGCCTGGCAGAGGCCGCCAGTGAGATGCGACGGTACATTCTGGATATCATCCGTTCCGGCACTGAGGCCGACATGCAGGAAGCGGAACGAGTGCTGCGCTTGGTCGACGATGTGTACACCAGTTTGCTGACAGTCGATTTCCCCGACGCGATCACCGGCGGGCTGCGCCGGACGATCGATGCTCTACGTGCCGTGCTAGAGCGCACGCGCGGTGATCTAACCATCAGTATTCGGCAGGCGCATCTGGCCCGTGCCCTACAACAGCGAGAGAACAACGAATTTTCTCTGTAACCCACCTTGTTTCGACACTTGTTGCCAATCCAAGGTTCCTAACTGTTGTGGCCGATCGACCGTAATGGCCCAAGCCGCCTTGTGTTAGTTACAGAGATTGAGTATGCTCAGTACAAGAATTACAGAGGTGCCGACAGATGGGAGCAGCGATTCGAACCGGCGACTTTGAGGGCCGGCGCGCGCCGTATGCGCCGATTTCGGCGCTTGAGAAGTTTTTTCAGATCATTCGAGATCGAGCCGTGCCGGAGCGCATCGATCATCGCTTCTTGCAAAAGCTCAGCATTGCCAGCAATAACGAGTACTCGCTGCTGAGTGCCTTGAAGTTCCTCGGCGTGGTCGACGATCGCGGGGTGCCGACTCATTCCTACCGGTTGCTCCAAACCACCGATCGGTTCCAGGACACGCTAGGCCACCTGGTGCGCACCGCATACCGTCCGGTCTTCGAAGCCGGAGCGGAACGGCTCCCGGATGAGGACCTGGTCAATTTTTTTCGCGTGAGCAGCTCCGCTTCTCAGGCGCGCAACGCGGCTCGTTTTTTTCGGGCGGTGTGCGCCCTGGCCGGGGGAGTAGGCGCGGTTGAGCGAGACCCAGAGGTTGCGGATGCTCCGACCGCTGAGGCTCCTAGGCCGGCCGATTCCCATTCGGACCTTCGGGCTGGTCTCCACTCGGACCTTCCACCGGTCGAGATAGCTCCGGCGGAGCGCCGTCCGGTCGACGACGGCGGCGTGCTGCTGACGACCAAAGCGCGCCTCCTGGAGAAGTTGCCGCCTCCGGGCCCCGCGTGGTCCGCCGCTGAGTACCAGTTGGTCTGTGAGACGTTTCTCCAGTTGCTGCGCAATCTGGATGGCGACTAGCGCGGGTAGGTCTTCGGCGTTGGTATCGCTGACCCGACATGCCGTTAGACGCAGGTCGAACGGCGGCCGGTGCCGGGCGCCGTTATCCTACCGCGGGTACCCGGCATGAACCGGCAGCCCGACGCCGTGGGCCGCAGGCTCGCCTTGGTTGGTCGCCGGGATAGCCTTCTTACGGGAACCACCGTTGGGCTGGCCGGGCGGACCAGACCCAGAGGGTACCCCCCCCACTACGAGAACGGTGTCGGCTTAACGAAGGCATTCCCTATCCGAGCCACTGTCCCCGGTAGTGGCCAGGTTCCGCCCCGGCCAGCCTTCGGTGTCCCAGCGACGACACCCTCCCCCGCGCACGGACACGATCATCTCAGCCGGGATGCATCCCGTGCCAACCAGCAGCGCAACCTCCAGCATCCGAAAGCGGGCCGGGCGAGAGCGGACCCAGCGAGTGCCGCTCCCTCCACGGCATTATGCCTTCAGTCGGGACGGTATGGACCCAGATGTTTTCCCCAGCCGGCAGCTGCTTTCTACCCAGCGCTGGTTACGCTAACGTCCTGTGTATCGAGAGCGCGCAAGGTTTACCCAATGCCGATGTTCAATTGTCGAAATGTAAATTCTTGTACAGCCTGTATGCAATGAATACAAGGTGAGACTTTTCCTTGTATCAACGTACAAGACCCTTGGCAAGATGCCTGCAGTGGTGTACTATAGTCATTGCACCTCCAATCTCGAACTAGGAGAGTGGACCTTCGTGACGAACAGCTTCGTACACCTGCACAGCCATACCTCGTACTCACTGCTCGATGGCCTGGCACGCATCGATGACCTCTTGCACACCGCCTCTCACCTCGGGATGCCCGCGCTTGCCTTGACCGACCACGGCACCATGTTTGGGGCAATCGAGTTTTACAGCAAGGCTCAGGAGATTGGCGTCAAGCCAATCATTGGCTGCGAGGTCTACGTTGCCGACCGATCGCTCGACGAGAAGCCGGGCGTTGACTCGCGATCGCACCACCTGGTTCTCCTGGCCGAGAATGAGACGGGATACCGCAATCTTATCCGCCTCACCACCGAGGCGCACCTTCGCGGATTTTATCGCAAGCCCCGCGTGGACCATGCGCTGCTGGAGCGCCACTCCGAGGGGCTGATCTGCCTCTCCGCCTGTGCCAGCAGCGAGGTCGCCCGGCTCATTCTGGATGGCAACCTGTCTGGCGCCGAGGAGCGGGCCGACTGGTACCGCCAGATCTTCCCTGGACGGTACTATCTCGAGCTGCAGTACCACCAGCTGGACTTCCAGAAGACTATCAATCAGGGTATCGTTCATCTGAGTCGACGCCTGGATTTGCCGCTCGTCGCCACCAATGACGTTCATTACGTGCACGAACGCCAGGCCCAGGCCCACGAGATCCTGCTGTGCGTCCAGACCCAGACCACGCTCAGCGATCCCAAGCGGATGAAGATGGACACGCAAGAGTTCTACCTGAAATCGACCGAGCAAATGGGGGCGCTCTTTGGCGAGTATCCGGGAGCTATGAGCAATACTCTGGCGGTTGCCGAGCGGTGCAATCTGGAGTTGACCTTCGGCCGTCCTCACCTGCCGCGTTTTGAAACACCCGACGGACGGTCCTCGGAGCATCACCTACGAATTCTCTGTGAGGAAGGGCTGGCCACACGCTATCCGAGCGGCGGGCAGGAGGTTCGTGATCGACTGGACTACGAGCTGTCTGTGATTAACAGCACCGGCTTCATCGATTACTTCCTGTTGGTCCACGACGTAATTCGCCACGCACGCAGTATCGGCGTGGCCGTTGGGCCAGGACGAGGGAGTGCCGCGGCCAGTATCGTTGCCTATTGCCTCTACGTGACCAACGTCGATCCCATCGCGCACGGACTGTCCTTTGAGCGCTTTCTGAACCCGGAGCGGGTAAGCATGCCCGACATGGACCTCGACTTTGCCGATGATCGGCGCGATGAGATCTTTCGCTACGTCACCGAGAAGTATGGGCGCGACCGCGTCGCCCAGATCATCACCTTTGGCACCATGAAACCTCGGGCCGGCGTGCGCGATGTGGGCCGAGTCGTGGGCATGTCGTACTCCGATGTCGATCGGGTGGCGAAGCTTTTCCCGCTGATGTGCAGCAGCGTGTCGAAAGCCAGGGAAGAGGTCCCCGAACTCCAGGATCTCTACGACAGCGACCCGGCGATGAAGCGGCTGCTCGATACGGTCGAGGATCTAGAGGGAGTCGCCCGTCACGCCTCGACCCACGCGGCCGGCGTGGTAATTTCACGCGATCCCATCGCTGAGCATGTGCCGCTGTACAAGGTTCCGAAAAACGATCAGATTACCACGCAGTACCCTATGGCGGCGATTGAGAAAATCGGACTGCTCAAGATGGATTTCCTGGGTTTGCGAACCTTGACCATTCTGGAGCGGGCTCGTGCCCTGGTGGAGCAGACCACCGGGACTGAGATGGTCCTGGACGATATACCCCTGGAAGACCAGAGTATCTATGACCTGCTCAGCACAGGTGAGACCTTTGGCGTGTTCCAGGTTGATGGTAGCGGCTTTCGCAAGCTGATGCGCGAGCTACGCCCCACCGAATTCAACCATATTGTCGCGGCCGGCGCGCTCTATCGGCCCGGTCCGATGGAGTACATCCCCGAGTTTGTGGCGCGTAAGAACGGGCAGAAAGAGGTCCGGTACGATCACCCCGCGCTCGAAGAGGTGTTGAAAGAGACCTACGGCATCGTGGTCTATCAAGACCAGGTCATGCGGCTCGCCGTCCGAATCGCCGACTACACCATGGGCGAAGCCGATCTGCTGCGCAAAGCAATGGGCAAGAAAAAACCGGAAGAGATGGCCAGGCATCGTCAGGACTTCATCACGCGTGCGGTGGCCAAGGGAACCGATGCGTCGCTGGCCGAAAAGCTCTTTAACGACATCGAACCCTTCGCCGGGTATGCCTTTAACAAGGCCCACTCAGCGGCCTACGCGGTTATCACCTGTCAGACGGCGTATTTGAAGGCCAATTACCCGCTGGAGTACCTGGCAGGGCTGCTCTCCGCCGAAAAGGAAAACGCCGAAAAAGTATCGGAGGCGATGTCTGAGTGCGGCAGGTTGGGGATTCCTATCCTTCCTCCCGATATCAATGCCAGCGGGCTCGATTTTACCCTCGAAAGCGGCTCGATCCGCTTCGGCCTCAGCGCCATCAAGCATGCCGGCTCCGGAGCCATTGCCACTATTCTTACCGCCCGGTCGGAGGGTGGCTCCTTCCGATCCCTGGAAGATTTCTGCACCCGGGTAGACTGCGGCGCGGTCAATAAGCGTGTCATGGAAAGCTTGATCCGTTGTGGCGCCTTCGACGCGATGGGCCTCGAGCGCGGTCGTTTGCTCGGCAGCCTGGACCGCATAGTGTCCTTCGCGGGCCAGTTGCAGCGTTCAGCCTTGGCCGGCCAGGTGTCGCTCTTCGGCGATATGACGCAGGCCGCGCCGCTCCTCCAACTGTCCGTGAGTGACCCTGCTTCGCTGAACGACAAGATTAGTTGGGAACAGGAGCTGTTAGGAATAGCCGTATCGCGGCATCCCATCATGGACGCGGAGGCCGCATTCAGGGAGGCCGGGGTGCTGCCGGTCAAGGACGTCACGGTGGAGCACGATGGCCAGCGTCTCTACGCGGGTGGACTCATTCGCAAAACCCGCTCCTTTTCGACCAAGGATGGACGTCCCATGGCGAGCTTTCAGCTGACGGATATGAAAGCTTCGCTGGAGGTTGTGGTCTTCAGTCGTAGCTTCGAAAGCATTCAGCCGAAGTTAGTGGATGGCGCGATCGTGGTGGTTGACGGCAAGCTCGATGCCTCGGACGGACGGGTGCAGTTGCTAGCCAGTGGCGTCTACTCGCAAATTGAGGCACAAGGCCTTCCCGCTCATGTCAATGGAAATGGCAAGCGGCCGCCGGAGTCACGCCCGACGACGACCGCGATCGGTGAGAGCAAGGCCCCGCAACCTGGCAAGCCGCCGCGCCGGCTGGTGGTCGAAGTGGAGCGCTCGGCAGATCGCACTGCCGACATTTGCCGCATCGAGCGGCTGTATGGTCTCTTGCAGCGTTTCCGCGGGCAGGATGAGGTCGAGGTGCTGGTGCGACGCGGCGCTCGGGTCGATGCGCTGCCCTTACCGAATGGCTCGGTGCGCTACTGTCCGGATCTGGAGAAGGAGTTGCGCGCACTACTCGGTGAGACGGCGGTGCGGCTGCAGGGGCTCGGAGCCGCGGCATAGGGTCTTGATACCGACGAAGCGATGCAGCAACGTGCCACCCGGCCGGATACGGTCCCCTGTAGTCGGGTGGCGTGGAGAGTCGTGCGCTGGCCGGCTCGAACCCGAGAAACGACATCACGAATGCTGAGGTGGGCACAACGAGACCGAATAACGGCATGGCGCCGGCGTTGGGCGGGACCGGACGCCAGGGAAGCGCTGGAGCGACGAACCGGCGTCGGCATCAGGAGCCATTTGACTTCGCGTGCGCGATGTGAGAACATATGTTCTATATAACGCCGCTGGAGGATGACATGGGCGAACACATCGAGATCAGTTCTGGCGACAGAACTGTGGCGGGATACCGTGCGGCGCCGGCCGGGGGAGGCCCTGGGGTGTTTGTCCTCCACGCCTGGTGGGGAATGACGGAGATGTTCACCGGCCTGTGCGACCGGTTAGCCGCGGCCGGATTCGTCGCTCTGGTGCCCGATCTCTATGGCGGCCGCACCGCCTCAACGATCGCGGAGGCGGAATCCCTCCTTGAGTCGCTGGACCGCCGGCAGGCGGAGGCGGCTGTAGCCGCGGCTGCCGAGCGCTTGCCGCATGACCCGGCGGTGACGAGCTCGCGGATTGGCGGCATCGGGTTTTCGATGGGCGCCTCGTATCTAATGTCGCTGGCCACGCGGCAACCGGCACTCGGCGCCGCGGTGATCTTCTATGGCGGCAGCGAGCAGGACGCCGGACTGGCGCAGGAGACGCAGGCGGCCATCCTTGGTCACTTCGCCGAGGAGGACGAGTGGGAGGCGCCCGTGGACGAGACACTGCGCGTGCAAGAGAAGTTGCGCAGCGCCGGCATGGACGTAACCTTCCACATCTATCCCGGCGCCGGGCACTGGTTCTTCGAAGAGAATCGGCCCGATGCGTACAATGCCAGCGCGGCACAACTGGCGTGGGAGCGGACTATGGAATTCCTGCGGGAGCGCCTCTAGACGGAGGACCACCAACCGGCAATCGGTGGCCAAATCACCATCCCAGGGATCGAGATCGTCCAGATAGATACTGCTTGATCTGGAGCAAGATGTTTTCGCGAACGGTGCCGCCGTCATGGCTTTCTCAGCAGCACCTCACCCTCGAGCCCGTCTGGATCACGAAAAAAGATGCTTGACACCTGGCCAAAGTCGTTGACTGTGCCGTCGCTCGCCCCAGTCTCGACCAGCCGGTCTCGGATCGCCTCGAAGGCCTCTCGGGAGGCGGCAGCCAGCCCAACGTGGTCGATACGGCCACGCCCCCACATCGGCGTCTGGCGATCGGCCTCGGTGTTCCCGTCGATCACGAAGACGCTCAGTTGCGTGGCAGGGCCGATGGCGATGTCGGTCATGGTTTCGCCGGGTCCGTGGCTGCGCGTCGGTCCCACCACAGCGTCGAACACCCGCTCGTAGAATCGACTCAAAAGTCCGACGTCCTTGGAGACCAACGCGATGTGGTTCACGCCGTCCAACAGCATCTCTGACTCCTTGTACAATCTCCGGACCACCGCCCTGTTATACGCGACCCGGACCGTCTCGCGCACCCATCGTTGTGCGGGCCGGGCGTCACGTCAGGCTCCGTGACCGGGCGGAACAGCCTCGGCCAGAGGCGGCGGCCCGGGGGGTGTGCCGTCACCGAAGGGACGCCCGCCCAGTGCTTCGCGACCATGGGTGGTCAACCATCCGGACGTGTCGGGGCCGGCCGGCACGATCCCTGTTGGGTTCACGTTGGCATGGACCATGTAATAATGCTGCTTGATCTGGACGAAGTCTATGGTGTCGCCGAAGCCGGGAGTTTGGAACAGGTCGCGGGCGTAGGCCCACAGCACTGGCATCTCGGTCAGCTTCTGACGGTTGCACTTGAAATGGCCGTGATAGACGGCGTCGAAACGTGCCAGGGTAGGGAACAGACGGACATCGGCCTCGGTGATCGTGTCGCCGACCAGGTACCGCTGCGTGGCCAGCCGCTCGCCGAGCCAGTCCAGGCGGGCAAACAGCCGGCGGTACGCCTCCTCGTAGGCGGCCTGGGATGTGGCAAAACCGACCCTGTAAACGCCGTTGTTGACATCTTGGAGCACGACTTCGGCGACCTCGTCGATCTCGTCTCGGCGAGCGTCGGGGTAGAGATCGGGGGCCCCGGACCGGTGGTATGCGGTCCACTCGGCCTCCAGATCCAGGGTGATCTGGGGAACGTTGTTGGTCACCACCGCGCCGGTGGGGATGTCGACGATGGCCGGCACCGTCACCCCCCGGTCGTAGCCGGGCTGGGCCTTCTCGTATGCGTCGGCCAGGCGTTCGATGCCCAGCACCGGATCACGCGCACCGGGGTCGAGGTCGAAGGTCCAGCTACGCCGGTCGTGGGTAGGCCCGGCCATGGCCATCGACAGGACGTCTTCCAGTCCCAGGAGGCGACGCACGATGCTCGCTCGGTTGGCCCACGGACAGGCGCGGGCCACGGCCAGGCGGTACCTGCCCGGTTCGACCGGCCAGCCATCCCGGCGGTCCGCGGTGATGCGGGCGTCGAGGTAGCGGGTATCGCGTACAAAGCTGCCGTCGTTGGTCATGATTCTACGCTCCTAGCGGCTCTTGCGCCTGCCTGTTGTCTCGGCATTGACGGGTCGATGAGCGGTGGTTTGGGAATATCGGTGCCGGAGGGGATGAAGTCTCTGTCTCGAATGAGGGCCAGGGCGCACACGTACCTTTCGGTCTGATCGTGGCCGTACCCCGGTTCTATGCCCTCGCGTCTGCGGACGGCAAGCGCCACAGGTGCACGGTGGCACTGTCTCCGGGCAGCAGTTCCTCGATATCTTCCGATATCTCCAGCAGACCGTCGCAGCGAGCCAGCGGTAGGACCATTGCTGAGTCTTGCGGGCCGGATAGCGAGACGTTGAAATGGTCGCCGTTCTGTCGCACCACCACGCGGGCGTAGGTCCGCCTACCGCCCCGGTTCTCCATCCGCTCGGTTACCACCGCTTGAATACGGGGCCGCTGGGCCGAGGCGCCGAGCATCAGCCGTAGTGCGGGACGCACGAAGAGCTCGAAGGTGACCATGGCGCTGGTGGGATTCCCCGGAAGGGCGATGATCGGCGTCGAGCCGACCGTGCCGAACAGCAGCGGCTTGCCGGGTCGAACGCGCACACGCCAGAAGTGCAGGTCGCCAGTCGAGCCGACCACATCTTTCATATAGTCGAAATCGCCAACCGACGCGCCCCCCGATGTCAACAGCAGGTCGCAATCGCCGGCAGACATAAGTTCGCGGCCGATGGCCTCGGCGTCGTCCGACGCGGTTCTTAGCACTCGGGAGACTGCTCCCGCCTCCGCCACCGCGGCCGACAGCATGGGAGAGTTACTGTTGTAGATCTGTCCCGGCTGTAGAGGAACTCCAGGCGCCACCAATTCGCTCCCGGTTGCCATCACGCCAACCATCGGTCGGCGCCTCACGGGAACCTGAGAGTAGCCCAGAGCCGCTAATACTGCCACGTCGCGTGAGCCGATCTCCGTCCCTTTTGGTAAAACGGCCACTCCTTCCGCGATATCCTGGCCGCTGGGGCGAACACATGCCCCAGGACGTATCGGAGCACGCAGCATGATGCTGGTGCCGTGATCGGTTACGTCCTCGAACGGAACCACGGCATCGGCTCCGGACGGCAGTGGAGCTCCGGTCATGATGCGCGCCGCCTCACCTGACTGCATCACCTCGGCAGAGACCGTTCCCGCGGGGATATGTGCCGAGACTCGCAACCGCAGTGGCGCTGCCGTGCTCGCTCCGACGGTCTCGGTCCCTCGTACCGCGAAGCCGTCCATCGACGAATTCGCAAACGGAGGGAGGTCGAAGCCGGCCGTGATTGCAGTCGCCAGGATACGGCCTCGGCTCTCATCCAGGGTTACCACCTCTTCCCCGAGCGGCGCAAACCTCGCGAGTATGCGCTGTCGAGCGTCCTCGACCGAGAGCAGATCAGCCTGCTTCGCCACGCAGAATCTTCTCGTACAGCATTCGGGTCGATGGAGCCGGCTGCGCCGCCAGGTGCTGGGCAAACAGTCTCTCGGCGTAGCGGTAGAGCTGGATCGCCTCACCTCGCCGGCCCGCTCGTGAGAGATACAACATCAATGCCTGATATGCATTCTCGCGATACGAATCGATCTCCAGCACCTTCTTCATCAGCCGAACGCTGTCTGCATACTCGCAGCGGTCCCCACAGATAGCCGCGACCCGAAACATCGATGAAATCCACAGTTCACGCAGTCGCTCCCGGCGGTCGCTCGGCCAGTCTTCGTACAGGTTCTCGCGCAGATAGTCCTCTTTGTACAGTGCCAGCGCGGAAAGAAAGAGCCCCAGAGCCACGTCCGTGTCTCCGGCTTCCTGTGCCTCCTGCGCGCTGCGCGCCTGCACTTCAAATTCACGTGCGTCGACCCAGAGGTCGGCAGCGCTGTCGAGACGAAGGCTGCAGCCGTCCTCTTGAACATAGGCGTGATTTGGCAGGTCGTCTCGCAGCAGTGCCCGCAAAGACTGGAGCAAGCCGCTCAGATGCTTTTCAGCGACTCGCTCATCCAGATCCGGCCAGAGCAGATACAGCACGTGCGCCCGTGGTACCGGCTCTTCCCACCGCGTACACAGGTATTTGAGCAGTTGCTTTGCGCGCGGATCGCCCAGTTCCTCATTCAATACCAGATCCATGCCCAGAAAGGCGCGAAACGGCCCGAGTGTGAAGATGCGCAAGGTGGTGTTTTGCGTCTCAGCCAGCTTGGTCCGGTCCAGCCACACGCGCACCCGCAGCAGCAAGTCTTCCAGATCGAATGGCTTGGGAATGAAATCGTCTGCGCCCTTTTCGAGGGCAGTAAGAATGTCTTGGTGTGTTGACTTAGCGCTGAGAACAATCACGGACGGACGCTTTTTATTGCCGGCGGCTCGCATGGTGTCGAGCACCTCGAACCCCGACATTCGTGGCATCATGAGGTCAAGAATGACGAGGGAAGGCTGGACCTCATGCATCTTCGAAAGGGCCTCTCGCCCGTCCCGAGCTATCTCAATCCGGTAGCCTTCGTCCGCCAATACCGTGGTTAGGAAGTCGACGATATCCGGCTCGTCATCGACGACCAGCACCGGCCCCCTGGCGTCTACCATCCGCTCACCCTCTTGCCACGCTCTATACTTACGACTATACCCCACGGCGGTCGACAAATGGACGCGTACCAGGTCATCTCCCAGTACTACGATCTCGAGCACGACGACTTTCAGGAGGACGTTGATTTTCTCTTGCAGCTCGTTCAGGAAGGCCCGGTTTTGGAGGTAGGGGTGGGCACGGGACGGGTAGCGGCGGCGTTCCTGGAGGCAGGGTTCGAGGTATGGGGGATCGATCCTTCGCAAAAGATGTTGCAGCTGGCCAAAGAGCGCCTGGCCCGCTACACGGGCATCCACCTGGTCTGCACGACGGCGGCCGACCTCCATCTCGACCAACGCTTCCCCGTGGTTCTGCTGCCCCTTAATACCTTGTGGCACCTTCCCGACTCAGACGCTCAGCTGCGCGCTCTGACCGTGCTGCGACGGCATTGTCAGGATCGTTCGCTGCTGGTCGTGGACTGCTCTAATCCCCTCTCCATGGCGGATCGCGGCGCGGATGGGGAGGTTCGGGAGCGGTTTACCCGCGAGACCGAGCAGGGCACGGTGCGTGCGGTAGCGGCCAGTTGGGATGATCCGGCTGAACAGGTGCTGACTATCTCGTTGCTGTACGACACAACGTCAACCGACGGCCTTGTGCACCGCAGCACGACCGAACTGCAACTGCGCTACCTGTTCCGATTCGAGATTGAGCTACTCCTGAAGCTCGCCGGCTTCTCGCTGCTGCATCTGTATGGATCGTACGACCTCGAACCGTATCAGGCAGATAGCCCCAACCTCATCGCCCTGGCGCTCGCTACCTAGCCAGAATCACGAGGCCAGAATCACGAGCGAGCCGCGACGCCGTCATGCTTCAGGGCTCGATCCATCGCCTGGCGCTCCTCCAAAGTGAGAGAGTAGTCAGACGAGCCTCGCTCAATCGGCTTGGCATACAGCCGGCTATCGTTGCGCGAGTGAAGACCGGTCAGCACCACACCATCCTGGTGTCCGTCCAGCAGGGCCAGGGCGAAACTCTGATCACCCCCCGTGTCGTGAAACGGACTGAATCGGACCAGGCCGACGTGCCGAATTACCGTCGGCATGATCCCGACTAACTGTTCATGCTCCTGTTTCACGCGAGCGACGGTGGCCGATGTGCCGCGAACCGTCGAGAGATACTCGGCCAGCATGCGGGCCGTGTTCGTTTCCGACACGTCACCCAGGAGTGCGTTCAGTCGCGCCTCAAACTTTCGGGCTCGACGGTGTTCCGCCAGGAGCCCGATCCCGAGCAGCAACAGCAAAACCATCGCGACCAGCCAGAACAGCGGGCCATGCTGACTATAGGCCGACTGAAAGCTATCCATGGTCCTCCGCTCCCCCTCTACTCGGGGACTAGTATAGCGGTTCCGACCCAATTGAGACGTGTATAATGCAGTGATCTAGAAGGCTTGACAGACAGTGGGGAGTGCGTCAGAAGTCGACGTTCCGCCCCAAGGGGGAGTTGTCCGCGTGCCGAAGAAAGTACACAATCGTCCGGCCAAGTCAAAGGCCAGACCGCGCCGTCCCGTCTCGCGTCCCGCCACAAATGCCCCTTCCGCTCCGTCAAACGGGGCTGACATGTCCGGTGGGGCCGCGGCAGAAGGAACCGGGGTATCGCCTGTGGCGTCGCCCCCTGAGACCCGCATCGGCGCATCGCCGCTGGCGCGACCTGCCGAAGATCGCAGCGCCGGCACAAGTGCCGCGAGGACGCGGCGCGGCCCGGCAGCGTCTCGACGGACGCCTACCCTGGTGGTCAACTATCAGTATCTGCGACGTGATATTCGCTCGCTTTCGATTCTTGCTCCCACCATGATCGTCTTGCTGATCATCGCCTTTTTCGTTCTGCATTAGCACCCATACCCGCTGTGACAATCGAGCAGGAGCAGTCTGCGTATCGGTTGCTCCCATCCGTTGACCTCGTGATGCATCATCCCAGTATCACTGCGCTGAGCACCCGCTATACCCGCGAGGCCGTGTTGTCCCTCGCCCGCGACGTGCTCACTGACGCGCGTGCCGTCATTGCCTCCGACGGTGCAACTCCCTCTCTGGACGCCCTGATTGGCCGAATACAGCAGCGGGTCGCCGCCGAGTGGCGAATTGGACCCGGCAACGTCATCAACGCCACCGGGGTTATCCTCCATACCAATTTGGGGCGAGCCCCACTGAGCGAGGACGCATTGGAGGCCATGCAAGCCGCGGCGGGATACACGGATCTTGAGTACGATCGGGAATCGGGAGGTCGCGGCTCACGCCAGTGGTATGTGGCCCGTCAGCTGCGCACCCTCATCGGGGCCGAGGCTGCGCTTGTTACCGTTAACGCCGCCTCTGCCGTCCTGCTGGCGCTGACGTGTCTGGCCCGCGGCAGAGATGTCGTCGTATCGCGGGGACAGGCGGTCGAGATCGGGGGTGGCTTCCGCGTCCCCGACATTCTGGAACAGAGCGGCGCTCGACTGCTCGAGGTAGGTACCACCAATCGGACCCGCCTCCAGGACTTCGAGGAGGCTATCGGCCCAGAGACAGCGGCCATACTTCACGTGCACACCAGCAATTTCAGGATCGTCGGATTCACTGAGCAGGTCGCGCTTGCCGATCTTGCCGGTCTCGCGCGACGCCGTGGAATTCTGCTTATCGACGACAACGGCAGCGGATCTCTGCTGGACACCGCCGCGTATGGCCTTTCGCACGAGCCAACGCCTGCCGATTCACTAGCCGCCGGCGCCCATCTCGTTGCCTTTTCCTGCGATAAGTTATTGGGCGGCCCCCAGGCGGGTGTTGTGGCGGGAAGCGCGGAATTGGTCAAGCGACTATCACACCATCCCTTGGCTCGAGCCTTCCGTCCCGACAAAACTATCCTAGCCGCGCTCTCCGCGACCTTGCTGGCCTATCTGCGCGGAGACGCGCCGAGCAGCGTTCCCGTGTGGCGCATGATCGGCCAAGGCGCCGAGGAGTTGCGCATCAGGGCCACGCAGTGGCGTGTTGGCGCGAGCCGGCAGGGAATCAAGGTCGACCTGATTGAGGGCCGATCCACGGTCGGAGGAGGCTCCCTGCCGGTCGAAACACTGCCCACGACGCTGCTCCGCTTGCCTGCCTCCCTGGATTCCGCTCGTCTACGGAAGGGGAAGCCGCCCGTCATTCCACTTCTACGCGAGTCCCGCGTCCTGCTCGATCTCCGCACCGTTCCCCCCGGTCAAGAGGATCAGCTGCTGCGAGCGGTGCGGGATGCGTTGGAACCGCTGAAGGATTCCGCCGGCACGGGGAAAGGACTGGGCAGCGCATGAGCATTCCCGTCACTACCGGTCGGCCGCCCAGGCGCAAAAAGTCGTTGGCTCGGGAGGTTCTGGAAACAGCCGTGCTGACCATCGTAATCTTTCTGCTGGCCCGCGCCGCGCTACAGAATTTCAAGGTTGATGGCCAGTCTATGGAACCGAATCTCCATAACAGCGAGTATGTCGTGGTGAACAAGGTCGACTACCTGGTCCAGTCGCCACATCGCGGAGACATTGTGGTCTTCCAGGCGGTACCGGCCCGCCAACCGGATCGCGACTATATCAAGCGCGTTATTGGACTGCCGGGAGAAACCGTCGCGGTCCATGGAGGCGCCGTTTTCATCAACCAACGGCGGCTTGCTGAGCCATACATCACGGACCGTCCCACGTATACCTTCGGACCCAGTCGGGTTCCCTCTGGCAGCTATTTCGTCCTAGGCGATAATCGAAACAATAGCTTCGATTCGAGCAAGTGGACCGCTACCCACTGGCTGGCCCGAAAATACATCATTGGCAAGGCCTGGATAATTTACTGGCCACTTCACAACCTTACTCTGTTGCGGATACCGTGAGGCGAGACCCGCACCATCGAAACGCACAGAGCCGCGTTCACGCGCAAGAGGAGCGAAAACCATGTCGAGCTTAGCCCAGTCAGACCCTGAAGCATATGCCATCACCCAGCGTGAGGAGCAGCGGCAATCCGAGGACATCGTCCTCATCGCCTCCGAGAACCACTGCAGCCCGTCGGTGATGGAGGCAACTGGCTCCATTCTCACCGATAAGTATGCCGAAGGATACCCCGGTAAGCGCTACTATGGCGGGTGCGAATGGGTCGACGATGCCGAAGAGTTGGCCATCGACCGCGCTCGACGCCTCTTCGACGCTGAGCATGTCAATGTGCAACCGCACGCGGGCGCCATGGCCAACATGGCCGCGTACGCCGCCTTACTTGATCCGGGGGATCGCGTGCTCGCCATGAACCTGAGCCACGGCGGTCATCTCACCCACGGCGGCGGGTTCAATTTCTCCGGCAAGCTGTACCAGTTCGAGTGGTATGGCGTCGATCAGCAAACCGAGGAGATCGACTACGACGCGCTGACCGATCAGGCCCAAGCGTTCCGCCCCAAGCTTTTAGTCGCGGGCGCCAGCGCCTACTCGCGGGTCTTTGATTTTCCCCGGCTCCGTGCCATCGCCGATTCGGTCGGCGCCAAATTTATGTTCGACATGGCGCACGTGGCCGGCCTGGTGGCGGGTGGGGTGCATCCCAGCCCCGTACCCTTTGCCGATGTCGTAACCACCACCACGCACAAGACGCTACGTGGCCCGCGCGGCGGCATGATCCTCTGCCGCCAGGACCTCGCCAAGCCGATCAACTCAGCGGTCTTTCCCTACATGCAGGGCGGCCCCTTCATGCACCAGATCCTGGCCAAAGCGGTTGCCTTCCAGGAAGCACTCCAGCCATCCTTTTGCGCGTACGCGCGCAACGTCGTGGACAATGCCGGGGCACTTGCCGGCCGTCTACAAAAAAACGGCTATCGGTTGGTATCGGGTGGCACCGACAATCATTTGATGGTGATCGATTTTCGCCAGACAGACCTCACGGGCAAGCGAGCCCAGGCGGCTCTCGAATCTGTCGGGCTGGTCGCCAACAAAAATCTCGTGCCGTACGATACCCGCACCTCCGTCCATACCAGCGGTCTACGACTAGGCACGCCATCCGCCACGACGCGCGGCATGGGGCGGCTGGAAATGGAGCAGATCGGGGACTGGATCGAACGGCGGCTAGCCCAACCGGACGATGAGGAAGTGCAAATGACGATACGAAACGAGGTCGAACGCCTGACCGCACGGTTTCCCGTGCCGGGGGTAGCTCATCCGGTTCATGCCTGAACCCGTACGGGCGGATGGATGCAGCGCCTCCACCACCCTTTTCCTCACCTGTTCAGCAGTACTTGCCACAGCGCAGGCCATACACGTGGCCGGTAACTCGTAACGTGTACATAACACCGTCTGCTCCCGGACCTTCGACCCGGAGATAGTACGGGCCGGCACTCTTGATCCTGGCATGCATGCGCACAAACTGGTTGCAGTGCCGCTGCTTGGCGAAACAGCCAACCTGGCCCGAGCTGAGCAGGGTCTCCCCATGATAAAGAAAGACCCGCATGCCGTAGGTGGGTCCATAGCCATTCGTATAGCCGCGCAATTCGGTGGATACTTCTACTGGTCCCGAACGCAAGCCGATGGTGTACCACTGGTACACGCAACTGCAGTTGCCGGTGGTCCCGGAAACAGGCGCCACGCCGATGACCTGGCCCCGCAGCGGTAAACCGTGCGCTTGGGCGACACCCGCAGACGGAAATGCTGCTACACCGACCATCAGCAGGAGAAAGGACAGAGAACGAATGAACATACGGTACCTCCAACTGAATCCATCAACTGTACCACGCCGGTACGCCGCCTCAGCTAGCGTGGCGGATCAACAACTTGCCCGCTCCTGGGGTGAATCGGTAGCCTAGAGTGTCCATCCATTGCGGGATCGTCTAACGGCAGGACGCTTGATTCTGGATCAAGAAGTTGGGGTTCGAATCCCTGTCCCGCAGCCACGTGCTCCTGGTGTCGAACGAAACAGCCAGAAGTCCCGCTTCTCTCCGTGACCTTGGTCCCCACGTCACGGAAATCGTCCTCTGGTCTCTTGTGCGCTGACCAGCGGCACGATATAGTGGTCGAAGCTGACGCCGGACAGACTGCATCTCGCGGTTTGGGGCGGTCTGCCACACGCTATAGGGAGCGCTACACCCGCATGGTTCTCGCAATGCAACCCGCGGTCTTTGAGCCTAGAATGCCGCAGAATCTCGAAGAGACCGGGCTCACCAATTCAATCGTGGACGACCTTCTCCTGAAGCGGTTGTTCCTGGGCGGCCCACAAACGTCCGGCTCGTTAGCGGACAAGCTCGCCATACCCTTTCTGTTGGTGCTGGCCAATCTCAATGAGCTACGGCGGCTTCACATGGTCCACATTTCCGGCTCTCAAGGGTACGGTGAGCGCGGTTACCTCTTTCTCCTCACGGAAGAGGGCGAAGCGCGCGCTAAAGCCGCTTTTGACCGCAATATGTACGACGGACCAGCGCCCGTGCCACTCGAAGTGTATGTGCAGGCCGTCGCCGCTCAGAGCGTGAGAGACGTCACGATCACCAAACGCGCCATTGAAGATGCCTTTCGCGATCTCGTGCTTCATCCCGAAATAATCAATGAAATCGGCCCGGCGGTGAACTCGGGGCAGTCCCTCTTTTTTTATGGGGCAGCCGGAAACGGTAAGACGGCTCTGGCCAGCCGCATCACCCGTGCGCTGGGCACGGATGTCTACATTCCGTACGCGGTTGAATCCGAGGGCGCGATCATCGAACTCTTCGACCCGGTCTGCCACCGACGGACGAGCCAGCAGAGTGAGGACGCCGACCCGCGCTGGATTAAGATCAAGCGCCCCACGGTGGTGGTGGGCGGCGAACTGAAGCTCGAAGACCTGGATTTGAGTTACAGCGCCCTGCGCAAGACCTATGAGGCTCCCTTCCAGATGAAAGCCAACATGGGCATGTTTCTGATCGACGACTTCGGGAGGCAGCAGGTGAGCACCACCGATCTCTTGAATCGCTGGATCGTGCCGCTGGAAATGCGCGTCGACTTTCTCAAGCTGCAGTCCGGTCGCAAGCTCGAAGTTCCGTTCGATGAACTTCTGGTGCTGTCGTCCAATCTGGACCCAAGCTCCCTCATGGACGAGGCCTTCTCCCGCCGAATCAAGTACAAGGTTAAGGCGCGCGACCCCGATCGCGCTATGTTTCGCGCGATCTTCCAGAGCGCCTGCGTCTCGTATCACGTTCCATTTGATGACGAGGGGTTCGAGTATCTGGTGGATGAGCACTATGTCAAGACCGGGCGTCCGTTCAGAGGTGTTCACCCGCGCGATCTGCTCGACCAATTGGTCGCTCTGGCGCGTTACATCGAGGAGCCGCCCCACCTGTCGAGGTCGCTGCTCGACTCCGTGGTCGACACCTACTTCATCGCCAAGGCGTAACTTCGCGGTGCTTCGCCTCTGCCCGTTAATCGGTGTAAGAGCCATGCCACAGATCGAATTCACCATCGACCAGGAGACAGGCGAACTGGCCATGGACATCCACGGCGTGGTGGGTCCACCCTGCGATCACATAGACCATCTGGTTCGCTCCCTCACGGGAAGGCCGAGCACAGTGGACATCAAAGACAGCTACCGACAACGGCCAACACCGGTTCGAATTCAGAACCGGGGAAACGGAGGATAATCATCCACTACAAGCTACTGGACGCCGGGGGAAAGACACCGGCCGGACACGGCACGTGGGCGTTGCCCGCTGGAGACCAACCGGGCGAATGGATGGAACCCGTCACCGGCGAACTCGTTGCCTGTAAGAACGGGTACCACCTACTGACCTGGGAGCAGGTGCTGTCCCCCACGATGCAGCAGATCGGTGAACAGCTCTACGAGATCGAGGTCGCGGGCGAGGTCTTGATTGGCGCCGAAAAGTGTGTCTGTCGCCGAGCGCGAACGCGATCTGTCATCGAAAGGTGGAACGCTCAAACGTTCCGCCTGCTGGCGTGCGACTGGGCGGAACGCACCCTCGGCCACTTCGAAAGCGCACTCAAAGACGCCTTCCCTATCTTGCGGTCTTCCCTCCAGGTCGCACGTTGCTTCGCGAATGGTGAGGCAACGTGCGACGAACTGAATGCCGCTCAAGACCAAGCTTTTGACTAGGTCCGAAAAGTACGGGGACGGTCGCGAGTGAAATGCGCCGCGACGACAGTCATGTGGGCGGTGCAACCAAGCCGATCTCAGAGAAAGAAGGAAGTCCGAATCGAGCAGGAACGGCTTCACGAAATCGTCTTTCTCTCTCGTCACGCACGCGGGACGCGTGGATCATCGGGCGACGATTCATGGGGGCGCGACCGTCTGGCGGGGTGCCTCACATGAGCACGACCATTACCTTCATCGAATCGCCGAACGGGCACCGAACCGTCGAAGGCATGGCCGTGACCGATCTCGAATCGCTCCTCGGCGACAATAGCGAACACGTCAACTGCGCGAAACCGGTCACGGGAACAGCACCTTTGACGCCGGATGCGGACTACGGAACCATTCGAGTCGCCTCGATCTATCACAACTCAGTCGTGGATGGTCCCGGACTGCGGAGCGTCCTGCAAGTGCAAGGGGTTCCCATCCGCTGCGCGGGCTATTATGTGCCGCAGACACATGACGCAACTGGCGGGACACTGATGAACGGTGGCGTCATTCTGCAAGCGCTCCTAGATCCCCGATTTGACCGCAGTGGCGTCACCGTGTTAGGCGGTGAACCGCTGGCACAGGCACCGGCGTTGATCCCGCTCTTAGTCGCACTGCGGGCAGCCGGAATACACATCCGCCTCTACACCGGATATACCGTAGAACGAACCCGCGACAAAGGGACAGGAGCACAGCGGATGATGCTGCTCCTCGCGGACCTGGTGATCGACGGACCGTACATCAAGAAGTACGGTGACCAGGCGGGGGAGTGGCGCGGGTCGTCGAACCAACGAATCCTCAGTCGCGAAGACGTTCAAAGGATACTGACCTCATGACACCACAGCTGCAACGGCAATTCGACCTCATGACACCACATCAGAAACGGCAACTCGAAATCGACCTCATGACACACCAGCAGAAACGGCAACTCGAAATCGACCTCATGACACACCAGCAGAAACTCAATATCGACCTCATGACACCACAGCAGAAACGGCAACTCGGAATCGACCTCATGACACCACAGCAGAAACGGCAACTCGAAAAAGAATACGACAGAATGGTCCAGAGTGTCTCCACGATCCCCGAACTGAAGAAGTATCTCGATCAGGTTTATCCGACGAAGGTCGTCAAGAAGACGGTGCAATTCAATCCGGAACGATCCATACTTTATCGGCTCCTCATCTTCATCCTGTGCTGCCTCATGGCAGCGGGAAAGAAAGGCTAAAGGACTCTCTCATGGACTGGAAGGATCCTCCACCACCCGGTACTATGAGTCGATCGGCTCATCTGATTGCCCGGTACAATGCCAGCAAGAGGGACGGCAGGAGGACAACAGAGCGTGAGGATAGGTACGATTCGGGTGCGGGAAGCACTGGCGCCGACAGCGATTGGCCGCACGGTGCGGATCGAGGGATGGGTCCGTACCAAACGGACCTCGAAGGCCGGCGTGACCTTTCTGGAAGTGAGCGACGGTTCCAGCCTGAACAATCTTCAGGCCGTGGTCCCAGCATCTCTATCCAACTATGAGACCGACGTGGCGGCCATTACCACCGGATCCAGCGTCCGAATCACCGGCGAGGTGGTGGAATCGCCGGCTCCGGGTCAGGATACGGAGCTGCGCACCTCCGATCTCGAGCTTGTGGGGTTGGCCGCGGATTATCCACTGGGAAAAAAACGCCACTCCTTTGAGTACCTGCGAACCATGGCCCATCTCAGACCCCGCACCAACACCTTCGGCGCCATAGCCCGAGTGCGCAACGAGGTCACGCGGTCCATTCACGAGTACTTTCAAACCCACGGCTATCTGTACGTTCAGACGCCGATCATCACCGGTAGCGATGCAGAAGGCGCCGGCCAGATGTTTCAGGTCACCTCTCTGGATCTGGCGCATGCACCCCTGGTTGGTGGCGCCCTGGACTTCTCCGACGATTTGTTCGGTAAGCCGACACACCTCACGGTGAGTGGACAGCTCGAAGCCGAAATCATGGCGAGCGCTATGAGCAAGGTCTATACCTTCGGCCCCACCTTCCGCGCTGAGAATTCAAACACCTCCCGCCATTTAGCCGAGTTCTGGATGATCGAACCGGAAATCGCGTTCTGCGACCTGACGCTCCTGACCGAGATTGCCGAGGATTTTCTCAAGCACATTTTTCGTCAGGTGCTCGCCAACTGCTCGGACGACATGGCCTTTTTTGACCAGCGGGTCGATCCCACCGTCCTCGCCACGCTCGACCACATCGTGCAGAGCGATTTCGTTCGTCTCACGTACACCGAGGCGATCCGCATTCTCGAGGCGTCGGGCCAGCCCTTTGAGTTCCCGGTCAGCTGGGGTCTAGATCTGCAGGCCGAACACGAGCGCTACCTCACGGAGACCGAGTTCAAGTCCCCGGTGATCCTGGTGGATTATCCATCCACCATCAAAGCGTTCTACATGCGGCTCAATGACGACCGGCAAACCGTCGCGGCCATGGATGTACTGGTACCGAAAATCGGCGAAATCATCGGTGGCAGCCAGCGTGAAGAACGGTTCGATGTCCTCCTGGAGCGCCTTGTGGCGCAGGGACTCGATGCCGAGCCGTATTGGTGGTATTTGGATCTGCGTCGCTATGGGACCGTGCCGCACGCCGGTTTTGGTCTGGGTCTCGAGCGAGTTGTGCAGTTTATCACCGGCATGCAGAATATCCGCGACGTTATTCCGTTTCCGCGTACGCCGCGCAACGTTGAGTTCTAACCGATCCGCTCCGTACCCCTCATATACTCGAGCATGGACAGTATGCAGCGCGACGCTGCGATGTCGGTGCGCGAGCGATTGGAGGCGGCGGAACGTGCCATTCTCGCCCCCTACGCCATTTGCAGCGCCGACAGCCTGGGGAGGGAGCGCGACGAGCCCGAGTCGCCGGTGCGCACCCGTTTTCAGCGCGATCGTGATCGCATCGTCCATTCCAACTCCTTCCGTCGCCTCCGAGGCAAAACCCAGGTATTCATCGCTCCTGCCGGCGATCACTATGCCACGCGCCTGAGCCACGTGCTTGAGGTGTCGCAGATTGCACGGACCATCGCCCGCGCCCTCCAGCTCAACGAGGACCTGACCGAGGCCATCGCCCTGGCCCACGACCTGGGGCACGCTCCCTTTGGCCACGCTGGGCAGCGTGGCCTGGATGCGCTGCTGGGAGGTGGCTACCGTCACGACGAGCAGAGTGTTCGGGTGGTCGAGTACATTGAGCAGGACGGTCTTGGACTCAATCTCAGTCTTGAAGTGATCGATGGTATCCGAACCCATCGCAAGCCGCGCCACAGTCTGGCCGGCATCAGCGTCGCCCCCTCCACCACCCTGGAAGCGGAGGCGGTGAAGCTGGCGGACGCGATTGCCTATATTAACCACGATGTCGACGATGCGGTGCGAGCGCATCTGATTGGCGAAGAGGATCTGCCGGTAGACGCTATCTCGGCGCTCGGTCTGAGCCGGTCCGAACGGATCAACACGGCGGTGTGCGACATCGTGGAGGCAAGTCTGGGACGGCGCACAGTGTCGATGAGCAGGGACGTGCTCGGGGCTCTCAATCAACTGCGCGATTTTCTGTTCGACACGGTCTATTCTCATCCGTCCGTGAGGCGCGAGGCGGACCGAGGCGAGCACGTCGTCGCTCATCTCTTCGGGTATTTCGAGCTCCACCCGGACGCACTGCCCCCCGAGTACCAGAGCGACGCGCGTCAGGAAGGGGTTCAACGGCGCATCGCCGACTATATTGCCGGCATGACAGATTCATTTGCCATCGCGCTCTTCCAGGATCTTTTTGTCCCAAAGATGTGGCCCGTGTAGCGCCGGCCCCCCCTCCCGTTACGAGCGCTAGTCGCGAGAGAGCCGGCGCTTCACGCTGTACTCGTCAGCCGCTCGGTACGAGTAGTGCCGCAACATCTCGCCTAGGAGCCCCAGCATGAACAGTTGGATGCCGCTGACTACCAGGATACCGCTCAGGAACAGCAGCGGACCGTGCGATTGAAACACGGACTGACCCAGCAGCTTGAGTACCAGCAGGAAACCAAAGCCCGCCATGCCGACTAGCCAGAGCAGCAGCCCGAGCAGCCCAAAGAGCTGGAGCGGGCGTTGCATGTACCTGGTTAAGAAGAGCACCTTTACGAAGTCAAGTAAACCTTGCAGCAGCCGGGCAGCTCCAAATTTAGATCGACCGTACTTCCGCGAGCGGTGCTCAATCTCAATCTCGCCAATGCGATAGCCTTTCCAATACGCCATGACCGGGATGAATCGGTGTAACTCACCGTAGAGTTTGAGTTCGTCAAGCACTTCACGTCGATAGGCCTTGAAGCCGGAATTGAAGTCGTGCAGCGGTATACCCGTGGTGCGGCGGACGGTCAGATTAAAGAGACGTGATGGCACTGTTTTACTACGCGGATCGTGGCGCCTTCGCTTCCATCCCGATACCAGGTCGAATCCCTGGTTCAACTCTTCCAGAAAGCGCGGCACTTCCTTCGGATCGTCCTGCAGATCGCCATCCATCGTAAAGACCGTGTGCCCGCGCGCCTCCCGGAAACCTGCTACCAGAGCCGCCGTCTTGCCAAAGTTCCGGCGCAGGCCAATCACTCGCACGCGCTGGTCCTTGCGGTACAGTTCCTCCAGCCGCTGCGGGGTCGAATCGCGGCTTCCATCGTCCACGAAAATAATCTCGGCCGCCTGGGGCAATTCGGCAAGGATAGCCGACAATTGCCCATGCAGCTCACCAACGCTGTCCTCTTCCTCGTAGACGGGTATCACAAAGGACAGTTCGACCTCGCTAGTCGGGGTCAACAATTCTTCGGGGGAACGATACGAGATGGTCACGCCGCGATCCCGCGCACGAGCGTTGACGGTAGCCGGAAGCGTTTACACCACTGACCGGCGGGTTGGAGCGCCTTTCTGAGCATGAGCGTACGCATATCCGTTCTGTCTCGAAACCTTCCGTAACGTCGCCTCACTATATCAATCGTTCTCGATTCAGGCTGATCTTGCGCTGTATGACCAGGGGGGCGAGATTTAGGCAGGATATTTCGCAATGAAAGATGGCCAAAACGGTGACAGAGCCATCTGCCAGGCGTATAATGTTTGTAGCAAGCCCCTCCACCTCGGCTGCACCTGTTAACGAAGAAAATCAGGGTGGGTGAACCCATGGCCAAAGGTCGACCGCTACGGGTCGGGACGGTAACTCAGCGTCGAGCGGCGACGCGAGAAGGAGACAGCATGATAAAAATCGAGGTTACCACGGCGTTGAAAGATGCGCTGGAGCACGCAGCGGCAAGTGGAACGGCACAGGTAGCGTTATACAAAGACAAGCCGGTAGTGATCCTCAGCTACGACGAATATGAGCGCCGCTACGAGAGTGACGACGAGGCGTAAAGCGGGGATCTATCCGCTGCGCGGCTCGATAAGACCGTAGGTGCCGTCATGATGGCGGTACAGCACGTTCACTTGCTCGTTGCGAGCGTTGAGAAAGACATGGAAGTTCCCGCCGTTCAGTCGCAGTTCCTCGACCGCCTCGTCTTCAAACTGGGGCTTCATCTCTAACTGCTCCACAAGCACCACCGGCTCAGCATCGCTGTCCTGATCGCCGTCGTCGTCCGAGAACGGCCCGCTGAACGCGGACGGCTCAAAGCCGCTTACCTCAACGGGCCCGTTGCCATGATGCGCCTTCAGCCGCTCCTTTTGACGATTGAGCTGTCGGTACAGTTTGTCGACGCAGGCGTCTACCGCCGCTTGCATGTCGGCGTTGGAGGCGGTAACCCGCAACGTTCGCCCGGCGACGTGGGTCGTCGCCTCGGCACGGTTTTTGTGCTCGGCGGAGCGCGCTTTCTCGGTGCTCAACTCGACCTCGATGCTCTGCAGCTTATCGTGGTACTTATCGAGGCGCACCATTTTAGCGACAATCTGATCGTGGAGTTCCGGCGGGATCACCATGTTCTTTCCCTTCACATGGACCGTTACGTCGGCCGGAGTGCGCGGATGATGCTTCATTCAGTCGCCCTCTTTCCCAGCCTCGTGCTGTTTTGAGTCTATGGATGCCTCGGCAGAGCTGTCAATGCGGGTCATGCGCGCTCAGCTGCCCGGCGCTTCTTCCTCCGGTATGACCGGGCGTTGCTTGCTGCCGTCTGCCTGCCCCACGACCCCACGCTCCTCCAGTTGGTCCATCAGCCGTGCTGCCCGTGAGTACCCAATTTTGAGGCGGCGCTGTAACAGCGAGACCGAGGCGTGCTGAAATTCCCGCACGGTTCTGATTGCCTCTCCCAGCAGTTCATCCCCAGCGTCTACCGCCGCCTTTTCCGCGGCCACGAACTCCTCTTCGGCGATCCGTGCCACCGCCTTCTGCATTGGGCTCCTTTGCCAGAACTCGACCAGCCGCTCGATCTCCTGATCCGACACGTGGGCACCCTGTAGACGTACCGGCTTGGCGGCGTCCGGCGGCATGTAGAGCATGTCGCCCCGTCCCAGAAGCTTCTCCGCTCCCACCGAATCCAGGATGGTCCGCGAATCCACCTGCGAAGACATGGCGAAGGCAATTCGGGCCGGAAAGTTGGCCTTGATCAACCCAGTGACCACATCCACCGATGGCCGCTGCGTCGCGATAACCAAGTGGATCCCGGCCGCGCGCGCCAACTGCGCCAGACGGCAAATAGCTTCTTCGACGTCCTCCGGCGCCACCATCATCAGGTCCGCCAGTTCGTCGATGATGAGCACGATATAGGGCAGCGGTTTGACGCCGGCCGCGGTCATCTTCTCGTTGTACCGCCCGATATTCCGCACGGTGTTGGTGTTAAAGAGTTGGTAGCGCCGTTCCATCTCGCGCAGAGCCCACTGCAGCACTCCCACCACCTTGTCCATCTGGGTCACTACGGGGCTTAGCAGGTGTGGCACGCCGTTATAGACGCTCAACTCCACCATTTTCGGATCGACCATCATCAGCCGCACCTGATCAGGTGTATTGCTATAAATGAGGCAGCTGATGAGGGCGTTGACGCACACGCTCTTGCCCGAGCCGGTGGCTCCGGCGATCAGCAGGTGCGGCATTTTGGCGAGATCGATCACCGCCGGATGACCGGCCACATCCTTGCCCAGTACCACTTTCAGCGGGGACTGCATCGACCGAAACTGACTTGACTCCAGCAGTTCCCGCAGCGTTACCATGGTCGCCGAGGTGTTGGGAATCTCTATGCCCACCACCGGCTTGCCCGGCACCGGCGCCTGTATCCGAATGGTTGGCGCCGCCAGGGCGAGAGCCAGATCGTTTTGCAGGGCAACGATGCTCTTTACTTTCACGCCGCGATCCGGCTGAATGTCAAAACGAGTAATGACCGGGCCGCAGTGACGATCCACCACGCGGGCGCCCACATTAAAACTCGCCAGTGTGTCCTGGATGCGCTGGGAGACCAACTCCAGGTCCAATGCGGCGCTCGGACCCTTCACTGGCGGCGCGAACATATCGACCGGCGGAAGCTGTGGCCCGTTGTTCCCGGTTTCCGCTTCCGTTTGCTCCGGCGGCTCCAATTCAACCTTGATGGCGTGAGGCAGTGAGGTGGGCCGGAGAAAGAGCGTCGGGCCTTCAGGCTCTTGCGGCCCCGGTTCGGGCTCATACACGGGAAGCGAGTCGACCGTCGCCAGGGCAAGAGTGCGGCGCTCACGAGCGCCGGCCAGCGAGCCACTTGCGCCGCGATATAGATTTTCAGCCCAGCGATGGACCGGCACGCCCAGAATCAGGGAGACGGCGACTACGATGAGGATCAATAGAACCACGATTGATCCCGGCGAGGTGCTCCAGCTACCAAGCAGTGGATACTCGCTCCCCAGTCCCAGAGCCACGCTGATGCCGTGGACACAGAGCGATAGCGCGGCGTACAGCAACATAGCAGTCCCCAGGTAATTGCGCGATCGCGTGACGGTCATGCTTTGCAACTCGGCCCGCCACCACGGCGAAAACCGCGCTGCCAGCGCCATCACAAAGAGTGGAACGGTCCACAGCACTTCCCGTCCGGGAAGTCGAAGATGGGCGACGGCTTTGAATGAAATCGCTACCAGACCCGTTATGGCCAGCAATGTCAGCATCGGGGCCAGCGCCTCCGCTGCTGTGCGGGGGCGCGAACGCACCAGCGCCCAGCGTGCCCCTCGAGCCGCGCGCCGGACGGCGCGTTTCGATGCACTCTGCGGTGCTGGAGCTTTGGGCCGATGACGAGAGGGAGAACGTTTTGCAGCCATAAGAAAGAGGCGCTGCGGAAGGGGGGACGCCGAAGCTTACCATTCACGATGCGGCAAGTAAAGGCGGATGGCATTGGTATTGTCTTTCTCACCCGTACCAAGCCGCCATGGCGGTCAACAAGTTAATCATGTGGTAAGTGTGTGCTATGGTCTTCGTTTGCCCCAGTTGCGGGGCGTGGTCGAACGCGCGACCGGTTCAGAGTGAGATGGTGCTGTGCGACTGTGGCCATCGCCACCCCATCACCCGGCGCCCCCTCCTTCTCGTCACGGGCGCCAGCGGGACGGGCAAGACGACGCTCGCTCTGCAACTGGCCGGCGCCTTCACCGAAGCCGTGGTCCTCGATCAAGACCTTCTCTGGATGCCAGAGATGGATACGCCTGAGGACAACTGGCGGCGGTTTCGTAGCCTCTGGCTCCGGCTGGCCGTGAACATCGGTCAAAGTGGTGGGCCGCTCCTCCTCTTCGGTTCGACCGATCCCGACCAGTACGAGTGTCTCCCGGAGCGACGCTATATCAGCTCAATCCACACCCTGACCCTGGTCTGCGAGGACGAAGAGCTGCGCTATCGCCTGACGTCGCGACCAGAATGGCGCGGATCGGGTGGGAATGAGTTTGTCGCTTCAATGCTCCAATTCAATCGCTCCCTCCGAGCACTCGCCCAGCGCCAACCCGATCGCGTCACGCTGCTTGATACCACGCACGACTCGCCGAGCATCAGCACCGCCCACGTGGCGACATGGGCGAGGAAGATCCTGGAGAGAACGACGTGAGGATGGATGGGATAGGGATCACCGCGGTCTTCGAGTTGGCGCCCCCGATCCCCGAGCCGGGAGTGACGGAGAAGTTCTACGTGGGCGTGGTCGCTCTTCTACCCTGGAGCGCTGGGAAGAGCGCCAGCCGGTCTGCCTGATGCTGGGGCCACAATCGAGGATCGGTCTTTGGACCTCACAGTGGGCGCTGGCATGGGAATTGCACCCAAAGACACGTACTATCGCAGGCAGGCGCCGGCGAGAAGGAGAGAGATGGTGACAGAGGAGCCACGGAACGCGGAGGACACATCGCGGGATTACAAGGACCTCGACGACACCGCTGGATCGACCGCGCCGGACGATCTGAGCCAATCGGGGACCGACAGCGGGCTAACCGCCGGCGGGATGGGTACTGGCGTTGAAGGGGGAGACGATAGCGCAGGTGGCAGTCCTGGCGATCAGGGCGGGGCAACGACTGGCGGTACCAGCAGCGGCAGCATTGGTGCGGGTGAATAGACCCGAGTACATGATGTGAGAGGTATGGCTATGATGGCATGCACCCAGAACCGCGATCTCGACGATGCGGATCCGAGTTCCAGTCTTGCCTCGCCCCAGAACCCAAACCAGCCTGAGACCAGTGTCGGGCTGACTGGCGGATATGGAGCCGACGGTGGCCTGGGATCGGACGTGGCAGATGAGGATCGGCCCAGCCAGGCGACACCGGACCGGCAACGCACTACCGCCCCGGACTCGGCACGAACCGATGGCGAGACGCTGACCGGAAGCGGTCTGACCGGCGACGCCGATACAGCCGGCGGCATCATGAGCGGAGATGTCGGAACCTCGGCGCAAGGGGGCGGCGATCCGGTGAAGTAAGGCGCGAACTGAGCGCGCTCCCGGTCAGAATGACCGAGCTGGTTGTACGGGCGAAAAGACGGGGCGCTGGATTTCCAGCGCCCCGTCTCGTTTAAATATTGATGTTAAAAGAGATGTGCGTAGGAGTGCAGCACCAGAATCGCGACGACCAGGAGCACCAGGACCACCACCGACCAGACTACGGTCTGAATCAGCTGGCTGGCAGCATAGGCGTTGCCTACCGGGTCGTCCGATATCACAGTCCGCGTGGGCTGGCGTTCGACCACCGTGGTAGGCTCAGTTCGCACGGTCTCGACGGGAGTTGCCGGCACGGTATTGACCGGATCGCTGGCGACAACCTCTCGTTCCTCATAGGCCATAGCATTCCTCCCCTAGAAGATGTGCATTACGCCGTGCAGGATAACCAGCACAGCAATCAGAATAATGAGCAGGCCGACGATGAAGGTCAGCAGCATGGTCATGCTGGACCCGCCGCCTGCGGTCCTCGTTCTCTCTTCGATCACGGGCATGATACGTCCTCCTAGAACATTCCGGTGTAATGATGGAGGGCGTACAAGCCGACCGCCAACAACACCAGGACTACGATGGCCCACACAATAGTTTGGATGAGCGTTGATGCACCCACGGCTGAGCTGGCGGCATCATCGGTTCGGACGATTCTCTCTTCGGGCATGGTTCAAGCCTCCTTGGATACTGGTTGGTCGGATTTGCGGTTACCGTTCGCTGTTTCCATCTCGAACATTTCTGGTTCGACGCGGAAATTGAGTAGATAGTTCCCCAGCGCAGCTAGCACGATATCGTTCATGCTGCGATTCTCCATGGCAGCTTTGACGCGCAGCTTGCGATGGAGGACATCTGGCAGTTCGACCGTTGTCTTTGCCATCAACACCCCTATCGCTCCATCTATCTGTGAATCCGTCAACCCTGCGATCCACTTCACCGTGACTCTATTGCAAGTACCATGCCACGCTGCCGGGAATGTAGGGATGCGGAAACGTTTCACGACTCTAGAGACGGGTAGCATCGATTGTCCGCTGAACCTATCATTGGCTGTTTGCTATCTTTCTCTACGTGGACGCCCAGCAAAGCTTTCGGGGTCGCATTCCGCGTCCCCCAACTCCGCGACAATGGCGCGATGCGATTCCGCCCGAGGAGCACCATGGACCAAGGGGAGCCGCCCCCCTCCCGAGATCACGAGCAGGATGCGCGGATTGCCGCGATGCGCGACAGCGGCGTGGCGTGGCACGAGATTCGGGCACGGTTTGGCCTGACCCGGCAGCAGGTGCGATATGCGTACCAACGCGCCAAACGGGAGGAACGACGGGCCCAGCGAAAACTGACGTAATTCCGAGCCAGGGGACGCCTGTTTTCGCATTGCTATCACCGTGTTTATCGCAACTGGTATCTTGTGGCGTTATGGGGTGCACCGCCATCTGAAGGAGAAAACCACTGAAAGCACTGGTCGCCGGGGGAGCGGGCTTTATTGGCTCGCATCTCTGCGCCGCACTACTGGAGCGCGGCGACGACGTTCTCTGCGTCGATAATCTGGCCACGGGTTCCCGTCAGAACGTGGAGGCCCTGCAGCATCATGATCGCTTCTCGTTCCTCGAGCACGATGTCTGCCAGCCGTTGGAAAGGACGATTGAGGCCGACTTCGTCTTTCACCTGGCGAGTCCCGCGTCCGTGCCGGATTACCTGGCGCGACCATTGGAGACGCTACGGGTCAATAGCCAGGGCACCTGGCATTTGATCGATCTGGCCCGCCGCCAGAGCGCCCGCTTTCTCTTTACCTCCACCTCGGAGATCTATGGCGATCCGCAGGTCCATCCACAAGTCGAGACCTACTGGGGTAATGTCAATTCCATCGGCCCGCGCGCGTGTTACGACGAAAGCAAACGCTTCGGTGAAGCGCTGGTCACGACAGCAGTGCGGGCGCAAGGCCTGGATGGACGGGTGGTGCGCATTTTTAATACGTACGGACCGCACTCGCGCCCCGGCGATGGTCGGGTCATGCCGAACTTTATCATGGCGGCGCTCAGCCGCGAGCCCATCACGATTTACGGGAATGGACTGCAGACGCGCAGCTTCTGCTACGTCTCGGACATGGTAGCGGGGCTGATGGCAGTCATGCTGGAACCGAAAACACGCGGCGAAGTTTTCAATCTGGGTAATCCCCATGAGATCACCATGCTGGATCTGGCTGCGTTCGTGGCCGAGCAGCTCGGCTCCGAGGCGGGCATGGTATTCCGTCCCCTTCCCGCCGATGATCCAACCAAGCGGAAGCCCGATATCGCCAAGGCGCAGCGATACCTCGGCTGGTCTCCGCGCATCGACCTGGAACAGGGCGTGGCCCAGACTGCTGAGTGGTTTCGGCGGCTCATTGCCATTCCATCATCTGCGGTATAGAGGGATCTCCTGGGAGCAGAGTTACGTCGGACGCCATGGACGAACGAATGCCGCTGCCGTCCGGATGTCTGGCAGGGTTCGCGCCGATTCTGCGCGAGATGATGGTGACGCATGCTCGGCGCTGTTCGGTGTGCCGTCAGCGCTGGGAGCGAGCAACGCGGCTGGCAGTAGATCGGACGCGCTGCATGCCTGATGACATGGAAGGTATCGACCCCCAGGGCGTTGCATACGACGCGATGGTGTCGCCTCTTGGTACCCTCTGGATCGCGGCATCTGCTCGCGGGATATGCCGCGTCTCCTGTGACGAGGACGAATTGACCTTCTGCCATGAGATCGAATGCGGCGGCTGGGGCGAGGCGCACTACGTACCATCCAGACTGACCAGTGCGACCGCGCAACTCAGGGCGTACTTTGCCGGGCACGGCACAATTTTCGATCTGGCGATCGACTATGGCCACCGAACGGCGTTTCAGCGAGAGGTGCTGGAGACGGTACGACGTGTTCCGTACGGGGAGAGGCGAAGCTATCGGGAGATTGCCGCTGAGGTGGGGCGACCGAACGCGATGCGCGCGGTTGGTACGGTCATGGCGACCAATGTGTTGAGCGTCATCATCCCCTGCCACCGCATTGTACGCAGCGATGGCGCCATGGGGGAATATGCGGTTCGTTCGCGCGGCGCCTGTGGGATAGTCGGGAAGCACATGTTGCTTGCGCTCGAGGGCGCCGGACTCGATCGAGAAGCGATTCAAGAGTAGTCCAGACAGACTGGCAAGAGAATTGCACTACCCCCCGATAGTTGTACCCGATAGTTCTACAGGGTACCCATAGGGGAGATTCCGTTTGACACCACGTTCCCTCCAGACTGCTCTCGAGACCAGCGATCAGACGTCCGTTGCGGTCGATCCCGCTGAGTCCGCGAAAATTGCCGGGCTGCGCTACGTTAACGACTTGGGGCCCGGCATCCGGCGCAAGCGGGCAGGTAAACACTTTAGCTATCTCGGGCTGGACGGCAGGCCGACTCGCGAGGCTGAGGAGTTGAAGCGCATTCGATCGCTGGCCATACCGCCGGCCTGGACCGACGTGTGGATTAGTCCTCTGGCACGCGGCCACATTCAAGCCACAGGTCGCGACGCCAGGGGCCGCAAACAGTATCGTTACCATCCACGCTGGCGAGAGGTACGCGACCAGACCAAATATCATCGCATGGTCGCCTTTGGCGGGGCGCTGCCCAGCATTCGGCAGCGAGTCAATCACGACCTATCATTACGCGGTCTTCCCCGTGACAAGGTGCTGGCCAGTGTGGTGCGGCTGTTGGAAGCCACGCTGATCCGCGTGGGGAACGAGGAGTACGCGCGTGAAAACGAGTCGTACGGACTTACCACCATGCGTAACCGGCACGTCGACATCGAAGGCGCAAAGCTGGTGTTCCACTTTCGCGGCAAAAGCGGTGTGAATCATGAAGTGGACGTGCGCGATAGGCGCGTGGCCAGGATTGTCCGGCGCTGTCAGGAACTCCCCGGACACCACCTGTTTCAGTATCTGGATGACGACGGAAGCCGGCGGACGGTTGATTCAGACGACGTAAATGCCTACCTGCAGAGCATTACGGGCGAAGAGTTCACCGCGAAGGATTTTCGCACCTGGTCCGGCACGGTGCTCGCTGCCGAGGCCTTGCAGGCCTTCGAAGCGTTTGACTCCGAGACACAGGCCAAGAAGAACATCGTCCAGGCCATCGAGTCGGTTGCCAAGAAACTGGGCAACACCCCCACGGTGTGTCGAAAATGCTACATCCACCCGGAAGTCATCACCGCGTATCTCAGCGGCCAGACGGTGCATACCGTGCGCGGGCTATTGGAGCAAGAGATGGCCGAATCACTTGCCGACCTCCGGCCCGAAGAAGCTACCGTGATGGCGTTACTCCAGCAACGACTGGCACACGCCGACCAGGAGAAGGTGGCGAGTTAAAAAAGAGCACCCCTCCGGTAAACCTGCCGGAGGGGTGAAGGGCGTGAAATCCCGGGTGTTTAGGTACGGGTCGAGGCAGGAACCCGCGCGAAGAGCTTGATCATCTCACGGTTAAAGGCGGGCAGGTCGTCCGGCTGGCGGCTCGTCAGCAGGCCGTCATCGACCACCACTTCCTGGTCCAGCCAGTTGACTCCAGCATTGCGGAGGTCGTCCTGAATGGTGTGATAGCTGGTCATGGTGCGTCCTTTGGCCAGACCAGCCGAGACCAGTTCCCAGGCCGCGTGGCAGATAACGGCCATCGGCTTGCCGGCCGCGTTCGCTTCCTTCAGGAAGGTCAGGACGCCGGGCTGGGCGCGCATGAAGTCCGCGTTCAGGGCGCCGCCGGGGAGCATCACGGCGTCGTACTCGGAGGACTTCGCCTCATCGAGTGTGCGATCGACCGGAACTTTGATGCTCTTATCGTGGTGCTGGAAAGCCTGTATCTCGCCTGACTGAGGAGCAATGACATCGACTTTCGCGCCAGCCTCGATCAGCGCACGACGCGGTTCAGTCAACTCTGCTTCTTCAAAGCCATCGCTGGCGAGAATGGCGATGCGAATGTTGTTTAGCTCGGGCATGTTTCTCTCCTCCGTAGCAATATCGGTACTCACCGGTGAGTAGGCGCAAGTTCCATGCCCACCGTTATCATCGCCAACCGTGCGAGGCTCTGGTTCTCTGCCTATCCGCCACACAGACGATTCCCGGCCGCCTGTACGCCGCTGTAGCGGCGTGTATTGGCTCATAGTATCCTGCACACGCGAGCTGTCCGCGATGTGGCTGAATTTCGTCCAGCATATTCAGCCACATAAGACGGGCAACGGAGCCCGGCGCCGAGCTGAGCGTGGACCCGTGTCGAGTTCTCAGGCAGCGCGACCGAAGTCGCGCTCTATCCGGGAAGTTCCAGCGCCACCAGTTTCGACCCGCCTGGACCAACCGCTCGAATAAACACCTCGCCGTTGGCCACCATCAAGCTGTTGGCCGCATTGAACGCGTAGTAGCCGAGCGAGAGTACGATGGCGCCGATGGGGGCGCCGGTGCCGGCATGGAGAGCAATCAGCCGCACCGGTTGGCCCAGGCTGTAGGTGAGCGCATAGAGTACGCCGTCAGCCAGAGTTAGGGCGCTGATATCCGGGATGTGACGGGTCCAGAGAACATGGCCGTTCGTCGGGTTCAGCGCCTGTATACCCGCCTGAGGACGGAAGATCTGCACATACAGGGCGCTCGGACTGACCGCATGTGGCCAGTCGATGGCGCCAAAGGGAGGCCCGACGGTACGCGACCAGGCGTGATGACCGGCGCCGTCGAAGGCGTACAGGATCGCGTTTTTCCTTTTCACCGAGGCGACCGTATAAGCCAGAGTGTCGCCGACGAACCACTTGCTGCGCAGATCCGGCTGCCTGGCGACGATCCGGCCGCTGGTCTCATCGTAAAACGCGCTGCCTCCGGTGGTTTCCGTGAAGATTCGACCACTTCCATCGATGGTACCGGCGGCATCCGTCGAGGGCAGCGTGCGGAGCACTTGATTGGAGGCGGGATCGATGGTGAACAGTCTGGCGCCTGGAACCCGCGCGCTGCTGGAATACCCCACCAGGATGATCTTCTGATCGGCTACCGGGTTCAGGAATACGCCGCCATGCAGCGTGGCCGGTGGCGCTATCTGCGCCGTGCGTTGATCGGTGGTGGGATCGATCTGCTGCAAGGAGTACCCGGCGAGATAGAGACTGCCATTATCAACCAGCAGACCGCCCAGCGCGTCCTTGGCAATCTTGCCCAGCGGCTTACCGCTGACCGCGTCCAGCACCTGTACGTGGATCTTATGACCTGCCACAATCGGCAGGTAGATACGCCCATTGGCGACCACCGGATAGGAGACATCCGCAATTGCCGCCGTCCACTTCACCTTGAGTTTGAGGACATTCCTGGCAGTCAGCGTTGTCTCAGCGCTGTTGTAGTTGCTCTGGGCGGCATCGTAGTTGAGCGAGGGCCAGTCAGAGTGAGGCGCTGCCGCCCGCGCCGGGGCCACGCCGCCTACCACCAGAAACCCTAGAATAAAGAACAGAAATCGCTTCTTCATAGCGCCAGATACTACCCCATCCATCCGGCGTTGTTAAAGAAAGGACCTGGTCCTGCTATGACGACCGACATCGACCGCGACCTGGTGGTGGACCTGACTCGTCAACTCATCAGGTTCCAATCGACCAACCCCCCGGGCAACGAAGAGGAGCCCGCTCGCTGGCTGGCCAGCCGGATGGAGGCCTTGGGACTCGAGGCCGAGATCCAGCAACTTGAACCGGATCGGGCCAATGTCATTGGGCGGCTACGCGGCACTGGCGAGGGTCATCTAGTCTTCACCGGCCATCTCGATGTGGTGCCACCGGGCGGCCAGGAGTGGGAACACGGGCCATTTGATGCTGATCTGGTCGATGACCGAATCTATGGGCGGGGTAGCGCCGACATGAAGGGTGGCGTGGCAGCGATGGTGGCGGCCGCTGCCGCCCTGGTTCGCGACGGCTTTCGGCCCAGGGCGGACCTGGTCATTGCCTGTACCGCCGGGGAAGAGGCGGGGATGATGGGCGCCGCCGCGATGGTAGAGCGGCGCTCGCTTGAAGGCTCGCGGTACCTGGTGGTGGCCGAGCCCAGCGACCTGGGCGTCTTCATCGGCGAAAAGGGCGTGCTCTGGCTTCGGGTTCTTGCCCTGGGCCGCACCGCGCACGGGTCTATGCCCTGGCTGGGGGTGAACGCCGTCAGCTACATGGCGCGGCTTATCCCACGCCTGGAGGAGTATCCCTTTCCCTGGGAGGAGAGCGCTTTGCTGGGTAAGCCCACGCTCAGCGTGAATGTGATCGAGGGCGGCAATAAGACGAATGTGGTGCCGGACGTCTGCGAAATCTCCATTGATCTGCGTACCGTTCCGGGGCAGGACCATCAGAGCATCATCGCTAGCGTGCGCTCCATGGCGGAAGAGCTGGCCCGCGACTATGACCCGGGGCTGCGGGTCGAGATCGACGTTGAGAACGACAAGGGACCGCTCGAAACCGAGACGGAGGACCCATTAGTAACGGCTATGGTCGAATCGGTGGCGGAGGTTCGAGGGGCCTCGCCGCAGCCCGGCGGTGTAACGTACGGCACCGACGCGGCCTACCTGGGCCCAGGCTTCAACATCCCCATGGTTATCTGCGGCCCCGGCGCTCCCGGCATGGCACACCAGCCGGACGAGAACGTGGAGGTGGCGCAATTGGTGCAGGCGGCTCAGATTTACGCCGACCTGGCCAGACGGTTGTTGGGGTAAATACTCGATGCGGGCCATCGACTTTCATGTTCATCCGCCGGTGGACGCCTGGCTGGACGGCTCGATGCGGGGATATGTAGAGGGCGCCGAAGCGTATTTCCGCTCCACAGTCGAGCACAAGACCTTTGGGCAGATCGCGTCGGAGTACGAGGAACTCGACGTGCTGGCCGTGCTGCTGGCCTGGGACGCTGAGACAGCGACGGGTAATCCACCGCTCAGTAACTCGGATATCGCTCAGGCCTGTCGCGATTTCCCCCGAGCCTTCGTCGGCTTTGGCAGCGTCGATCCTCATAAGGGAGAGCGAGCATTGGCCGAACTGAATCGGATTGCCGAGTTGGGTCTCAAGGGGCTGAAACTCCACCCCTCGATGCAAGCCTTCGCGCCGGACGACGAACAATTCTGGCCGCTCTTCGCCCGCTGCGCCGAGCTGCGCCTGACCGCCCTCTTCCATACCGGCACCAGCGGTATCGGCGCCAGGCAGCCGGGCGGCCAGGGTATCCGGTTGGACTACGCCCGGCCGATTCGACTGGATGCTGTCGCGGCTCAGTTTCCCGAGCTAAAGATTATCGCCGCCCACTTCGGATATCCCTGGCACCAGGAATTGCTGGCCATGGCGCTGCACAAGACCAACATCTGGATCGACATATCGGGCTGGGCGCCGCGCTACATCCCGGCCGAGGTGGTCAACGCCATGCGCGGCGGTCTACAAAATCAGTTCCTCTTTGGCTCGGACTATCCCTTCATCCAACCCAGCCGCTGCCTCGACGAACTCGCCGCACTCGACCTGCCGGATGCCGCTCGTGAGAAGATTCTGGTTGGGAATGGCAAGCGGTTATTGGGACTGTAGCGCCAATGTGGTTCAGTTCAATGTGGTTCAGTTAGGTGCGAATTAGCCGGCCTATCTGCCCCTAAAACCCCGCTGCGTCAACTCGCTCGATGGCGAGGCGAATGGTGACGCGCTCCTCCTGGGAGAACTGGGTACGCATCTGCTCCTCAGCTTTTTCCGGGCCATGGTAGCGTTCGGAGAGGCGCCGAATGTCCTCCTGGGCGACACCCTGATCCGCGTTGAGCGATACCGTGCCCCGGATGGCGAGGTAGCGGTAGCCATCCTCAAGGCAGATCGAGGCACGCGGGTCGCGGATCAGGTTGCGATCCTTGAGGCGGCCGCGGGCCGTGTTCATCATGATCTCGTCGCCCTGCAACTCGTACCAGATCACTGACTGCTGCGGGGTGCCGTCGCGGTTGATGGTGGCCAGGGTCAGGAAGCGCGGCTCCTGAAGAAAGTCGCGAACGGCGGCGGACAGGCGAGCGGTCATGGTTTCCTCCTACGGGCATTGTTCAGTAGCTACTCTTGTGGTGGCGGCCGATCACGCGTCTTCGGCTAATACAGCGCGGACCTGCGCGACGACGGCGTCGGTGAATTCGGTGGTAGTGGCGTGGCCGCCCAGGTCAACGGTACGCGTGCCGGCGGTGACGATCTCGAAAACGGCGTCGTGGATGGCCTGACCGGCCCGCTTCGCTTCCTCGTCATCTGGAAAGTGGCCCAGCAAAGCGCCGGCGGCCAGGATCATGGCCATGGGGTTCGCCAGGTTTTTGCCGAAGAGGCGCGGCGCGGTACCATGCGGCGCTTCGGCCATGACGCAGGTGGTGCGAAACTCCTCGTCGAAGGCCAGCAGCAGCGATTCGGCGCCGGCGATCGAGCCGAAGAGCTGAAGGACGAGATCGCTCAGAATGTCGCCATCGCGATTGAGCGTGGGAATGACCAGTGAGTCGCCCATGGTGGTGAGGAGCAGGGCCATGGTGGCGTCGATCAATTGGGGATCGTACACCACATCCGGGTGCCGTGCCGCGGCGGCATCCATCTCTTCTTTAAACATCCCCTCGTAGATCGGACTCACCGTGAATTTGGGACCGCCGAAGACCTTGGCATCGAGGCGTTCCGCCTGAAGGAAGGCGTAGTCGCAAACCGCGCGGCAGGTGCGACGCGAGATGGTCTCGGTGCGGTAGGCGCACTCTTCGAGCCCCTCGCCCTGGCGCCACTCCCTGGCGCCGTAGGCGTCGTCCACCGCCATTCGCACCACCGAGATAGGGTGGTGGATGCCCGCGATGGGAGAGACGCCGGGTATACGCCGGCCGGTACGGACGATCACCTTGCCGTCGATCTCTTTGCGCAGGATGGCGTTGGGTGAGGTGACATCCCCCTGATTCTCGGGGGTGATGGTGGCCGCCTTGAGACCAAAGCCGGTCTCGCGCATGGCAGTCGCGGCCTCGTGGACGATTTCATTCTGGGTGCGGCGGCGCGTCCCAAGGCTCAGGTCGAAGGTCCGCAGATCGAGTGGAAAACCGATCACACCCGGCTGAAGCACTCGCAGCGACTCGTCCAGCAATTCCTGGCCGGTCTCGTCGCCCTGGAGCACGACTATGGCGCGGGATCTCATGAGGTCGGCAGCTCCTCTTCCGATTCGACGGTCTGCTGGGCGGCATGCTCAAAAAGGCCGCCCTCACCGTGCAGAAAGAAAAACTCGGCCGCATCCACCAGTTTGGGATCGGTCTGTGCGGCGAGGCGCAAGCGGAGGACCAGGTGGTGAAACATCTTGTCGATCAGCCGGTTGGTGAGCGAGTTGACAGCAATACGCTCCCGATCGGTGAGATCGCGCAACTGCGGCGCCACTCGTCTCAATTCCTGCTGCGACACGGCTTCGACATGGCTGCGCAGGCCGGCGATGACCGGCGCGACGCGGCGGGTGAGATACCAGGAGACAAACTCTCGAATCTCGTCCTCGATCACCCGTTCGATCTGTCGCACATCCTCGCTCCAGTGCTCTGTCAGGCCGGCGGGGATCAAACTTTCCAGGTCATGCAGCTCGACCCCAGGGAGACCGCCCACTGCCGGATCGACATCGCGGGGCAGGGCGAGATCGAAGACGTGGAGCGGGGTCATACCGTTGCGTCCGGCGAAGTCTTCAGGGCGAATGACGAAGCCGCGCGAGCTGGTGGCGGAGAACACCACCTCGACATAAGGAATCACTCGACTCAGGTCGGAGAGCAGCACCGGAGTGCCACGTAAGCGTTGGGCCAGTTCGGTGGCGGCCGCAGCGGTTCGATTTGCGATGAAGAGCTGCCGGAGGCCGGCGCCCTGTAGCCGGTCGACCACCAGGCTGCCGATCTCCCCGGCGCCGATCACCAGAACCGAACGGCCCGCCAGTGTGCCGAGTGCGCCCCGCGCCGCCTCGACTGCCTCCGAACCAAGCGATAGATTGACCCGTCCCAAAGCGGTGCCGGCCCGCGCCTGGCGGGCACAGGAGATGGCGGAGCGGAAGAGCGCGTGGAGGTTGGCGCCCATCGCGCCGAGCCGCTGAGCGGTTTCCAGAGTGCCCGCCACCTGGGAGAGAATCTGGCCCTCACCCGGCACTTGCGATTCGAGCCCGCACGCCACGCGGAAGAGGTGTTCGATGGCGTCTGGTTCTTCCCAGACGCGCACGAAGGGGCGGAACTCGTCGTGCTCGCCGATCAGATGGGCGGTGACGGCATCCTTCGCCGCCCGAAGGTGCTCCGCGAAGACGTAGATCTCGGTGCGGTTACAGGTCGAAAGGATAGCGACCTCCGCGACGGCGGGATCGGCCGCCAGAGCGCCGGTGGTACGATCAAGGTCCTCGCCCTCGAGCATCAGCCGCTCGCGGACAGAAAGCGGCGCCGTGGTATGTTCGACGCCGGCAGCAAGAAAAGGCATAGATTGACTCCACATGAGGGGGAGCGCATCCCTTTTCAGTGTACTATCCGGGGTTGCCGGGGAGGCCCTAGCTCCCGCCCTCCGAGACCCAATTGATCGAGATAGTCTGCGCTGTGGCCAGGGCGTCTTCTATGCGGAAGGTCGCCAGTGTCGTCGCGACGAGCGATTCGAGGCTGATGGGCGGTGGCGTGCCACGCCGGATGGACTCGAAAAAGGCTTTGAATTCCGCGTCGTGGCCGCGGTCGACATTCAACCGCTTGTGGGATTTCTTGTGGGCGGCACGAGCCTGGGTGTTGCCCTTGAAGTTCTCAATGGCGAAGACGGCCCCCCCGCCGAAAATCTCGACGCGTTCGCGCTCGTAGGCTTTGTCGCCCTCGGAGGCGTAGATGATCACGCCGACCGAGCCGTCCTCGTGGGTCAGTGCAATGACCGCGCTCTCGAAGAGCCCGCTGGCGGCGGAACGGATGCCCTGCGCGGAGACTTGGGCGGGCAGGGAGCCAGTGAGGAAATGGAGCAGATCGACGAAGTGGCAGACCTCGCCGACGATGCGGCCGCCGCCCTCGGTCGAGTCGTTGACCCACGAGTTCGGTGGGACGGCGCCCCCATTGACCCGGCAGGTCACCAGCAGCGGATAGGTCCGACCCTGAAAGTACTCGACCGCGGCCTGCGCGTCAGGCGAGAAGCGGCGGTTGAAGCCGACCATCAGGTTTCGATTGCCCTGGGCCGCGTGAACCACGTCGCGAAGTTGCTCCTCATCAAGCGCCAGTGGCTTCTCAACGAAGACGTGTTTGCCGCGGCGCAACGCCTCCGCCGCCAGCTGAGCATGTAGATTGTGCCTGGTGGCGATAAGAAGACAGTCTATGTCCGGGTCGTCCAGCAGCTGTTGATAATCGGTGGTGACATAGCTAAAGTCGAACTTTTCGCCGGTGTGGACGGCCGAGACGCCACCGGCGGTCGCCAGGGCGTGCAGTGAGACGCCGGGCAGTGCCGCCACGCCGGGCAGCAGCGTGGTACGACCGAACAGCCCGGCGCCGATCACGCCAACTCGCACCGTGGCCTGAGGGGACGGCGCGATGGAAACGGTCTTCAATTGCAGAATCCGCTCCGTTGGCGCCCCAGCAGGATAGGTAAGCAGCACGCCGATAAATGGCTCTCCGGTTTTGCCGGTCACCAGGGCGTAGGCCTGCTCGGCCTGCTCGATGGGAAAGCGATGCGAGATGATCCGATCCACTTTGACCGAGCCGGCGGCGAGCAGATCGAGGAAGGCTTCCATATTGCGTTGGGCAGTCCAGCGCACGTAGCCGACGGGGTAGACCGCGCCGCGGGTTTCGTACTCGGGCAAGCCGGGACCCCAGGCACGGGAAACGGTGACCTCAAGTTCTTTCTCGTAATAGACCTTACGAGGTAGATCGATACCCACGGCGCCTAGAATGGTCACCCTGCCGCGTTCGCGCGCCAGCTCCCCGGCAAGCTCCACCGGTCCATTGGAGTCGGTACTGGCGGCGATAACGACGGCGTCGGCCCCATAGCCGCGCGACCATCCCGCGACCTGCCGAAGTGCCTGGTCGTTATCGGCCGTGGCGGAATCGGCGCCGTGCAGCAGGGCCAGCTCGACCTTCCTTGGGTCGGGGTCGATGCCGAAGACGCGGCATCCGTTGGCATTGAGCAATTGCACGACGAGCTGTCCGATCAGCCCGAGGCCAATCACCACTACGTTCTCGCCCAGGCGCGGATCCGCCACCCGCACCGCCTGGAGGGCGATCGCGCCCAGGGCGGTGAACGCGGCCGCTTCCGGGTCCACGCCGGCGGGCACCAGGGCGCACAGGTTGGCGGGCACGGACACAACCTCCGCATGGCTGGCGAAGAGGGTGCCGGAACAGGCTACCAGGTCACCCCCCTGAAAGCCCTCCACGCCGGCGCCGATCTCCAATACAGTGCCGGCTGAGCAGTAGCCGAGGGGAAAGGGTGCGTCGAGCCGGCTCATGGTCTGCTTGTAGGCCTCCATGGCGCCCTCTTCGCGAGCTTTGTTCACCACCTGACGCACCAGGTCGGGTCGGGCGCGCGCCTTGCCCAGCAAGCTTTTCTTCGCCATGTCGAGCATCAACTTCTCGGTACCCGCACTGACCAGCGAGCTTACGGTGTGCACCAGCAGATGCCCGGCCCGCACGCCGGGCACGGGAACCTCGCGTACTTGGAGGTCGCCCGTTCGATAGTTTTGTACAATCTGTTTCACAGAATTTCTTTCCCCTCTTGACTCACAGTTCGATGGAGCGATAGGCGGGACTGGACAATTATGACGTCGATGAAGGAGCGGCCAGCCGAGCCTGTGCCAGGCGCAGCGCAGCTGACGTCGTGGTGATGCCCTCTTGGGCGGCGATCCGGAACACCTGATGCAATGCGGACCTTATGGCATTGATAATCTGTCTATTGGCCTCGTCCTCGGACCATCCCATAGTCTCTCGACCGGTAATAGCAGCTGCGCCGCCGAGATTGACCACAAAGTCGGGGGCATAGAGGATGCCGCGAGCGTGCAGGCGCTCGGCGTCTGCCGGGTGGGCGAGCTGATTGTTGGCGGCGCCGGCAATCACACGACAGCGTAGAAGCGGGATGCTCTGCTGGTTCAGCACTCCGCCCAGCGCACAGGGCGCAAACACGTCGCAGGGCGTGGTGTATACCTCGGCGGCGGAAAGGTGCTCGACGTTGCCCAGGCGGCGAAGCACCGCTTGGTCCAGGTCGGCTGCCAGGACCGTGGCTCCAGCTTCCTGCAAGCGTGCGATAAGTCGGCCGCCCACGCTGCCGGCGCCCTGCACCAGTACGCGCCGACCGCGCAACGACGGATCACCGAATGCCGTCTCGCAACAAACTTGAATCGCGTGGAACACGCCAAGCGCGGTGGCGGGCGCTGAATCGCCGGCGCCCCCGCAAGCCGGGGTTCGAGCGCGCACGTAGGGCGCGCCGGTCTCGGCGATCAGGTCCATGTCCATCGGTGAGGTGCCGACATCCGGCCCGGTTTCGAAGAGGCCGCCGAGTTGGTGAATCAGAGAGCCGTAGCGGCGGAGCAAGCCCGCTCGCTGTGCGCGCTCGAAGACTGCTGGGAGGGCGATGACGGCCTTGGCGCCGCCCCGTGGAAAGCCGATGGTCGCGAACTTGTAGGTCATACCCTCGGCCAGGAGAAGGGCATCGCGTACTGCCGCTGGCAAATCGGAGTAGTGCTTCAGGCGGGTGCCGCCGGTGCCGGGACCGAGATGGGTGGAATGGAGGGCAATGATAATCCAGGCGCCGGTGGGCCGGTCGAGATGGAGCACCACGCTCTCCCCATCCCATGAGCTAAGCAGGTTTTCCACGAGCTTCTCCGTATTTCAACGTGCGGGTCATCGGTCATGTCACTCTCTCTATATTGACTATTCGCAAAGAATTTGCTATAACCAAGCCGCTTGGGGAGTGGTCCCTGTGGGCCTTGGTTCAACACTGGAAGAGGAGAGTTTTATGACCCATTCGCGATCCCTGGGGACAGTTCGTTCTGTCACCGTCCTGGCCGTGTTAGCGGCGCTGTTGCTTGTGCCCTGGATCGGCCGGCAACAGTTCTCGGCGCACGCCGCAACAGGAGTGGCCGCCTTTGGCCCGACCACCATACTGGAGGACCAGCGTGTGGGTGGGGAGCCAGATGTAAAGGTCTGTGGCCCCACCGCCACCTGGAGCTATGGAAACTGCGGCCAGGACAATCCATACGGCAGCTTCCCCTATGGCTTCAGCACCACGGCCAGCTTCATCTCGCGTTCCGAAGACCAGGGGCAGACCTTCAAACTGACGCCGAGTAACACCGCGGACATCGGCAAGCCGAACGCCTGTCCGGGCGGCGGCGACACCGATCTGAGTGTTTCACCGGGCGCAACGCAGGCCTCGGACTATTTAAACTTCGCAGACCTGCAGGGGCTCACCAACTTCTCCACCGCGGTCTCGCCAGATGGCGGTCAGGACTTCCAGGGCGGCCCCATGCCGGCTGGACCTCCTACCCAATCCTGTAATCCCATTACCACGACCGGTACCCTCGTCGATCGTCAGTGGCTCGGGTTGCTGGGGGATCCGCGTGGCGCACCGGGAAACGGCTCGAAGGTGTTCCTGGACTTCGACTTTGTGGGGGCGCTCGACTGCGCGACGGGAGCCAATTCAGCCAATTCGACTGGCAATGAGTTCGTGATCCAGCGGTCCGGCGATGGCGGCAACACCTTTAACGACTATGGCGTTCCGAACTTCAAGGTGGTGGACTGTAACGACGGCATCGCGGGCAACATACAGGTCAATCAGACCAGTAAAGCCATCTACGCAATTCACACGGCCTTCGCAGGCACTACCAGCGGCGGCGGCACCACCACCTTCTCGAACAACGCAGATGCGGTCTTCGTGAATCGATCGCTCGATGGCGGCGCCACCTGGACGCGTACCTGCGTCTTCCCACCGGTGACTGCCTCGGCCACCACGCCCTGTCAGCCGACGATTCCGACGCAGGACGTGACCACCGGCCAGGACTTCGCAGTGCTGGCGATCGACAAGGCCGGCGGGCTCTACGCCGTCTGGTCCCAGGCGCCGGTGGACAGTACAGGCGCGGTGTCCGGGCCCGATCAGATCATGTACTCGTATTCCGGCGACAACGGCAATAACTGGTCTGCCGAGCAGCAGGTGAATTCACCCGCCGTGACTGGCGAGAACACGAACGTGAACGTATTCCCCTGGATCGCCGCTGGCGACCCGGGCAAGATTGACGTGGTCTGGTACGGCACCACGAATTCCAATGGCAACTATAATTCTGGCAGCCAGACCGGTGACTGGTACCCGTACATGTCCCAGTCATCCAACGCCAATGGCGCCGGCGCCACCTTCAGCGCCCCAGTACGCGTCGCCGATCACCCCAATCACAACGGCGGCATTTGCACCAGTGGCATCGGCTGTAGTACTGGCGGTGACCGTAGTCTGGCCGACTTCTTCCAGGTCGACGTGAACAAGGCGGGCGGCGCGGACGTCATCTGGACCGATACCTCCAACAACACCCAGATGAGCAGCAGTGGAAATCAGGGCGGCCTGATCGACGAAGCGCGCCAGATCAGCGGTCCGGGCCTGTTCAGCACGCCACTGACCGGGACGCGCACCAATTGCACGGCCTTGAGCGCAACCCAGCCCTGCGTCACGGATCAGACGGGAGACGCCAAATACGAGGCGAACAACATGATCGGCGCCAATGCGCCGAAGTTGGACATCACCGGTTCATCGCTCAACCTGGACTCCAAGGGCAACATTGATGTCCGCATGAACGTTCCCGCCCTGGCCGCTGCTGGCGGCGTCACGCCCCTGCCGACGACCACGGACACGGGGATCAACCCGAACGACCAGTTCGTTGATTACCTCACCACCTGGAACTACCACGTGCCGGGTCACACGCAGGCGAACTTCGACTCGACGGGCAACATTTACTACGCCTATCTGGAGGTCAACCGGGCAACGGGAGCGACCACGGCGGCTGACGGGACCACGTGCAGTCTCAACTCGACGCGCAGCAAGGTGATTGTCTACCCCGGTCAGAACGCTGTTACCTCGAAAATAGGACCGGATGGAACCATCGACCTGAGCGTTCCACCTGCGGATGTCGGCAATCCACCCGCAGGTGCGCAGCTGTACAGCGTCACCGCTCACGCCGTTGGGCAACTTTCGACGGCCGGTGGACCGACTGTCGGCCAGGCTTGTCTCACTCGCGACCCTAAAGGCAACCTCCTCAACGATGCTGGCGGTCAGATCTTTGACGTGTACGACAAGAGCCCAGCATATACCGCGGTACTAACCAAGGCCAGCCCCACCGTGGCCGCCCTGCGCATGGTCTCGGCGTCGGCCGCGGCGAACGGCCACAACGTCACCTTCCGCTGGCAGCTGGCGGCTCATAGCCAGGCAACGGGCTTCAACATCCTGATGCGGCAGCATCATGCATTGGTTCGCGTGAACCGGGAGATTATTCCACGCCACAGTGGAATGAGCTATCGCTACACGGCCAGAGTGGCGACGGGGAACACGTTCTACGTGCAGGCGGTTCAGTCCAGCCAGACCAGGCTGTACGGACCGTATCACCTGCAGCGCTAGCGACGATCATTCGCAGCAAAGCCGGAGGGATGGTGGCCATGGCCACCATCCCTCTTTTTTATGGGGGAGCGCCTGATGTCGCCGAGGTCGGTTGACCTGTCAGGTGAACAAGATGCCTCGAAACTGTCCGTTCAAAAAACCCGGCGGGCGGAGGGGAGCAACTACGGACAACGTTTCCCTGAAGAACTTTCCCTCTGCACTGTAGGACGCGCTATTGCGGGAATCATTGTCCCTCAAGAACCCTTGCGTTCTAGAAATTATGTTCTATTATTCGACTAGAGGGGCCGGTACGCTGCGCTCCCATCACCACCGAAGGAGCGGCTGCGTATGGCCCGTGTCTATAACTCGATCACCGCCGAGCATGGGACGGTCGTCCTTCCTCGCTATCTGCCAGTGTGTTTGTGGAGGTCCGCGTGATCTTGGACGATCAAAACCCAGACGTCGATCTGTCGGTTACGCCGGATGCCATGGTAGCGATTCGCGATGAAGTGCGAGATGGGTTCGTCCGCCAGGTCCACGCCCTACGCATTCAGGCCTGTGCCTACCGCAAGGCTGGATTCGAGTATGAGCTACGCCAGTGCCGGCGAGAAATGCGGCGCATGGTCGCCATGATCCATGCGCTGGATAATCCGCTGGAGGGATTGACCTTCCACTCGTCTAGCGATCCGGATGACAGGTCACGGTAGGTGAGGGCGCGATGTCCGCTCTACCCTCGATAACGCCTTGCCGTCTCGATTCGTTCGTGGAGCGGTGGGTGGTCGTACAGGAGATACTTTACCAGGGTAGACGGATGTGGGTTGGACAGGTTCATTCGGCCCAGCTTCTCCATGGCGCTGATAAAAGCGGTGCGATTGCCGGTTAATCGCAAGGCATAGTCATCGGCGGGGCGCTCCACCATGTTGCGCACCAGCGCGTTGAGCAGCGGCCCGACTCCGAGCAGAGAGACGCGTCCCAGCAACCCGAGAAGGGGCAGAGCGGCTACATCAGCTGCGCCGCCCCTGGGATCGATTCCCCAGCGTTGGCCGAAGCGGCGCAAGATGGGCGGCGTGAGCCGGTGGGCGGCGTAGAGGCCGATGATGCTGGTGGGCGCGCTGAGCGCGATCAGCTTCCAGATGTCGTGATGCACCTGGTGACCCAACTCGTGGGCCAGCACCACTTCCACCTCGTCGTCGCTGAACTCCCGCAGGAGGGTGTCTCCCATCATGATGCGCTTGGTTTTGCCGAGCCCGGTAAAAGCCGCATTGGCCTTCTTGGTCTGCTTGCTCATGTCCATCTGCAATACCTCGGAAACCTGCACCCCCTCACCAGCGGCTAGATCCTTGATGCGCTTGGTGAGAGCGCGGTTTTTGAGCGGCTCGAACTTGTTGAAGAGCGGGAGGAGCAGTACGGGAGCCAGCGTGACCATGACAACTGAGAAGGGGACCGTGAGACCGGCCAGTATGGCCCACCAGCGGGACGGCCAGCGGCGGATGGCGGCATAGACGCCCTGTAGGATGGGCAGACCGATTACCATGCCGATGCCCAATCCCTTGAGTTGCTCACCCAGCCAGGCACGACGCGTCTGATTAGAGAGGCCGTACCGGTGTTCAATCGTGAATCCCTCGAAGTAGGAGAGGGGCAACGAGGCCAGGAAGGAGGAGAGCATGGCGACCAGACCGTAGGGCATGACCGGACCCAGCTTGTCTGGCGCGACGTGCTCCGCGCGCTCACGTACCCGCGCGGAAGCGCCGGTCACGAGCGCGAGCAGGCTCAAGAGCACGCCGTACAGTGCACCCACCAGCACCAGCCACTCGTGTGTGCGACTGTAGCGAATGGCGCGTTTGCGCTCCACCGGGTCGTCGTAGATATCTCCGCCTGGTTCGTGATTCGCGCCAAGGATGAACAGCTGGGATCGATGCATGAAACTCGCCTCGCTCGTAGGTGGGAACAGCCCATGATAACCGCCCGGATAGTGGGTAGGATTAGACAGCGTAATGAGTCGCCCGCGAACGGCCTCGCCGGGGGAGATGTCGATGGCTGTGTCCACGTTTGTGGGCACACGACAGAACCCTACAGCCGGCGTACGCCTACCATTACAATGCCGCTCATCCGTCGCTCCTGTCGTTGGACCGGCTACTGTATCTCAAAATGGGAGTGTGGCCCGAAGCGACATCTCACACCGGGCCATGGGAGAATGAACGCCGGGGCGCGTCTCGACGGACAGTGAAAACGTTCAACCAAAATCGGACTAAGACATGACATAAGCATGAGTGTCTATCTCTATTTGATGCGGCATGGCAAGGCACAAACCAATACTGGCGACGATTCGCAGCGCCGGCTAACCGCCGAAGGGCGTACGACGGTAGGCCGCGTCGCTGCACGTCTGCTGGAGGCGCGGATACGGCCGGACAGGATCGAGCACAGCGGGTTAGTCCGTGCCCGTGAGACGGCCGAGATCATGAGCGATACGCTAGGCGGTACGCCCGAGCTCGTTGCCGGTCTACAGCCTTCCAGCGAGGTGATTGCCGCCGCGCGCCGCCTGATTACCCGTTCAGAGAGGAGCGTGTTGGTGGTGGGACACCTGCCGTTCATGGGCCGGCTCGCCTCGCATCTCCTCATTGGCGAAGCGGACGAGGGACTCTTGCACTTTCGCCCCGGCGCGGTGGCCGGTTTGAGAAATGACGAGGGGCGCTGGACGCTCGAATGGTTTTTGGCACCTTCCCTGTCCTGAGATACGGGGTAGTCGGTCCTCGTCAACCCGTCCCGCTCAGTCCACCAGCAGAACCGCTTTGCCTTCCACCTTTCGTTCGCGTAGAGACCCGAGTGCCGTAGCTGCTTCCTTCCAGCTTCCCTGATAACCAATTTCCACGGCCAGTCTGCCGTTGGCAACCAGTCCGGCGAGATAGCCCAGATCCTCGCCGAAGTTGGGTGGCTCGGAGGGAGCCAGCAGGGAGAAACCCCGCAGGCTGGCGTCGGAGCGACCGTAGAATTGAGAGATGTTCAAGGCGGTTTCCTCGCGAGAGGAGTTGCCGAAGGTCACGATCGTGCCGCCCGGCTTGATCAGGCTCATGGCGGCGGCCAGGGTGCTCCCGCCCACCGACTCCAGGATCAAGTCGAAGGGTTCGCCGCCCAGGTCAAGGGCGGTTACGGTTTCGTCGGCCCCGAGATCGCGCAATGCTTTGGCGCGCGGTGCACTGCTGGTCAGACCGGTGACACGAGCGCCGGCCAGACGCCCCAGCTGGACCGCAAAACGGCCTACCCCGCCGGAGGCGCCAGTCACCAGGACACGCTTGCCCAATAGCAGGCCACCGCGTCGTAGCGTGCGGAGTGCCGTCAGGCCCGCCACCGGGAGGGTGGAGGCCTGTGCAAAGCTGATGCCCGAGGGAAGCACGGCAAGCCGATTGTTGGCGACCGCGGTGAGCTGCGCCCAGGCGGTGTTCATCACAAACCCGACGGCGCGGGTATCCTGGGGAAGCCCTCGACCATCCGCTGAGGACTGCGTGACCACGCCGGCGAAGTCCCAGCCGAAGCGCGTGCCGTCCTCCGCTGAGCCCAGGCGTGTCAATTCGCCGCGATTGAGCGAGACAGCCCGCACTTCCACCAGCGTTTCATCTGGGCTGGCGGTGGGATCGGGAACGTCGCGCAGCTCAATCCGCTCATGGCTCTGTGGCGAGGCAACCAGCGCTCGCATGATTAGACCGTCCCCAACTGGTCTGCTGCCGGAGAACGTTGAGCGGTCGCGTGTTTGTCGTATTCGATGACCTGCTTTCGGAGTCGCATGATCTGGGTTCGAGTCTGCTCTCCGCCCAGCCAACTGCCCGGCGGGCCGGTAAGAGTATGGTGCAGATACTCGAGCTGCTTTTCCGCCGCGGCTCGCTGCCGGTCGTTTTCGATCACTCTTTCCTCCTGATGCTTATCATATGGGGCTGAGGCGCTCGGCCAGAAAGCGCAGCGCGAGCGGATAGCGGTACTCGATGCTACCGTGAGCGCCGTCAAAAAGTTCGAACCGGCACGCCACGCCCAGCTGGTCCAGCTCGGCGGCGAAGGCCGCGGCCCCGAGATCCAGGTAGTATTCGTCGCGATTGCCGCTATCGAGATAGATGCCGCGCATGGAGCGGAGGGCATCAGCATAGGTCGGCGCCATACGTACCGGGTCCAGGGCGAGCCAGCGCGCCCATACGTCGTCGCGCAGCCAGCCGGTGGCCGGATTGAACGGCAGGGTGACCGTGCCATCCGCCTCGGCCGAGTAGCAGGCCGCCATGGCGTACACGTTCAACAGCTGCGCATCGGACTTCTGGGTAAAGGCCGGGCGCGAGCGAAAGTCCTCCCAGAAACGCTCGAAGTCGCCGCCATAGCGGTCTCGTAGGGCGCGAGCGCAGGCAGCGATATCGGGCAGGTAACACAGCTCAAAGAGCGCGTCGCCGGCGTGACTGGCCAGCGCCCCAAAGACATCGGGACGGAGCATGGGCGCCACCATGGCGCCATATCCTCCGCTGGACTTGCCAGTGATCCCACGGTGCTCACGCGCCGCCAGGGTACGGTAGCGTTCGTCGACCCAGGCCACCACTTCATCACACAGGTAATCAAGGTAGCGTCCGGTGCCGGGCGAGTTCAGGTACTGGCTACCACCCAGAGAGGTCCAGGCGTCCACCAAAACGACGATCGCCGGGGGTGTCCCCTCAGCGGCAAAGAGCGCGTCGATCAGCTCCGGCACCTTGGGGCGAAAGGCCGAGCGGTTCCACCACATGTCGACCTGACCGGTCATGCCCTGTATCAGATAAATCGACGGATAGCGCCGTTCCGGCTGCTCATGGTACCCGGGCGGCGTGTAGACCCACAGCGGTCGCTCCGTCGGATCGCCCAGCGGATTGCCTCGCAACACCTGACTCGCTATGCGTTGTTCGTCGAACCGACCCTTGAAGTCAACGTCCCACGGGTGCATGCGCGATTAACTGGCGGTCGTGGCCGCGCGCTCACCGGCGAAACGCGCGCCTGCCTCGACCCGCTCCCAATTCTCCCGCACCCAGGCAATGGTGGCGTCGAGCCCCTCGGACATCGGCGTATCGGGATCGTAACCAACCAGAGTTCGGCCCTTTTCGACTGAGGCGCGGCGACGGATGATTTGATCCCAATCGCGTCGCTCAGTGTGCACGACCCCGGCGGCGTTGCCGATCTTCTCGTTGATATAGTCGGCCAGCCACGTAACGGTAGTCTCGCGCTCCGAGGCCAGATTGACGGCCTCCCCCACGGCCGCGGGATGGGCGCCCAGGCGCAGCAGGCCATCCACGATGTCGCTGACATAGGTGAAGTCGCGCGTCTCCTCGCCGGTTCCGGTGATCGTGAGCGGCTCATGGCGCATGGCTCGGTAGATGAAGTTCGGGATGACGTTGCGATACTTGCCCGGTACCTCGCCCGGTCCATAGACGTTAAAGAAGCGTGCTCGTACCACCGGAACGTGATAGTAGTTGAAAAAGAAATTACAGTACAGTTCGCCGAGGAGCTTGGTGATCTGATACGGCGTGTCCAGATGCAGGGACACATAGTCCTCGGTGAGCGGCAGTGGCGCCTTGCTCCCGTACACAGAACAGCCGGACGAGGCAAAAATGAACTTTTCGATGCGGCGATCACGGGCGAGTTCGAGCAGTTTGAGCGTGCCCAGTCCATTAACCTCCAGATCGCGACGCGGGTGATCGATCGAGTTCTGGTTGGCGAAGAGGGCGGCCAGGTGATAGACCACGCTGACTCCATGATCCATCAGGCGATTGACCAGCGCCTCATCCAGAATGTCGCCCTCCACAAACTCGACGCCTGGCAGGTTCGGCACGTTCCAGCTATAGGCCGAGGAGAGATCATCCAGGATGATGATGCGCTCCGCGCCGGCTTCGGCCAGCGCACGGGTCAGGTTGCTGCCGATACAGCCGGCGCCGCCGGTAAGCAGGATTGTTCGGCCATGGTAGTAGGTCTGGAAATCGAACGGTTGGGCCACGGTGTTGTCCCTGTTCATGCCAGCATAGACCTCGTGTTGTTATGATGATACCCCAGCCGCGGGTTGCGGGTCGGGCTGATGCGTAGTTTGAAGAGAGCGAAAGAGCGCTTCGTACTGCGCGACGCAGGCAGACTTCGAGAAGTGACGCTCGACATATCGCCGGCCGTTGGCGCCCATCCGCGCGGCGCTCACCGGGTCTCGTTGTAAGGTTAGTACAGCTTGGGCCAGTTGGGCCGGTTGCCCTGGTGGCACGCAGATGCCACTGTCCGCTGCGCGCACGATAGCGGGCGCGTCTCCGGACAGGTCCACGCTCATCAACACCGGTTTCGCAGCCGCCATCACGCTGAGGAGTTTGGAGGGGACGACGGGCGTCCGTACTTCCTTGTGCAGCGTCACCAGACAGGCATCGGAGGCGCGCACCGTCATTGGGTAGCGCTCGCGGGGCTGGAGAGCAGTGAACATAACGTTGGTCAGGCCTAATGCCCGTGTCTTTTCCTCCAGCCGCGGTCGTTCCACGCCGTCGCCCACCAACTGGAATAGGATATCCGGGTGATTGGGCAGTAAGGCAGCAGCCTCGACGACCGTGTCGAGATCCTGCGAATAGCCCATGACCCCGGCAAACTGAACGACAAAGCGGTCGCCCAGACCGCACTCTCGGCGAAAAATGTTATCCCGTGGCCCCGGCTGGATAAACTCGGTGTCGACCCAGTTTGGCACTACGCGAACCTTGTCTGGCCGGCCACCCTTGCTCATCACGTGTTGCCGGTTGCCCTCGGAGTGTACGGTCAGTGCGTCCGCGGTGCGATAGACCAGACGCTCCAGGGCTTCGAAGGCGCGAATCAAGCGCGGGTCCTTCATCAACCCGAGATCAATCGGGCTCTGCGGAAACAGGTCCTGCACGTTTACCACGAACGGCATGCCGCGCAGCCTCCTCAGCGCCCATCCAGCCAGGCCCGTGGTGAGCGGCGGGGAGTACATAAACACCACGTCGTGCCGCCCAGCCAGCACGCCACCGGCAAAGAGTGACCCGGCCAGATACAAATGATCCAGCCCGCGGCGGATAGGACCACCTTGATCGAACGGTGAACTTGCCACCCGGACGACGTGCGAACGGCCCATGTCTTCACGCCGATAGAGGCCGCTCTGCCGCTGAGCGCCAAGCATATAGCGTGGGAATCCAGTGACCACCGTGACGTGGTGCTCGCGCTCGCCGAGCGTCTCGGCAAGATCGTGAAAGAGATGGGATGCCGCACCGATTTCGGGCGGAAAGTAGTTCGTGAGAATGAGCACGCGCATTCGGTTCAGCGTCCACCTTCTTGGCCTGAGTGCTGACGAAGCGCGTTTACGTCCTGCATACGGCGATGCTGCACGGCTGCCTGGCTCGCTCGCTCGCTCGCCGCAGCATGTATGAGGCCGTCTGTTAGCACGACGCCGTCAACACCTTTGGGCACCTGCCAGCCCATGAGCCGCTCGATGGTTGGTGCGATATCGACCAATTGCGCGGGGAAATGAGCCACGCCATGTTTCACGCCCGGTCCGGCCAGCACCAGCACGATGTGCTGTGCATTCCAGGAGAAGCCGCCGTGCATCCCATGGAACTTGTGACTCTTGGGTAGACCATCAGTGTCCTCACTGTACGGCAGAAGCACTTCGGGTCCGCTCGGGCTGGCTTCGGTGTTCGCTAGATCGAGATAGGCTTGAAGCAGATTAGCCGGCAACCTGGCTGCCGTGGATGCTTCCGCTTGGAATTTCCAGCCACCCGCGCCGTCGGGCACTTTATACAGTGCGCCTTCTACCGCGGCGAAGTGTTTGGCGGCGAGGGTCGCCGCCAACGAAACGGCATGCTCGGGATCGTGCAGCCAGATAGAACCCATGGAGGTGCGCAGTTCTTCGTCCTGCTCGTTCACGCCCGAAGCGCGGACCGTGTCGTAGATAGGATGGATTGGCACCCGCCGGCGGCCGAGCACCATGCCGTGATCGGCTGCCACCACAAAAACCGTGCGATTGAGCAGACCTTCTCGCTGGTATTCGTTGACGATCTGGCCGATAGCATCATCGGTGCCGCGGAGCGTATTCCCCAGCGCGGTTGGGTTGGCGTTGGCGCCGTAGTAGTGGCCCGCGATGTCCGGAGCCGGAAGGTTGACCAGCAGGGCCCGGGGGTGCAAGGTGCGGGCCATACGCACCGCCAGCCTGGCGGCGAACCCATCCTGGTAGTCAAAGGAACTATCGATGGCCGCCGCCTCGAAGTAGTGGGTCGAGGGGGGTGGCATGTTCGGACCAACCACTATCGGCCGAAAAATATCTTGCCGGCCCTTCTTGGGTTGCTCCCGGCCGTAGAACAGGTAGTCCGCGCCAGCGCCCAGCGGCGCCGACGCCCACAGTTTTTCACCACTCAGGCTGATGGCCAGGTCATGCGGGTTTTGTTGATGCACCATATCGGAAAGGGTCGGCACGCCCGCCTGCTCCATGGTGCGGGTAATGTACCCCTGGCCAACCGCTTTCAGGTCGGTTGGAGCGTAGGTGAAGACACCTGTTGCCCGATCGCGCCAGCCAAAGCCAATGATGCCGTGCTTGCGCGGGTAGACGCCGGTGGCGATGGTGGCGTGGCCGGTCGGTGTCTCGGACTCGAGCTGGCCCACCCAGGCGTTGTCATAGCTCGTACCGCGTGCCATGAGCGCCCGTAAATGGTGCATCGGCGCCAACGTCAGATAGTCCGCTCGGAAACCATCCATCACGATGACCACCAGATATGGCTCGGGCGACTGGCTGCTGGCGGCCCTTTGCCAGGAGCCGGCGACGAGCGCCATGGCGATCAAAAGGGCGGAAGCAATTCGAGTCAACACGCCGCAGGATAGCATCTAAAGCGCCTGGCCGTCAGGACCCACTCAAACTCACAGACCAATACGCTACGCTGACAAGGGTGACGTCTCTTTTTGCTCTCCCCTCGGTACGAGTAGGCGCCGGCCGGCTCGCGCCGCCGCTGCTGTGACTGCCACTCGGCTGCTTCGCCTGGCGCCGCGAGTGCTTTTCCTGGTCGGCGGCACCGCCCTGGGGGTGGTGTTGCTGGTGCTCCTGTTGCGCAGTGTCGATCTTGGTCAGCTCGGCAATGCCTTTTCGCGGGTCGACTACGCCTATCTCGCTGTGGCGATTGTGCCGTTCCTCGTCAATTTGCTGGTCAAAGTGCCGCGCTGGGGTCTGCTCTTTGGCGCCGATCAGCCCGGGTGGGACACGCTCTTTGGCGCCATGAACGTGGGGTATGCCATCAACTCCCTGGTTCCAGTGCGGTTGGGAGAGCTAGTGCGGGCGTATTGGATTCGAGACCGAACCGGCCTGGGTATGGTCCGTACCCTCTCGACCATCGCCGTGGAACGCATCACGGATGGGGTAGCGGTGCTCATTCTACTGTTCGTCACCGCTCCAACCGTGGCCTTTCCTGGCGAACTGCTCGGCCCGGCGATCACGGTTGGAGTCGTCCTTCTGGGCGCCATGGCCGGCATCGTGGTGCTGGTGTATACCTCAACCAAGGACAATCACCCGCTATCTCGACTGCTGGATCGCCTGGAACAGGGGAAGGGAGCCGTGCTCGGGAGGGCGCTGCGTCAGGCGATAACCGGGCTGGGCGCTTTGCGCCACCGGCGCGCCCTTTCATTGTTGCTCCTCTACACCGTACTCATCTGGGCCAGCAATTCATTGCTGCTCTGGCTCGTGCTTCGCGCCTTCCACATCGAGGTGCCGCTCACTGCCGGCGTGCTGATTACGGCGGTCCTTAATCTCGGGATGGCGGTGCCGTCGTCGCCGGGCTATGTGGGCGTGTTCGACTACTTGATGGTGCTGATGCTGGCCCTGTACCACGTGGCGAAGACGCCCGCCGTGGCCGCGTCGCTGGCCTTTCACGCTATTGCCTTTGTGCCGGTGACCATTATCGGCATCATCTACCTGGCTCGCACCGGGCTGCAGGTAACCTTGAGAATGTTACGCGCGGCAAGTCCTCCCGGTTAGTCTTCATGAGCGAACGTATTCTGTATCACCAGATTCATCCGTTGAAGGTGGTCACGGATGTCAGCGCGGCGTTGATGGCGTTGGTCTTGTTCTGGCATCACCGTCTCCTCGCCGGGGTGGTCGTGTCGACCGTGCTGCCTGCGGTCTCCTCCGCATTCCTCATCAGCTATGCCGATCTCACGCCCTACCAGCACTCCGCCGCCGGCCAATACCTGAAGCGGTCGATGACGGGATGGATGCAGAGCCTTCGATTTGTCGGCTTCGCGGTCATGCTGCTTGGTGCATGGAAGCATGCTCGTGGTGTGGTCGCCGTCGGCATTGCTCTCATTGCGCTCGGCTGGTTCCACGGGCTACTGCCGATGGGACGTAGGTAGGAACCGACGCTACCGTGAAGCAGTTGCAGAGCTGCGACACGCCACGTCGCTTCTCACCAGGGCCTGGCCTCTATCGATCGACCGAGGCCACCCGGACCAGATCCTCCAGCCGCGCATAGCGTGTGCTGCAGGTCTCGAGCATGCAGGTGAGCAGCCGTGCCGTGGCACGGGCGTCGCCCAGCGCACGGTGCTGTCGCTCATTCTTGATGCCATGACGCCGGCAGCATTCCGCCAGGTTGTGCTTGGGCATAAACGGAAAGAGTTTGCGAGAGAGCGTGCAGGTGTTGATACACGGCACGACGATCGGTGAGCCCTGCGCGTATTCCAGAAAGGCGATGTCGAACGCCTTATGGCTGTGTTCAACCAGGACATCCTCGCCGGCAAACTCCCAGAGTCGACGCAGCGCCTCCCCGATGCGCGGCTTGCCAACCAGCATGTCGTTGCTGATTCCACTGACCCGTCGAGCCGCCAGCGGTATGGTTCGATCGATCATCACCAGCGTGTCGAACTCGCCCAGCACCACGCCGTTGCACACTTTGACGGCCCCGATCTCCACGATCGCATCGCCGCGTGGATCCAATCCGGTGGTCTCGACATCGACGCTGACAAAGGACACCAGCGCGAGCGGGGTGGAGAGGGCGATCACGGTAGGTGCCGCTCGAGAAAGAGTGGCAGCGCCGCGTAGAAGCGGGTCGAGTCGACCACCTCCTCCGCCGGCACCTGATCGAGAACCGTGTGCGCATACTCTTCGTTTCCCGGACCAAAGCCGATGGCGGGGATGTTCGCCTTGCCCATCCAGTAGATACCGTTGGTCGAGAACTCCCACTTGCCGATCTCCGGCTCGCGATCGTAGACGCGACGATAGTCCTCGGTAGCGGCCCGCAGCAGCGGATGCTCGGGATCGAGTGCCCAGGCGGGAAAGACCTTGTCTACTGGGAACACAAAGCCGGTGTAGCTGGGCTCCTCGTAGAGCGGAATCTCAACTGTAGCGGTGTCGGCCGCGGGAAGAGACCGGATTTGAGCCAGTACCTCGTCGGCCGTTTCACCCAGGGTTACCCGGCGATCAAGATAGACCTCCGCCCCGGCCGGTACGGCGTTCAAGGAGGGTGAATTGACTGTCACATTGGTGACCGCGACGGTGCCCGGCCCCACAAAGGGGTGGTCCGGCAGGGTATCCAGCATTCGCTCCACACCCTGGATAAAGGGCGCGGCGCGGTAGAGCGGATTGTCGCCCAGACGCGGCATGGCGGCGTGCGCACTCTTCCCCTTGAAGGTGGCGCTGATCTCGATCCGGCCCCGATGCCCTCGATAGATGTTCATGCGGGTCGGCTCGCCGATCACCACGAAGTCCGGACGCACGCCTTCGTGCTCGACCAGCGCCTGGCAGGCGATGCCGTCGCACCACTCCTCCATATTGCCGAAGTAGTAGAGCGTCCAGTCGCCCACCAGGTCGAGCTCTTTGAGAGCAGCCATGGCATAGATCATGGGCGGGGTTGAGCCCTTTTCATCGCAGGCGCCCCGGCCGTAGATCACGCCGTTCTCTTCCTTGCCCTCCAGCGGGTCCCACTGCCACTCGTTTCGGTCGCCGATGCCGACCGTGTCGATGTGGCTGTCGAACAGCAGCGTCCGCGAGCCGTTGCCGATACGCCCCAGCACATTGCCCATCGAGTCGAAGCGAACCTCGTCGAATCCCAACTGTCGCATGCGGGAGGCACAGGCCTCGCCTACCGCTCCAATCTGCGAGTCATAGCTCGGAATCCTCACCAGATCGCGCAGAAAGTCGAGCATCTCTCGGCTGTGTGCGTCCACGTAGGTGTCGATTTTGGCCAGTACATCACGGCTGGGGCCGGCGGCTGACTGAGGTCCAGATGACGGCGGCACAGTTACTCCTATCGACAAGGGTGAGGCGCGGACGCCGTTTTCACGTTCGGCCTGAAGGAGTGTACCAGCAACGGAAACAAAAAAGGGCCACGGAGTTCCCGTGGCCCTTCAACACCTCAACTGTGGTGGATTCACCCATGGCAGAGGTGGCGCTATTTGACGCCCGCGGCAAGGCCGAGTGGGGCTCTACGGTTGCCGGAGCCCTATCTACTACTTCGATCGGTCACTCTTCCGCCGCCAGAATTGCCGCCATCTGGCATCGCTACGCAGCTCGTCGCTATACCAAGCGTGATGCTTATCGTAATTCTCGTCCGCCTGCTTGTGTTGCAGGTCTTTAACCTTGTAAGTAGTTTCAGGTATTTGTCCCGGTTGTTGATACATCATGATTCTCTTCTGGCTTCCCTTGGCCGGCCGTTGCCGCGATACAAGCAAGTGATCCCGCTGCTAGACCGTGGCCTGACTAAATCTAGCACCGGTCGATGCTGCCCCCTCTGGGGAAGTAGGTCTGCCCTTGTGAATTGCCGACATCTCTGAAGGTGCGGCAGACAATCACCTTCACGTCATCTTCCGTGCAATTCGAGAGTGGCCTCAACAATTCGTGGACAAGCAAGCTCCTCTGGTGCGGCGAGCACGGTACGGGTCGACTTCCGCGTAACGCATCAGTGGCACTGTTTGGGAAGCGAGGCGGTTACCTGCTCGCCATAGCGCGGGAAATCGTAGACGGTTGTCGTCGTGGGCTCAGGGGATCGGGGTTAATGGGGGCGGGTTACCGCGTCTCGCATCAACAAGAAGTCGTCTTTGGCGATGGAGAGGATGGAGAATGCCTTCTGCTGCGTGATCTTTATTTGCCATGCCGGTTTGCCCGCGACCACCGTCGGGGCAAGCATGCTGACACGTTTTGGCTGTCGTGGAATCGGAGGGAGGGAGGTCAAGTCATACCATTGACTCTGCTCGGCGCTCGTCACCCTGGAGCAGTACCAGCGAGAGTTCGATCGGGGTCGGCCAGCAGTCACTTCCGCTACTCGATGGGCTTCCCGGTTCGCCACCACGACGTACGTGTCTTGAAAGCCGTGCTCCGGAATGGACGGAAACGGAGGTGGCGGCCGAAAACGCGCCCCCGATACCCTGCGCAGCCGCGCGACTCTCTGTCTTGGGGAGATATCTGCTACGCCTGAAAGCAACTTCTGGCCCGTGTAGGGCGGGGTCAGCGGAACCAGTGCGGTGTGGTAGACGATGTGGGCGCTCGGCGCCTTCTGCATGGCGCGCTGCATGCCGACGAAGATGTGACGAGCGGCCGACGGTTGTGATTGCGCGCGGATGGCAGGTGCAGTAGCAGATAGCAACAGGGCCAGCACGCTGAGCGGAATCAGCAGACGACGGTGAGAAGGCATCACATGTGATCTCCAACTGAACCCGCGGTAATCAGCAAGGGGTAGGCGGACTGAATCCGCCGAGAGGGGAGGGGGAAGCTAATGCCGTCCACGCTTTCCGACAGCCACCATCCGACACCGCACATCATCACCGCGCATGACGCTCTGCATGACTCTCCCTCACGGATTCTGGTGGTTGGGGGGACACAGCGCATAATTAAGGCGGAAGGTAAAGACTTCATAAATACTTGGGATCGGCCCCGGGCATGACAAAGCCAGGGCGCATAATTACACGAGCTTGGAGGTGGGATGCGTCGATCCTACGCTCCCGACCCTGGTTGGTTCATTACTTCGGCGGCTTTCTAGCGTAGTTTCGACAGGACATACGACAGCAGCATGACCACAACGAGGCCTAAACCGACCACTTTTTCTATGGTGGGGCCAACAAGTCCTGCGAATCGGAGCACCTCCAGAAACAGTAAGGCTACTGAAGCGACAACGCCCACAACCAGTAGTCCAGCGTCTACATCCAATCTCAAATCTCGTTTCTACTCTTCATTCGGACTCTCCTTCACGGCCTGAGCAGACCGCTCCAAACCACTATCTGCCACAGTGGGCCCTAAAGCCACTCGATGCCTCAACCCCAAAGACGGATTCCGACGTAATCTCGATCGTTGCGCCGCGCCTGCCGCAACGGACGGGCGACTGATCGAGCCTTTCCTTAGCTCCTGCACGCCCCATACTCCGCTGCTCCTTGTATTTCGGTTTTTGACTGCATCATATATCATCACGCCTTTGTGATACCGTACAGGACGTTACAACGATCTTGACGAGCGATGAGTTCCAGCGAAAGTCTGACGAAATGCGTCTGGAGCACACGGAAAGGAGGCTGGCGCGGCCCACGTGGAGGCCCTACCTGGTGGCGGACAAAACCGTGATTTCGTTGGCGTACGGGCTAGGAAGCGGGTTGTATCCGTTCTGGCCCCAGCCCGTCATCAGCACCTGGTCAATGGCCAGGCCGGCGCCTTCCACCGCTTCCACCACCTCTCTGACGCTGTACTCGCGCACATGCTCAATGGCGTCCGTGGCGTCGCTGCCGGGCGTTATGCTCTCCGGGAACGGCTCGAGAAAGTTCTCACCGGCGGCCAGAGCTTCGATGTGTGCCAGGCGCGACACGTTGGGGGTGGTCAGGATAAACCTGCCGCCTGGTCGTAACGCTCTGGTTACCTCCTGTACCACTCGCACTGGCGGTTGCTTGAGGTGCTCCAACACTTCACCGAAGACCACGAAGTCGAGCGATTGATCCGGCGCGAAGTACGGGGTATCGCCGATGCGATAGGAGATAATCGGAATACCTCGACTGGCGGCGAAGGCAGCCACCCCGGTGTCGATCTCCGTCCCGCTAATCTCTGCCCCAGCAGCCGCCAGCAGCGCCGGTAAGAAACCGAATCCGGTGCTGATATCCACTCCGCGTTTCCCCGCTGGCCCGCTCAGCAGCGACAGAATCACATTGAAGCGAGGGCGCGCCTGCTCATACACGTAGAGCGCATCCTCCGCCGTCTCCAAGCCAGCGTGCTGGGGAAAGGGAAAGGCCGCTACCTGCTCGCGCATCTCTTCCAGCAGAATCTCGACCGACTGATCGATGGGAGCGTTACGAACGGCGTCAAGGGCGAACAGTGGCATGGCGTCCTTTCACGGCATCACCTCGAAACCGAGCTGTATGGCGCTGTCACCCCAGCATGGCATCATGGCGGCAGAGCCATGAAAGGAGGGACAGGGTGAGCCAGAAAGGCGAGGACAGGGTTCCATCAGAGGAGATGCAGGGCAAAAGGGCTCTGGTAACCGGCGCCGCGTCGGGGATTGGACTGGCGATTGCGCATGATCTGAGCAGCCGGGGAGCTGAGGTGGTGGTAACGGACCTGGCGGGCGAGGCGCTGGATCGAGCGGCGCAGGAGGTGAGCGCGGTCGCCTGTATCCCGGCCAATCTGAGCCAGAGGGACGAGGTACAGCATCTGGTTCAGGCCAGCGGAGCGATCGATATTCTGGTGAACAATGCCGGGCTGCAACAAGTGAGTTCCGTGGAGGTCTTTCCACTGGAGAAGTGGGATCTCATTCTGGCGGTAATGCTCACCGCGCCGTTCTTGCTCATTCGCGGGCTCATATCAGGTATGTATCAACGCGGCTGGGGACGAGTGGTCAATATTGCCTCGGTCCACGGTCTGGTGGCGTCGCCCTACAAGGCGGCGTATGTCTCCGCCAAGCACGGCCTGATCGGGTTGACCCGCACCGTGGCCCTGGAGGCGGCCGAGAACGCACCGGGCGTCACCGTCAACGCGGTCTGCCCATCCTACGTGCGGACGCCGCTGGTCGAGCGGCAGATTGCCGATCAAGCCAGGACGCATGGTATTCCCGAGTCGGAGGTGGTCGAGCGCATCTTATTGGAGCGCAACGCGATCAAGCGGCTGATCGAGCCGGCGGAGGTGGCCGACACCGTGGCATTTCTTTGCCGCGATGACTCATGGTCGATTACAGGAAGCGCGATGACCATGGATGCCGGCCGGCTGGCGTACTGACTGGCCCCAGGGGGTATTGCCTTTTCGTGCCTGTCTCCATACACTGAAGGATGATTCAGGTTTCAGGTAACAGTCGGAAACATATGGTAGGGGGTGCACTATGTCCGCTGGGTATCTTCGTCTATTCGGGGTCTTGTTCTGTGTCGGTATCTGCCTGGCGCCTCACGAGACGCAGGGCGCGACCCAGCAGGGGACCTTTGCCAGCGTGATCCAGAGTATCGAGGCTCTGCCCTATCAGCCGGCGTATGCCCCTGCCGGGTTTGACAGCGCCTTTCCCGCCAATACTGTTCTTAACACCGCTCCAGCTGAGGATTACACCTCGGGTTCAATCCCGGGCAGCGCCGATGATCCGCCGTGGCCGCCGAACTTCAAGCAGGTCACGCTGCACTCGGCGGATGGCGCGCCGCTCATTGGCGAGCTGGCCCTTCAGCCGGGCAGCCACGCAGCGATCCTGGTGGTGCATGGCTTTAACACCCACGGCATGGAATCCGTCAAGCGCTGGGCGGCCATGCTGGCGGCCAACGGCTACAACGTGCTGGCGGCCGATCAACGCGACTTTAGCTTCGAGTATTCGGCGGGCTACGGCTATCCCAAATATCGCCAGACCTTCGGCTGGAAGGAAGCCCAGGACGTCCTGGCGGCCGGCGCTTACCTCAAGCAGCAGACCGGCGTCACGTCGGTGGGGGTGGTCGGTTTCAGCGAAGGGGCGCAGAATACCGTGCTGGCCGCCGGTCGTGATACTCAGCATGTGTTCAGCGCGGCACTGACTTTCAGCGGGCCGGCCGACCAGGACACGCAGATCTACAGCACCGCCGCTCCGCCGAACTGTAGCACGCCGACCTGCAGCTATCCGGCCACCGATGCGCTGGTGGCCGCGGTGGTCCCCCCGTACTCCTATACGGATCCCTGCGCCGTGCTGACTGATGCTGGCGCCCTGTATGGCGTCAGTGGGTATTCGATCGTGGCGCGAGAGTCGTCGATGCACACCCAGACGGCCAGCACCATACCGCTGCTCAACTTTTATTCCGCGGACGATCCGCTGGTGAATCCGTACAACGCCCAATTGATGGACGCCTACGAGCAGGGTAATCCGTTACAGCGCACCCTGGAGATTCAGCATGGCAACCATGCGTATTACTACGACCGGTGGTGGCAACAGATGGCGATCCTCGATTACTTCCGCGCGCTGTTGCCGGCAGACTCGACGATCACCAGCACTCCGACCGTGAACATGACCGCAGGCGGAACGCCGCTGTCGAGCCAGTTAGTTCCGGTGACGACGATCTCCCGCAGTGCCGCGGACGCGATGCTGGCCCCCTACATCTGCGACACGACGCAACCGCCGCCCGGCAACTCGGCTCAGCCGACGGCTGCATACGTGACACGGTTCTCAGCTCGCCGGAGCGGCCCTAGCGTGCTGCTGTCCTGGCACACGGGCGTGTCGAAAGCAATCACCGGCTTCAATGTCTTTGCTGACGGCCGGCGCCTAAATGCCCGGGTGATACGCACGCATGCTACATCGGAGTACCGGTTTTCGGCGTGGGGAGCGAGGGGGCCATATACTCTGCAGGTCGTATTGAGCAACGGCAAGATTGTGCAAGTTTCGACCGGTTAGGCGCAGCACGGCATCGGAAAGCTGCGGGCCGGACGGCCTCCACAGCCCAAGACGGTTGACTTAAGCGGCTCTCAGGCCGACGTACGCCACGGCGCCTGTAGCCCCGGCCGTCCTGTCCGGACTGGCCTGCAGGCCAGCACGTTCGGCTCTGTGTGTGGCCTGTCCCCAGCCCCGCGGTGCCGGGGAATCCAGCCCCCACTGTGATGCCGGTGCAAGGCGGATGTCCGAGTGTGCCTCCCCTTGGCGGCGTATCCGCGATGCTCTGAAGTAAACCGTATTGCTCCACGGACCGCCGGCACGCTTCATCCAGCCTCCAGTGCATACTGCCTGTCCTGGTCCCTGCTCGCGCTCAGAGCACAAACACAAAATTTCCTTCTTGACGCCACAGGCGGGATTCTGTACGATAGAAACCTGACTGGCACGTCAGGTGAATACCGATTCAGGATTCAGGTTTTCGGTCTGGTTGGCACACGCGCCGCTGCGGTGGCGAGGAAGTGGGAATGCCGGTGGTAACCCCGGTCACAGCTCGAGGGCAGGAGACACGCGCACGGCTGCTGGCTGCCGCCGAGAAGGTCTTTGGCGAGACCAGTTACTTCCAGGTTTCGATTGCCGATATCACCCGGGAGGCGGGCGTCGGTCAGGGAACGTTTTACCTGTACTTCCCGTCAAAAGAGACGGCGTTTCGTGAGTTGGTGCAGGAGCGGGCACACGAGTTGCGTATGGTCACGCGGCTGGCGACCAAAGACGCCGCTAACCGCTCCCAGGCGGAGCGGGCGGGCTTCGCGGCATTCTTCGACTACATTGATCAGCACCGTCACCTCTATCGCGTGGTGCGACAGGCCGAATTTGTCGATCCTGAAATCTTCCGGGCCTATTACCGAGCTTTCGCGGAGGGCTATCAAGCGATCCTGGCCGAGGCCATGGACCGGGAAGAGATCGCCCGCTGCGATCCCGAGGTGCTGGCGTACTGCCTCATGGGAATCGGAGATTTTGTCGGCATGCGGTGGGTGCTGTGGGATGGGACTTCGATTGCACCCCACGTCTTCGAGGCCACCATGCAGTTCATTCAGTACGGTTTGACCGCGCCAGAGCATAGGGGAGGTGAGGGAGCGGAGGAGCGATAGGACAATCAGCGTGATCGTACGGTTCAACCACACGATGAATTTCTGGGAGGAACATAGATCAATGAAGACCTTAAGACGTCCCCGCATCTTTTTGGCGCTCGCCATCGCCCTCGCGCTCCTGGTGCAAGGCATGAACAGCGCCTCCGCCAGGACGGCTCGCAAGGCTCGCCTGAGCGGCACGGTCACCATTGGACAGATTACCTCGCTGACCGGGCCGTTCTCGGTGTATGGCGTGATGCAATCGCAGGGCTTCCAGGTAGGGCTTCGCTATGCCACGCACAGCACGATGAAGGTCGACGGCGCCAAAATCGTGGTCAAGCAGTATAGCGATGTTGCCGGAGCGGCCAGCTTGCCCGATCCAGCTACTGCGGTTACCCAAGCGACCAATGCTATCGAGAACGACCACGTCCAGATCTTGCAATGCTGCGCGTCTAGCGCGAGTGCGCTGGCCGTGGCCGGCGTGGCAGCCAAGTATAAGAAAATCCTGATGGTAGCTCCAGCGGCCGTTAACGACCTGTCAGGAGTCAATCGGTACACCTTCCGCACCAGCCGGGAAGACTCCCAGGACGCCATTACCGGCGCTAGCTACGCCTACCGTAAGTTCGGCCATACCTACATGACGCTGGCCCAAAACTACTCCTTCGGGCAGGGCCAGGTGGCATCGTGGAAAGCCCAACTCGATCGCCTGGGCGCCACCGACCTGCAGGATGTGTTCTTTCCGTTGACCGCGACCGACTTTACGCCGTATATCCAGCAGATCCTGGCCAAAAAGCCCGACTGGCTGTTCATTCCCTGCGCTGGTGCCCAGTGCGCGGCGATGTTCAAGCAGCTGGGGGATCAGGGCCTGCTCGATCAGATCAAGGTGATGACCGGTCTGCCCAACATCGCCGCCTTCCCCACCTTCGGCGCCGCAGCCTCGAAGATAGGCTTCATCAGCGTCTACTATCACACCTTCCCGAAGACTGCCGCCAACAATTACCTGGTCAAGCAGATTCAGCAGCGTTACCACCGGCCGGCGGACATCTTCGATCAGGACACGTTTGCCGCCGCGCAACAGATCGTAGCCGCGCTGCAGAAGACGCATTCGACCAACGCCAGTAAGTTGATTCACGCGCTGGAGGGACAGACGGTGCAGGGTCCGAAAGGCGCCTACACCATCCGGAAGCAGGATCATGTCTGTTTGCAGCCAATGTATATCGCCAAGCTGGTAGGCAGCGGTGCGAGTGCGAAGCCCGTCCTGCTCGCTACCAAGTCGCCCAAAGCAACAACGCCACCCTTGCAGGCCCACTTCGGGTCCTAACGCACACAGTGGCCGGCAGGGCCAGATGTCCCTGCCGGCCGTTTGGCAGGTGGGAGGATTGACAGACTCGTGAGGGTGTTGCATGGCTGATGCCGCCGTGATCCTGGAGACTCGTGAGCTTACCTTTGGCTTTGGTGGCAATGTAGTGACCGACCACGTGTCGCTGAGCGTGCGCGAAGGCGAGTTCCTCTCCATCATCGGCCCCAACGGAGCCGGCAAGACCACCTTCTTCAACGTGGTGACCGGTCTGTACCGGCCCTCTCACGGCAGGATCTTCTATCGCGGGCAGGACATAACTTCGAGAAACGCAGCGGAGCGAGCGCGGCGCGGCATGGCGCGATCCTTCCAATTGACCAATCTCTTCCCTGGGCTGTCGGCCACGGAAAACGTCCGGCTGGCGGCGCAGGCCCAGAGCCATCACAGCTATCAACTGTTGCGATCGTTTGGCGCCTACCGGCGTGACCGGGAGCGAGCGGAGGTGATGCTCGACCTGGTGGGCCTCACTCGTCACAGCGCTTCATCCGCCGCGTCTCTGAGCCATGGCGACAAGCGGAAACTCGAGCTGGCCATGGTGCTCGCCATGGAACCACAGCTTCTGCTGCTGGATGAGCCGACCTCGGGCGTGAGCGCCGAAGACGTGCCGGATATGGTGGCCTTGATCGCCCGCATTCGGGAGACACAGCGGACCACGGTCATGATGGTGGAACACAAGATGGGCGTGGTGCTCCAACTGTCAGATCGAATCGCGGTGCTCCACCAGGGCAAGCTGCTGGCGCTCGACACGCCGGACGGAATCCGGGGAAACGAGTTGGTACAGTCCGCCTACCTCGGTACGGAGGCGCTGTGATCATGGCCACATCCCCTAGCGCGACGCCGGTCGTGAAGCATTCCTCGGATAACCCACTGCTCACCCTGCGTGAGGTGCATGCCTACCTCGGCCAGTCGCATATCTTGCAGGGTATCTCCTTCGATGTGGAGACGGCCAGGACAACGGTGTTGCTGGGGCGAAATGGCGCCGGTAAGAGCACCACGCTGCGAACCATCATGGGCATCGTGGGCGCTGCCCGAGGCTCAATCATGATCGGGACCGAGGAGCTGAGAGGACGTCCGGCCCATCTAGTGGCACGCCATGGTATCGGGTTCGTGCCGGAGGATCGTGAGGTCTTTGCATCGTTGAGCGTCGAGGAGAACCTCAAGCTGGCACAGCGCCGCGGCAGCCGAGATGGGGAAGCCGGGGTGGAACGCGCGCTTGGTCTGTTTCCGGATCTACGTCCGGCTCGGCGCCGATCGGCTGGCGCCCTGTCCGGAGGCCAGCAGCAGATGCTGGCCATTGCTCGCGCCCTGATCAACCCCACTCGGGTGCTGCTGGTGGACGAGCCGACCAAGGGCCTGGCGCCGATCATCGTGCAGCAATTGGCCTCGCTCTTTCAAAGACTGCGTGACGCCGGAGAAACCATCCTGTTGGTCGAACAGAACCTGCAATTCGCCCGGCTGGTGGGTGATCGTTTTTTCATCCTGGACGAGGGGCGGATTGTGCATGGCGGCGCCATGAGCGATCTTGACCACCGGCCAGAGTTACTCCAGCGCTATATAGGTGTGTAGAGGCCCCATGAGCACGTTCATTACCTTGACGTTAAACGGCATCGCGGCCGCCGCTCTGTTGTTTATGGTGGCCGCCGGTCTGTCCCTGATCTTCGGCTTGATGGGGGTCTTGAACTTTGCTCATGGCTCGTTCTTCCTATGGGGCGCATACTGCTGGTTGGCAGTGTTCAACCGCACGGGCAACTTCTGGCTGGGGCTGCTGGCGGCGATAGTCGTTGGGGCTGCCCTGGGCGTCGTCACTGAGCGGATCTTTTTGCGACCCCTGTATCGGCGTCCGCTCTCTCAGATACTGGTCACGCTCGGTCTGGGACTGGTGCTCAATCAGGTGGTAATCGCTATTTGGGGCGTGACACCACAGTACGTTGGATCGATTCCCGGTCTCAGCACCACCCTGCACTTTGGCGAGGTGTACATCGCGCAGTATCGCATCTTTGTCACGCTGCTGGGGGCTGTCGTGCTGGCCGCCGTGTGGGCACTCCTGCGGTTTACCCGGATTGGCCTGATCGTGCGGGCCGGGGTGGAGAATCCAGTCATGGTCGGGGCCCTCGGTATCAACGTGGGCTACGTCTTTCTCGGTGTCTTTGCGCTCGGTTCGGCGCTTGCCGCGCTGGGCGGGGCGGTGTACGCTCCATCGGTGTTTAGCGCGACCACCGACATGGGGCAGAATGTGCTTCTCTCCGCCATAATCGTGGTCGTACTGGGCGGCCTGGGCAGCTACGTCGGCTCCGCCCTGGGGGCGCTGCTGATTGGACTGGCGCAGGATTATGTGCCCTACTATATGTCGCAACTGGCCCAAACCTACCCCGCCCTTCAGACCTACACTTCCTCCGCCGCGGCGTTGATTTCGCTAGTTATGCTGATTGCCGTCCTTCTGGTGCGACCGCAAGGCCTGATGGGCCTCAACCTGGAAGGACCGGGGTTATGAACGCACAATCTCTGTCCCGACTGTCGAGCGGCTGGCTTATTGGAGCGGCTGCGCTGGTGGTGTTGCTGATCGCGCCGGCGCTGGTGGGCGGATCGCAACTGCATCTGCCCACCGAGATCTTCCTGTTCGCTCTGTTCGCGCTCACCTACGATCTCCTGTTCGGCTACACGGGGTTGATCTCCTTCGGCCACGCCCTGTTTGTAGGAGTGGGCGCCTATACGCTGGGCAACGCGCTCAGCGTGCACGGGACCCCGCTCTGGCTGGCCTTTCTCATCGTGCTGATTGCAGGCTTGGCGGTTTCCACCCTAACCGGACTGCTGGCTCTGCGCACCCGCGGTGTCTACTTCGCCATGGTGACGCTAGCTCTAGCCCAGATGGCCTTTACCCTGGGCGAAAGCAATGTGGGAGAGCTGACTAATGGCGACAATGGGCTGGGCGTTACCGGCGCTCCCGACTGGTTGACGGCACCGGGCACCGGAGCGCACTTTTATTACGTGGCGCTGGTAGTCCTGGTGGCCGGATTCTTGTTGCTCCGCCTGTTTGTACATTCGCCGGCGGGGAGCATCTGGCAGGCCATTCGTGAGAACGAGCAGCGAGCCTTGATGTTGGGGTACCGCCCGTTTCGGTTCAAGCTGCTCGCCTACGTCATCTCGGGAACCATCGCCACCCTGGCCGGCAGCTTGTACGCGCTGTTCGTCGGTACTGTATCGACGACCTTGCTCTCGGCGGACCTGACTATTCAACTGCTGCTGATGGTCATCATCGGCGGCGCGGGGAGCTTATGGGGCGCCATGGTGGGAGCGGCGTTGATGCGCTATTTGAATCAGTACCTCAATACGCTCTCAACCTCCGATTACATCGCCCACGCGCCGAACTGGGTACAGCAAACGCTGGGGCAGCCTTTGCTGATCTTCGGCTGTGTGTACCTCGTACTGGTGTTGTTCTTCCCCCAGGGCATTGCCGGCCTCGTGCAGCGCTGGCGCTTCATTGGTTCGGCCACCTCGCATCCCGGCCTGAGTGAGGCGGCGGCAACTGGCGCTGAAGTCCTCGGGGCGGAGCCAGCCGCGACCGATGTGGCGGGAACGGGGTAGGACGATGCCACACGCGGAGATCAACGGTATTCAGGTGTATTACGAAGTTCACGGCAATGGTCCCAATATGGCCTTGATCGAGGGGCTGGGGTACGACTGCTGGATGTGGTACCGGCAAATGCCTGCCTTCGCCGACCACTTTCGCGTCCTGATTTACGACAATCGAGGCGTAGGACGCAGTGACGCGCCGCCCGGCCCCTACTCCCATGAAGAGAACGCTTCCGATCTAGCAGCGCTCCTCGACCATCTGGGCTGGGATCGCACACATGTACTCGGTGTCTCTATGGGGGGCTTCATCGCCCAACAATTCGCGTTGAACCAACCCGAGCGGCTCGATCGCTTGGTGTTAGCGGCTACCGCCTTTGGTGGCCCGAATATGGCGCCGATGTCGCCGGCGGCGGTGGCTGCAATGACTCCGGACCCGTCTTTACCCACCGAGGAGCGTATTCGCCGTGCAATGCCGATCGCCTTCTCGGCGCCGAGCTGGACCGAGACGCACCGGGAGGAATTCGACTACATTGTGCGCCGCCGGCTCGAATATCCGCAGCAGCCCCACGCTGCGATGGCGCAGTTGATGGCGGGGGTGACCTTTAATGTTGAGGCTCGACTGGGCGAAATTATCGCACCTACCCTGGTTCTCGCCGGGAGTGAGGACCATGTCGTCCCGCCGCGCAATGCGGAACTCCTGGCATCGGCACTGCCAAAGGCGCGGCTGGGAATCCTTGCAGGGTGCGGTCATGTGTTCAATATCGAGTGTCCGGAGAGGTTCAACCGCGCTGTAATTCGCTTCCTGCTAGCAGAGGACCGTTCCCAGTGACGTATCGTTCTGACGCTGTTACGAGTGTGTTCGGCATTGCTGGAATCGGTATTTTTGCCCCGCCGCAGGTCGTGAACGCGGACCAGTTGGCGGACGAGACCGGGGTACCGGCGGAGATTCTACGCACCAAGTTTGGCGTGCAGCAGGTGCACCGGGCGGATGCGGGCTGTCATGTTTCGGAGATGGCGGCGCTGGCGGGGCGAGCTGCCCTCCACGATGCGGGGGTCGCGCCGGAAGAGGTCGACCTGGTGGTCTACTGCGGAAGCGAGTTTAAGGACTACGTGGTGTGGTCAGCGGCGGCCAAAATCGCGCATGTCCTGGGATGCACTCATGCCGAGGCGTATGAGATCTATGCGCTCTGCGCCGGCATGCCCATCACGCTACGAGTGGTACGCGACATGATGCTGGCCGAGGAGGACATTCGCACAGTTTTGGTCGTGGCCGCTTCGAAGGAGAGCGCGCTGGTGGACCGAACCAACCAGCGCACCCGGTTCATGTTTAACTTCGGTGACGGGGCCAGCGCGGCGGTGGTACGCCGGGGGTTGAACCGGAATTTGCTCCTGGGATCCGGCAGCAAGGTCGACGGGTCACTCAGCGAGGACGCCATCATCCCGGCCGGCGGAAGCCGTCGCCCCGCCACCGCCGAGACCGTCGCGGCGGGGGAACACACGCTGGACGTGCCGAATCTCGATCACATGCGCAGTAGGCTGGATGAGGTGTCGTCCTTCAACTTCCGCGAGGTGGTGCAGATGGCGCTGCGGCGGAGCGGGCTGGACCGGATTGACTTTCTGGCGCCGGTGCATATGAAGCGCTCGATGCACGATCAGCTGCAGAGAGATCTCGGCGCCGCGCACGCCTTCTACCTCGAAGAGTACGGCCACATGCAAGCCGCCGACCAGTTTACCGCTGTGTGGGAGGCCCGGCAGCGGGGTCTGCTGGAGGATGGCGATGTGGTGGCGCTGGTGGCGGCCGGGGTCGGCTATACCTGGTCGGCGACGATCCTGCGCTGGGGAGTGACCCAGGTACCAGGCAGCCGTGAGCGTTGAGCATTCCGGCGTGCCAGACTGCCGGTTTCCCTGGCTCGAACGACAGGCGTCCCTCTGGCCGGGACGGATCGCCGTCGTGGATCCCGACGGTCCTCGACACTATACCTACGCCGAACTCCTCGACCGGAGCCGGGCGGTTCAGGCGCATCTGGCGCAGCATGGGGTGGGGCCGGGTGATCGAGTTGCCTCACTCATGCAGAACGGCATTCGTCACCTCGATCTGCTCTTCGGGTGCGGGCGATTGGGCGCGATCTACGCGCCACTGAACTGGCGATTGAGCCGGCGCGAGGTCGTCGCCTTGCTAGACGACCTGGAGCCGCGGGTGGTGGTGTTGGACCATGAATTTGCCGGCCTGTTGACCACCGGTGACGCAACCGTACGTCTGCCATCCGAGTCGCTCCCAACCAGTACTCATAGCCCTTCTGCCGCCTCCCCGGCCATTCATATGACCACCTCGTGGCTCATTCTGTACACGGGTGGTACGACCGGCGTCCCTAAAGGTGCGGTGCTGACGCATGGCTCCATTCTCTGGAACTGCATCAACACCGCGATAAGCTGGGGATTGTCGGAGGGAGATGTGGGACCAAGTTTTACCCCAATGTTTCACACTGGCGGCTTCAACGTCTTTACCCTCCCCCTGCTGCTCCTCGGCGGCCGTATCATTCTGCCGTCACGCTTCGAACCGGCCGCGGCGCTCGACATCCTGGAACAGGAGCGACCAACCGTGCTCTTCATGGTGCCCACCATGTTTCAGCTGACCGCGGAGCAGCCACGCTTCAAGAACGCTGACCTTTCGAGCCTGCGCTGGGCGATTTCCGGGGGGGCGCCGCTTCCCGAGCCTGTCTACCGGGTGTGGCGCGACAAGGTGCCGATCTTCAAACAGGGATATGGGCTGACCGAGGTGGGGCCGAACAACTTCGCCACCCCGGACGCGGATGCCGCGCGCAAGGCGGGCAGCGTGGGGCGGCTTACGTACTTCGCACGGGCGCGCATTGTCGATGATCAGGGGCGTGACGTGGCTGACGATGTTCCTGGGGAGCTGCTGTTAACTGGACCACACATGTGCGACGGGTACTGGCGCCGTCCCTCGGAGTCGGCAGAGGCCGTGCAGGATGGCTGGTTTCGGACGGGTGACGTAGCACGCCGAGACTCGGAAGGCTATTACTATATCGTCGATCGCAAAAAGGACATGATCATCACCGGCGGCGAAAACGTCTACCCGAACGAGGTTGAAGCCGTGCTCTACAGCCATCCTGCGGTACGCCAGGTCGCCGTGGTAGGTGTACCCGATCCCCTCTGGGGTGAAGCTGTGACCGCATTGGTTGCTCTGCAACCTGGGGCCAGCGTCACGCCGGAAGAGCTGCGTATCCATACTCGAGCCGGTCTGGCGGGCTACAAAGTGCCCAAGCGCGTTATCGTGGTTGATGACTTGCCCACCAGCGCCGCCGGCAAGATCCTCCGCTCCGCTTCTCGGCATGTGGCAGAGCGGGTAGACGCAGCGGAGCGGTGACGGGCGACGGGCGGGTTAGGGGCGAATCCGGTGTGAAGCGGTAGCATGGAACGAAAAGGAGATTCCATGACCGATATGCATTATCGACAATTGGGTGACTCGGGGTTGAAAGTCGCGGTCGTTGGCCTCGGCTGCAATAACTTTGGCCGGCGCGTCGACCGCGCCGGCACGGCCCGGGTGGTCGATGCAGCCATTGACGAAGGGATCAACCTCTTCGACACGGCGGATGTGTACAGTGACGGCGAGAGCGAAGAGTTTTTAGGCGCGGCGATCAAAGACCGGCGAGATCGAGTGATCGTGGCGACCAAGTTCCGTTCGAGCATGGGCGAGGGACCGAACGACGCCGGTGGGTCACGCGGCTACATCTACCGAGCAATCGAAGCCAGCCTTCGCCGGCTCCAGACCGACTACATAGACCTCTATCAGATGCACTCGCCCGACAGGGACACGCCCATCGAGGAGACGCTCTCCACGCTGAATGACCTGGTTCGCGAGGGGAAAGTTCGCTACCTTGGCTCCTCGAACTTTGCCGGCTGGCAGATCGCCGATGCGGACTGGGTCGCCCGCGTCAATCACTGGGTGCCCTTTGTGTCGGCTCAGAACCACTACAGTTTGCTGGAGCGTGGCGTCGAACGAGACGTGATACCCGCCTGCGAACGCTTCAAGCTGGGTATGCTGCCTTTTTTTCCGCTGGCCAGCGGTCTGCTTACCGGTAAATACCGTCGTGGGGAGGCGGCGCCCGAAGGAACGCGTCTGGCGAGCAATCCGCGCGCCGATCGCTTCTTGAACGACACGGCCTTCGACACCGTCGAGGGATTGGAACGGTTCGGTCAGGAGCGAGGCGTCTCACTGCTTCAGATCGCCATCGGTGGCCTAGCGGCCCAACCGCAGGTGGCTTCGGTAATAGCCGGAGCTACCCGGGCGGAACAGGTGACAATCAACGCGAAATCGGGAACATGGGTTCCCTCCGCGGAGGAGTTAGCGGAGATCAATCGTCTGGCGCCGAGAGAAAGACCTGCGTAAGCCGGCAGAGCCATTTTGGCATGCATCTTGCGCGACGACTTGGTGGGGGAGAGTATGGTTGCAGAGTGCACAGCCGGGCGCGGCTGGGTAGCGTCCTCCGCCTCCCGGTGGAGGTGAGAGCATGATGACGACGCTTCAAGATATGTTCGAGCGGCTGCTCGAGCAGGCAGAGGAGCAAGGACAGCTTAGCCAGGCGGACGTTATCGCCGCGGTGCCGACGGTAGCGTCCGATGCCGCTCTAATGGAGTCGCTGACCAAGCGGCTCTGCGCCGAGGGTGTGGACGTAACCGACCCGATTAAAGAGATTGATGACGAAGAGAAGCTCGACGCCGGGCTGGCCGCGGTTGCCTCGGCGAACGACGTGCAAGCCACCGATTCGGTACGCCAGTATTTGCGAGAGATTTCGCGCGCGCCCTTGTTAACAGCCAAGGACGAGACCGAGCTGGCAAAGCGGGCCGAAGCCGGCGATGCGGTGGCGGTGCAGCGATTGATCCAGAGTAATCTGCGGCTGGTGGTTCATGTGGCTAAACGGTATCTTAATCGCGGTTTGCCGATTCTGGACTTGATCCAGGAGGGCAACTTCGGCCTCATGCGCGCGGTGCAGAAGTATGACTGGCGGCGCGGCTTCCGTTTCTCGACCTACGCCACCTGGTGGATTCGACAATCCATGACTCGTGCGATTGCCGACAAGGCGCGGACCGTGCGACTTCCGGTCCATATTCAGGATAGAGTGCGGGAGATGAATAACGCCTGGGAAGAGCTGTCGCGCACGATGTGTCGTACTCCTACGCAGTCTGAAGTGGCTGACAAGCTGGGGATATCGGTCGATAACCTGCAGCGTCTGCTCAATGCACTCCCCGAGCCAATCTCTATTCACCGCACGATCGGCGACGAAGGCGATGAAGAACTCGAAGGCTATGTAGAGGACCGGCTTGCCATGCTGCCAGAAGAGACGGTCGCGGAGCGAGTGATGAAAGCCGACATTATGAACGTGCTCGACACGCTCCAGCCCCGCGAAAAGGAAATCTTACGCCTTCGCTTCGGTCTCGGTGAGGAGCAGAACCCCCACACCCTGGACGAAGTGGGACGTGCTCTCGGCATCACTCGGGAGCGCGTACGTCAACTCGAAGCCCGCGCTCTCAAGAAATTGCGCGAACCGGAACCCGCGGCAAAGTTGCTGGTGTACCACTGAGCGAGCCGTCAGTCGTCGGGGGCAGCCGTCGCCGTCATGCGGTGACGGCCTCGCGCAGCGATCATCGCTCCGGCCTCGACGGCGAGTGACTAGTAAATGTACGGATTGCCGGATTTTATTCGCTGAATCTTGGCCGGTTCGACTACCGCTATGCTCTGCCCTTGGTACTTCGCCGCGCCCATCACACCGGTGACGCTGACCCACTGATTGTCCGCGAGGGTACCATGCGTGGTGTCTTTAACAATCAGACCAACCGGCCGGGCATCGGCAATGCAGCAGGTGACAAAGTAGCGGATGACCATGAGGTAGCCCGGCGGAACGCTGGCGGAGTCGTGCAGGGCCAACCCGGAAATGATGATTGGCTTCTTCATATAGTCGCGCGGATTCGGGTCAGCGGAGAGCGCCCCCACCCAGTCCTGCATGGAGAAGGCGCGGGTATTGACGGACAGGCTGACTCGCTTCATCGCACTTGAGCCGTGAACCGAAGTCATACCGGCGATCTGTGGCCCTCGCTGATTCGCGGAGAACGAGGCAAGGCTGCGGGGCGGGAAAACCAAAGCCAGAAAGAGCGGTACCGCGAGCAGGGCGAGGGTTCGCAGTCGCGGTACGTCCGTATCACACCCGCAACTGTTAACACCACAGCTGTCGCATGCCGGGGTCGATTTACGGGCCACGCCGACGGCGGATATGCCGATCAAGACGGCGCCCGCCAGTGTGGTGGGCGCGATATAGACCGGGTTGATGTACATCGACATCACGCCGCGCAGGAAGAGCGAGAGGATGAAGAGGCCATACCCGGCCAGAACGGCGGGGCCAAGGAATCGCGCCAGATCGAGCCGTATGCCAGTAGCGTGGGCGTGCGTCTGCTCAAGGCGAACGGTCACAGCAGGGCTCCTTTCAGGTTCAACAGGAGTGCTCCAAGGAAGATCATTTCCACCGTCACCGCGACCATCGCAAAGACGACTCGCGGCCTAAATGCCGTGAGCATCATGCCGATTGACTTCATCGAAACCATGGGGCCGAAGACGAGAAAAGCGAGCAGCGCTGGAGCGGAGAAGATACTCGAATAGGAGAGCGCAAAAAAGGCATCCACCGTGGAGCAGATCGACAGCACGAACGCCAGGCTCATCATGGCGATGATGGACAGCACGATACCACTACCGAGATTGGTGATGGCCGAGCGGGGCACCAGCACCTGGGTCGCGGCGGCGATGCCGGCGCCAATGACCAGCACTTGCATCATGGTCATGAATTCCGCCCCCGCCTGGTTCGATGCTTGCCCGAGCTTCGCCAAAGCCGAGCTGTCGCGCGGCTCCTCGCCGTGGTGGTGATGATCGTGATGCTGGTGGGCGTGATCATGATCATGTCCACGTCCGCCCAGCAGGCCCGAAGCTAGCAACTGCTCGCCCTTCCCCCATTGTCCAATTAACAGTCCCACCGACGCGGCAACCACAAAGGCCAGGCCGCCACGCAGCCATACCATGGATGGCTCATAGCGGAAAGCGGTCGCCGTCGCAAAGAGAGCCACCGGGTTGAGAATAGGCGCCGCCAGGAGGAATGCCACACAGGTCGAAACCGGCACGCCCTTGGCCAGAAATCGCCGAGCCACCGCCACGTTGCCGCACTCGCACACCGGCATCAACATTCCTACTCCGAGCGCGGGGATCAGCGACAAAACCGGGTTCTTGGGGACGAACTTCAAGAGCGCGTCCTCGGTGACAAAGACATGGACCAGGGCCGAGACCGCGACTCCCAGGAGGAGAAAGGGGGTGGCCTCGACCAGGATGCCCAGGAAGATGGTCACCCAATCTTGCAGTTGTGCGGGAATAAGCTTGCTCCTTCGATGCGGCCCAATCGGAGCCACTGCGCGTGCCCAAGTATAATCGTCTTCTCCCACTATGCGTCGATGTGATAGGACCAGTTTATTGACGTGTAAGAAGTTCGGCCACCAGACACTGCAATAGTTGGCCATGCTAGGATGGTAGGCGGGCGACGCGCGTCTCTATGACGTGCCTCAGCCCCCTTTCTTTGTGGCGAATCGCGACGAAACGGCGGCCGGTGAGTCGCCGCTAGAAGCAGCGCACGTGGGAGGATCCCTTTCCCCGGCTCAGGAGGCATCATGGCAAGTACTCGACGGCGCAAGCTGAAGAAGCTTCGCATGAAAAAGGCGAACCACGGCAAGCGGCCACTGGCCGGCAAGTAGACCCCGTTCGTTGCCACGGGATCGAGGGGAGGATGCGTTTCTCTCGTCTTTGTTCCCCCGCGTAGATCCAGCTTGTCATCATCTGGACAGCCGCGTATAATCTGCTCAAGAAAGACAGGCAGAGCATGAGTCCGGTAGGAAACGCCGGCCGACCTGTCGACGGAAAGCGTGCCTAGTGGTTCCGCGTCCGCGTACGGATGGTCTGGACCGAGCGGTGCGGGCCGTCGCGCGGCTACACCAGGGGGATAAAAACCCGGGGGAGAGGTTTCGCTCGTCCTCTGTCCGCGACTTATGCGCTGCCGCCAGGAGTATATGCCCATGTCCACGACTGTTCTGCTCATTCGCCATCCTGAAAGCGCCTGGAACTGCCGGGGCATCTATCAGGGGCAGCGAGACATCCCGCTCAGCCCCTTGGGCCGAATTCAGGCCGAGTTGGTCGCCGCCCGCCTGGCTCGCGAGCAGCTCTCCGGCGTGGTGTGTAGCCCCCTGCGCCGCGCTCACGCGCTGGCTCAGGCAATTGCGCGCTACCATCGCCTCACGCCCCGGACCGATGATCGACTGACCGAGATTGGACACGGAGATTGGGAAGGGCTTTCGCGCGATGAGGCACGAGAGCGTTACCCCGAGATGTATCGCACGTGGACCGAGCGCCCCCACGAGGTGACGTTTCAGGGTGAAGATGGCGAATCGCTGCAAGCGGTGCACGACCGGTCTCTCACACCGATTGAGGAATTGCTGGCACAACCGGATGGCGGCACCTGGGTGGTGGTCACACACGACACTGTGTGCCGGTTAGTCGTGGCTGCTGCCAACGAGCAGCCCGTACTCGGTTTTTCGGCCGTTGGCCTGGAAAACGCCGGCATCAGCACGCTGGTCGGTCCTCGTCTGGTGGGCAGCGTCCGGCAGGTAAATGACGTGGAGCACCTTGGTGAGCACCGCGTCAATCTCAGCACGCAAGCACTGTGATGGGGATGCACAAGCCGCGCGTGGTGGTTGCCGATCCTCTTGCCGCGAACGGAATCAACCTCTTGCGCGAGGCGGCCGAGGTAATCGTCGCCGCGGACCAAGACGCGTTGCATGCCTCATTGCCGGAGTCCGATGCTCTGATCGTCCGAAGCCGAACGATGGTCACGGCCGATCTGCTGGATCTCGGCCCACGGCTACAGATAGTCGGGCGCGCTGGAATCGGAATCGACAATATCGATGTACCGGCTGCCACCGAAAAGGGCATCCTGGTGATTAATGCTCCGCTCGGGAATGTACGTTCAACCGCCGAGCACACTCTGGCGCTGATCTTTGCCCTCGCGCGGCGCGTGGTGGCAGCGGATGCCTCGGTCCGCGGCGGGAGCTGGAAGGCCGGATATGAGGGAGTGCAGCTAGGAGGCAAGCGCCTCGGCGTGATAGGCGTGGGCAAGGTGGGCAGTACCGTCGCAAACGTCGCCGCGGCGATTGGCATGGACGTGGTGGCGTATGATCCCTATCTGCCGGCTCAGGCTTGGGATGCGCTCGGATTGCGCCATTCGTCACTTGAAGAACTACTGGGGACAGCTGATGTGGTGACCATTCACGTGCCCCTGATGGACCAAACGCGGCTTCTGCTGGACGCGGAGGCGCTGGTTCGGATGAAACGCGGAGCATACCTGGTGAACTGCGCCCGGGGGGGGCTGGTGGACGAGGCGGCGCTGGCCAGCGCGCTGACCAGTGGCCATTTGGCCGGCGCGGCTCTCGATGTGTTCGAGCAAGAACCATTAACAGATTCGCCGTTACTCGATGCTCCCAATTTGATCCTGACGCCCCATGTGGCCGCCTCGACCCGTGAGGCGCAGGCTCAGGTTTCCACCGACATCGCGGTGCAGGTGCTGGACTTCTTTGCCGGCAAGCCCGTCGCATATCCTATAAATCCGTCTGTACTGAGAAAGGCATGACCGTGCAGGAATCAGCTATGAATCTCCGCGTTCCCGGACCGACACCGGTCCCGGAGGAAGTTGCGAGGGCCGGGGCACAGCCCATGGTGAACCACCGCGGGCCAGAGTTTGCCGTCACAATGATGCAAGTAACTGAGCAGCTCAAGCCATTCTTCGGCACCGCGCAACAGCCTTTGCTGCTCACCGGCTCGGGCACTGGCGCCCAAGAAGCCGTCGTGGTTAATATGCTGTCGCCGGGCGACCGGGTGCTGGCGGCCACGGTGGGCGTGTTCGGCGATCGGTTCGCGGCGATCGCAGAGGCCTTTGGCGCCGACGTGGTGCGTCTCGAGGGCGAATGGGGGCAGGCTCTCACCGCTGAGCAGGTGGCGGGGGCAGTGACTGCCAACCAGGGAACCAGAGCTGTACTGCTGACGCACAACGAAACCTCGACCGGCGTAACGAACGATATTGCCGCCATTGTGGACAGTATTCGGCGCGCCTCGCCGGATGCCATGCCGCTCATCCTGGTGGATGGAGTCAGTTCGATCGGCGCCCTGCCCTTCGAGATGGATCGCTGGGGCGTGGACGTCGCGATTACCGGTTCTCAGAAAGCCTGGATGTCCCCTCCCGGAATGGCCATGATCGCCGTCAGCCAGCGGGGCTGGGAGGCGCATGCCGAGGCGCGCATGCCGCGCTTCTATTGGGACTTCACCAAAGCGCGAAAGAACGGCGAGAAGCAAACCACTCCCTTCACGCCGGCGGTGGGGGTGGTTCATGCCATGCAGGAAGCCCTCCGCCTCATGACCGAGGAGGGAGTTGGTCAGGTATACGCGCGTCACGAACGGATTGGCGAGCACGTACGTCGTGGAATCCTCGATTTGGGTTTGGAACTCTTTGCCGATCCGTCGGTTGCGTCCAATACGGTGACTGCGGTACGTCTGCCGGCCGGCCTGGACGCCGGAACTATCATCAGGGATTTGCGGGAGCGGCGCCACGTGGTGGTGGGCAGCGGTCAGGAGCGGTTACGAGGCTTGATCTTCCGGATCGGACATATGGGGTGGGTTCACGAGGACGACGTGCATCATATGTTGGATGGACTCTCGCGGTCCCTGCAGGAGGCGCAGGTCCGGCAAGCAGTGTAGTCAGGCGGCGTGTTTCTTAGCCCTGTACGTTGATTCCGAACCACCCCAGCACTGTGATGATCAGAAGGATCACGGAGAGGATGCTCACGATGATGGCGGTAGCCCAGGCAATGATGTTGTAAATACGCCCGTTCACCATGTCGCCCATGAGATGCGGCTTGTTAATCAGCCGAAGGATCGAGAACAGGATGAAGGGCAGAAGCAAACAGTCCACCACCTGAACGACTAGCAGCAACTGAATCGCCGAACGCTCGGTGACAAATAACGCGACGATCACGCCGACGGCGATCAAACCGGTGAACAGCCCCATGAATACCGGCGCTTCGCGGAAGCCGGCGTCGACACCCTTCTCGACGCCCAGAGCCTCCGTAATTGAGTACGCGGTGGCGAGCGGGAGAATAGCGGCCGCCAGCATTGAGGCCCCGAACAGACCGATGGCGAAGAGATACTCCGCGTAGGGACCCGCTAGCGGTTTCAGCGCTCGGGCCGCGTCCGCGGCAGTGTTGACCGCCTGGTGGTGAGGAAACAGCGTGGCGGCGGTGGCAATAACGATGAACACGGCGATGAGGTTGGCGAAAAGCGAGCCGGCGTACACTTCAATCCGTTCAGCGTTGTAGTCCCGCGGCGTGATGCCCTTATCCGCCACCGACGACTGCACATACACCTGCATGTATGGGGTGATGCTGGTACCAACCGTGGCGATAAACAGAAACAAGTAGGCCTGGTTGAACTGGAAGGAAGGAATGATCGTCGATCGGGCAGCCTGGCCCCAATCGGGGTGTGCCAATATGGCCGAGATGGGATAGGCAAAAAAGACCAGAGTCATGGCCAGGAAGACCTTCTCGGCGCTGGCATAGCTGCCTTTGACCACCATCAGCCAGATACCCAGAGCAATCAACGGGACGGCGATGTACCTGGCGGGACTGTGGGGGAAAAACAAGTCCATGCTGGCGGCAATGCCAATAAACTCGGTTATGACCGTGCCGGCATTGGCGATAAGGAGGGCTAGCAGCACAAATGCCGTGACGCGGATTGGAAAGTTTTCGCGGATGAGGTCAGAGAGCCCTTTTCCGGTGGCCGCTCCCATGCGGGCGCACATCTCCTGGACGATGGAGAGGCTGATCAGAATCAGCGGAAACATCCAGAGTAAGCGGTAGCCGTAGGTCGCGCCGACCGAGGCATAGGTCGCAATGCCACCGGCATCGTTGCCGGCGTTGGCGGCGATAAGTCCCGGCCCCAGCGCCGCGAGCACCAACCAGGAGCCCCTCGGTCGCGCGAACATGCCGCCCAGCCTGCCCAGCCGGGAGCCACGGCGTGGCACCGCCGTGCCCGGGGCAGCGCTCTGCGCTGCTGAGTCCGCCGCGCTGTCCACCACCGCAGCAAGTACGTCGGAGGGCCGCTCGGTTCGCTCCGAGCGGTCCGGTAAGTCGGCCATGGTTGTCCTTCGAGGCTAGGTCGGGTCGCTCAGATCAGCTAAAAACATGTGGTAAGCGTCGGAGAAAGCGCTCCGGCAAGAGTACCTCCATCGCGTTGTCGACGGTGATCACGCCAAGTATCCGTTCCTCGTCATCGAGTACCGGCATGGCGATCAGGTTATATTCGGCCATGCGGCGAGATGCCCTGTCGGCAGGCTCGTCCGCACTGACCCACACAAAGTCGGTCATCATAATGTCACTCAGGCACCTCTCTCCCGCTCCCAGCAGGAGCGCGCGAAGAGAGACAATGCCCAGGAGCTTGCCTTCCCCTTGCTGATCCGGATGGGACCAGTGAACGTCGCCCTCGGTCTCTACCACATAGAGATAGTCTATAAGGTCGGGCGCGTCCTCAAGTCCGCGCAGAAAGGCGATGGCGTGGTCGACCGTGATATTCGGAGGTACCGTGAGAAAGTCCACTGTCATGAGTCCGCCGGCACTCTTTTCTGAATAGAGCAGCAGTTCCTCGACGTCTTCGGCGGCGTCTGGATCCATGCGGCTCTTTAGATCCTCGGCCTGCTCTTCATCCAGATCCGCCAGCAAATCAGCGGCCTGATCCGGGTCCATCTCCTCCAGAATGTCGGCTGCCCGCTCCTGGTCCATGGTTTCCATGATGTCTGCCTGCCGCTCATCGTCCATTTCCTGTAGCGCGTCGGCGGCGATCTCATCGTCGAGGCTCTCGATGATTTCGGCCCCCTGGATGTAGCTCAGATCGTCGGCAATATGTGCAATATCCACGGGATTGAGCAACGCCAGACGTTCGTGCGAGAGCCGCAGACGCACATCCGGAACGCCCGCCTTGAGCGGCTCAATATCCGCCCATTTGATCAACTTGGCGGGCGCTTCGCGTCGTCGCCGCAGCCTGGAAGGACTGTCCTGCGCAGGAGGTCCGGCTGCGGCGTTGATGGTCGCGAACATGTGGCCCTTGGTGAGTCGACGGGCCAGTGCCTCCCCGCTCACGTCTACCGCGGTGACCCGGACCACACCGTCCGCGCTATACAGTTGCAGATCATTGCCACGAATCACGCGCCGGCCGTCGATGTCGATGAGCTGCTTGTCGAGGATATCTCGGGCCAGCAACACTTCGCCTTCGCGCCGTTCGAATGACTGGAGACTGATGGCAGTGCGGTCGAGCCGCGCTCCACTAGGGTCCAGCGAGCGAACGTGCGACCAGGGAACAAAAATCTCGCGTTTGGCCAGGTCCACCACCAGGCCGGAGATCGGCGGGAACACCTCCAGTGCGATCTCACCTTTGGCGTTCAGCGCTTCGAGCCGCGCCACGATGTCCTTGATGCGCGCGACCCGTTCACCCTGGCCGGTGCAGACCGGGCGATCGAGTATTTGAGACAGGTAAAAGAAGCCCATGGCTCCTTATTGTAGAGAGAAGCCGGCGTCTAACTCGCGCGGGCGCGCAGCGGACCACGGCTCTCGACTCCTCCGTCTCTTACATGCAACAGCGTGGCCCGCTCTCGAAAATCCTCGGGAAAGGCGTCGATCGTCGCCGTGGTGACCAGGACCTGTGGGTGGGTATCCATGAGCCGCAACAGAAGCCGGCGCCGATCGTCGTCCAGTTCCGCCAGAGCTTCGTCCAGCAGCAGCACCGGCTGTTCGCCGGTGCGGTTTGTCATGTAGCGCAGCTCCGAGAGGCGCAGGGCCAGCGCTATGCTGCGCTGCTGCCCTCTGCTGCCGAAATACTGAGCATCTTTGGCATTGATTAAAAATTGAAGGTCATCGCGATGAGGTCCACACAGTGTCATGCCTTGATAAATTTCCTTGGTCTGCAACTGAGCCATCTTGGCGCGAAACAGATCAGCCAGTTGCCCTCTCGACGCGTCGCCTACCGCCTCCAGACCGGGGCGGTACAGCACGGACAATTCTTCGTGCAGTCCCGACATATCTGTATAGGCCTCGCGTGCAAAGTCATCCAGCACCCGTACCATACCCTGACGAGTGGCGATGATCTCGACCCCGGCGCCGATCAGCTTCTCGTCCCAAAACTCGAGAAGTGCCGCTGGATCCGGCCGCCCCCGTACGCGTTGCAGCAGTGAATTGCGCTGAATCAGGATTCGACCGTAATCCTGGAGCAAACGCAGGTAGCGGTGATCGATCTGGCAGAGTAAGAGGTCCATGAAGCGTCGCCGTATGGATGGTGATCCCGTCACCAGGGAGACATCATCGGGAGAAAAGAAGACCGCTTTGATTTCTCCCACCACGTCACCGGCTCGTTTCGGTACGCCGTTTAGCTTGAACTGCTTTCGGATCGTCGTATCAGTTCCGCCGCGCCCCGGCTGTTCCGCCAGCGCCATGTCCAGTCGCAGCGCGCCGCCCTGCGCCTCGGCATCGGCTTCTAACCGGGCATAGCGTGGCATGGCCGCATCCTGCTGATGCCAGCACAGCAACTCGCGATCGGTCCGCGTCCGAAAGGACTTGGTGGTGGCGAGCACAAAGACCGCCTCGAGCACGTTGGTCTTACCCGCTCCATTGGGTCCGTAGAGGATAGTGATCCCGGGAGAGAGGTGAAGATCGAGGGATGCATAGGTCCGGAAGTTCCCGAGTCGCAGGCGAGTAAGCAGCACGTGGAGGCGTATCCTTTAGTCTCCCAGTATATCAGCCGCTCGATAATGCGACGACTTATTCTCTTGTCAATGGACCAGCCGTCCGCGCATTGATTGCTCACGCCGCTCTCAAGGTGCGCCTCTTGCCCAGCAATGGCCAGGGATGAAAAGCGGTGGTGTTGCAGAAAGTGAGCGGTCGCCGTTATATCTGAAGGATCGAGAGACGCCAATCTCCGTGCGAGAGGTACCGTTCATGCAGGCGTGGCTGCGCCCCCGTACCTGGCTCACTGCCCTGGTGCTGATCTTAATACCGGTTGTGTGTAGCCTGTTGTTTCTCTATAGCAACGCGCCACGGAACTGGTCGCTCCACTGGGTGGATCCGCGCACCGTGGTCGCCGCTGCCTCGAGTCGCGAGTTCGCCGCCGTAACCACGCCGCAGGGCTGGGACGCCGCCTGGATCAATGTGAAGGGCACCCTCGTGTTGTCGCGCTTCAATGTTTCAGGACGGCGGCTGATAGCCGATGTCTCCTTACGGGGGACACCCAGCGGCTCGGCGCAGCCGCTCACGCTGGCCCGCGCCGGCAATTTTGACGTGGTCGCGTGGCGCCAGGACACAGCGAACGGCAGCAGCCTCCGTGCCGCTCTGGTGGGGTTGGGCGTGCGACCACGGTATCGAATCCTGGCTGTGGGCGGATACCCGCTAGAGCACCCGGATGCGTTTGCGTTCAATGGGAAAATCTACGTGGTTTTTTCGTGGCAGCGAACAGCCTTCGATGTCTACCTGAGTCGCATCGATCCAGGCGGCATGGTTTTTCCGCCGGTTCAACTGACTCACACATACTCGTACGCCTATGATCCGCACGCGGCGGTCGATGCGATGGGTATACTTCACCTGGTATATCTGGATGAGTGCTGTCAGCATCAGGATTTTGCCTTACGCCATGCACGGTTCACCTTGAGCGGCGTGCCCGTTGGGCCGATCGAGACCGTCGCCCAGGTCAACGTCGGTGGTCAGGGTGGTAGCAATTCTGCTCCCGACCAGTGGGGACTCGATGTCAGGCGGAACGGAAATGCAGTGTGGGCGGCGTGGTCAGGAGATGGTGGGCTGTCCGTCGCCGCCTGGCGGGGGAATCGGATGGTCGTTGGTCCAGCGCTGGTCGTACCAGGCGGCAATACCTCTAGCTTGACGCTCAGTGTGGCGGGCGGTAGGCAGGAGCTAATCTGGCAGCAGTACTTTGAGCTTGGCTCGGACTTGAGCGCGCTGCAGCTTGATGGACAGGGTGTACCGACAGCAATCGACCGGGTGGCCTTTGAGGCACGGTCGGACGACGAGCCAGTGGCCGTAGCGGTCGACCGGCAGCCGGCGGTGCTGTGGCAATCGCTCTCATCCGAGAGTACCGCTACGGGCATCGAGCTAAGCCATTTCACGCCCGTTACACTGAGCGCACCCAGCCCATGGTCCAAGCTCGGTCTGGGCCTGGCAAACCCGCTAGGAAATCTAGCCCTGGTCCTGGCCGGAGCGGCGGCGGTTGGCGTCCTGCTCACCGTGGCCAATGTGCTCCTGCTCCTCGTCATGCTGGCAGTCTATCTGGTGGTGTTCAGACGCACGCCGGTTGTGCTCAATACGGTGAAATGGTACGCGTATGCGGTGGTCGTGGCGGCGATACTGTATGTCGTCTTCGTGAATTGGGGCGCTCCCTCGCCACCACTCCTATTCCTCAGCAGCTTATCGGGCACCGCCGCCATGGTCGCGGTAGGAGGGATGTTGCTCTTCGTGGTCGTCCTGACGCGAACGGTGCTCCGGCGCCTGGATGATGTGTTTCGCGCCGCACTGATGGCCTTCGCGGCTCTCTACTTCATCGCCTTTTTACAGGCTATCGTACTGATGCAGGGGCAGGTAGCCAAAATCTAGCGAGCCAGCTGGCGGAAGTAGCGGAGGTAGCCGTCCACCGACATCCCGGACGGCGAGGCGAGTTCGTACCGGTCGACGGCCTGCGGATCGGAACCAAGCGCTCGCGCTTCGCGATCCGCGTGTTCTTTGAGCGCACGTTTGATGGCGTTCACCTCCTGTCCCGCCCGTAGCTCGCCCTCTATGATGGCGGCCCAGGCGTACAACTGGCGCTCCGTCTCGGCCAGGTGCTGGGCGGTGTCGGAAAAGGCGCCGAAGTGGGTGAGAAGCAGGGTATCGGGGTGCAGGTCGCGTAGACGATGCAGGCTGCGGACCCAGGCGCTGAGATCGATGTCGGGAGGCGGTGTGGGCGGGCGCACATAGTCGAAACGCTGCAAACGCACCGCTGCGACATCGCCGCTAAAGACTTCGCCCCGCTCCCGGTGGTAGTACACGACATGGTGTGAGGCGTGGCCCGGAGTGTACAGGGCTTCCAACGTCACTGACCCGACCGATACCGTGCTTTGATCGGTAAGCGCCGTGAGGCGTTTTGGTGGGACAGGTTCGAAGTCGCCCCACAGTGACTCCATGCGGTCACCATAGATTCTGGTCGCGCTGGACACCAGCTTTGTAGGGTCGATCATGTGGGGTGCTGCAACCTCATGAACCAGGAGCTGGAGATGTGGATAGCGACGGATAAGTGTTCCGGCGGCGCCGGCATGATCGAGATGAACGTGGGTGACGAGCAATTTCGAGATGGCCTCCATGGGCACACCGATCTCTGTGAGTCCATCGAGGAGCGCGGGCAGAGTGGAGGAGGGGCCGGTCTCGATTAGGGCATACTCGCCCTCACTCTCCAGCAAGTATGAGGCGATTACTCCAGGCTCTCCTTGAAAGTGCAGGTCGAGGCAGTGCAAGCCGGGACGAACGGCGGTGATGGTCGTCATTGCGCGCTCCTGAAGTTAACCAATGGGCTGTGTCGGGGTAATCGCCGGGACGGTTGGCTGCGGCGTGTCGGTCGCGAGCGGTTGAGTTGGCACGGCCGTGGGCGGCACCTTCGGGGTTGGGGTGGGAGCCGCCGTGGCCGCTGGCTTAGGCGTGGGGGTGAACGTGATTGGCACCAGCGTTGGTGTGTAGGTCGGCAACGCAACCGTGGGTGGTGGAGCAGACGTTTGAACCACCACCGGGACTGGGATCGTAGGGGTTGGCGTAGCACGGTGCTTCCGCGGCGTCTTGGTCGGCTGCGGAGTTACGGTCGGCGTGCCGGTAGGTGTGGTGGTTGGTGTGGGGATGGCGCCGCCTCCCAACGCTCGATTGGCGATGAAAAAGGAAGCGGCCGCAATGGCCGCGGCCAGCAAGAGCAGGCCGAGTGTTAACCACGCGGTTCGCCAGCGGTTGGCCGGCGGGAGGGTGCGCACAGGTCGTGCTACGGCCGGCTCTCGCGTGGCGTATCGGCGCGGCGCCGGCTGCGATGCAGGCTCTACCGTTTGATAGACCGTTGGCCGCTCCGGGTTGACGGGTAAGGGACTCAGTGTGGTCGTGCCACCCAGCCCCTCAGTCTGTTGGTCGGACAGCGCGCTGGCGAATTCGGCGGCATCGCGGTAGCGTCGCGCGGGTGCTTTCTCCAGCGCCCGCAAAACGGTCGAGACGGCTCGTGGCGGTAGGGATGGGTTGTAGTCCAACGGGGACGGTGGCTCGGTACTGATATGCTGCATCGCCACGCCAATCGCGTTCTCGGCCTCGAAGGGAAGGTGAGCGGTGAGCATCTCATACAGGATGACGCCCAGTGAGTAGATATCGGAGGCCGGCGTGACCGGCTTTCCCTGCGCCTGCTCAGGCGAGAAGTAATGCACAGTCCCGATCACCATGCCGGTGCGGGTGAGTTGCGAGGCAGCGAGGCTGCGCGCGATGCCGAAGTCGGTCACTTTGGCGACACCCTGGGGCGTTACCATGATGTTTTGCGGTTTCACGTCTCGATGGACCAGACCGCGACTATGCGCGAACTCCAGGGCGGATGCGACCTGTTGACCGATCGAGAAGGCCTCGGACACCGAAAAGGGAGCGCGCTCGAGGATGAGGTCCTTCAGGCTTCGGCCCTCGACCAACTCCATGACGATGTAGCGGCGGGGACCATCCTCACCGACGTCGTAGATGGCAACGATATTGGGATGCGCCCCGAGGCTGGCCGAAAATTCCGCCTCCTGCTGGAACCGCTGGAGGAAGGGCTCATCGCGAGCAAACTCCGGGTGGAGCACCTTTACGGCAACTGTTCGCCCCAGCCTCGTATCCTGAGCGCTGTACACGGTCGCCATACCGCCCTCCCCGATCGGGGCGATCAGGCGATAGCGTCCATTCAGAAACGTATCTGGTTCCAACATCGAGAGATGATACCACCTGACCAGGCAGCACGCTCATCGACAGAACAGCCGCTCCTCTTTATGAGGAGCGGCTGTTTATCTCCGAACCTGGTAGGGCTCGGCATGACGCCGTTCTCTGTGGCTGTACCACTGGACGGTCACCGATGTCGGCTTATTGTGATCGCTCCATGTCCTTGATGGGGTCGGTTACAGCGCCGGCACGGGAGCGGTCTCCGATTTGAAGGCTGCGATGCTCTCGCGAATCTGGCTCTCCAGATCGTCGCGCGCATCCGGATTCTGGCGCAGGAACTCCTTGGCATTTTCACGTCCCTGACCGAGCCGGGCGGCGCCATAGTTAAACCAGGCGCCGCTCTTTTCAACCAGCCCCATCTCCAGGCCAACATCCAGCAGGCCGCCCTCGCGCGAAATGCCCTCGGCGTACATATGGTCAAACTCAACCTGCCGAAATGGCGCCGCCACCTTGTTCTTGACGACCTTCACCCGCACCCGATTACCGACCACCTCGGTCCCTTGTTTGATCGACTCCACCCGGCGTACATCCAGACGCACCGATGAATAGAACTTCAAGGCCCGGCCGCCCGGTGTGGTCTCCGGATTGCCGAACATGACGCCGATCTTCTCGCGAATCTGGTTGATAAAAATTACCGAACTCTTGGAATGGTTGATCGAGGAGGTGAGCTTACGCAATGCCTGCGACATGAGGCGAGCCTGCAATCCCACGTGCGTGTCGCCCATCTCACCCTCGACCTCAGCGCGTGGCACCAGTGCCGCTACTGAGTCGACTACGATCACATCCAGCGCCCCACTTCGTACCAGCATCTCGCAGATGTCGAGTGCTTGTTCGGCGGTGTCTGGCTGCGAGATAAGGAGATCATTGGTATTCACGCCCAGCCGTGACGCATACAACGGATCCAGCGCATGCTCCGCATCGATATAGGCCGCCGTGCCGCCCATGCGCTGCGCCTCGGCCACGATATGCAGCGCCAGCGTCGTTTTTCCGCCCGACTCATGTCCGTAAATCTCCGTGACTCGTCCGCGTGGAATGCCGCCCACGCCCAGGGCGATATCAAGGGCAATAGAGCCGGTTGGAATGACCTCCACCGCCAGGGCTGTCCGGTCCCCCAGGCGCATCACGGCGCCTTTGCCATGGCTCCGTTCGATCTGCGCTAGGGCCAGATCAAGCGCTTTTTGTCTATCTGACAACGTGATTCCTCCTCGTATCGCGGCGGATATTTGAGCCCGCGCGCAGTGTGGCGAGAGTTATAAATGCCCAGTATTATAGCACGTATGACCTAAATATCTACCTTCCGGAGCTTTTGACAGAGATAGTACTAAGGCGTACAATCGAGTGTTGTTTCACCTAAGAATACTCGGCGGAAGAGTGAGTTTCCATGACTGACCAAGACAAGTACGTTCCGGGGCGCAAAGCTGATCCCGAGCGGGTGATCGAGCGCTACCAGGAGCTGCACAACCTGGAGAAGACCGGGCGAGAGTTTGGCATCACGCGCGAGCGGGTTCGCCAGATTGTCAATCGGGCGGGAATCGATACCTCGCGGATCATTAAGCCCAAACCGGAGAAAGAGGAGCGGTTCTGCAAGGAGTGCGGCGCGCCAGTCAACAGCAGCCACGCCCTCTACTGTGAGACCCACCGCAAAGAGAAGCACAAGCGGCGCTATCGCGCCATCAAGGCCGATCCCGAGAAGTATGCGCACTGGCGTGAGTTGCTCAAGAAGTATGACAAGCGCCGGAAGGAACGCGAACGCGAGCGAGCCCGCGATGAGTCGATGACTGCCTGAGCAGAGCGGCGAGAGAACCGGTGAGCCAGGCCCGATGCCCCGCGCCTGGCTCACCGGTTCTGTTGGCGCCGGTCGTCAGACGTGCCGGGCTGTGTTCCTGGCGGCCGGTAGGGGATAGCGTGCCAATCACAGCGCGGGGGGATGCTATAACAGACGGTGTTTGATACGATAGACGACGTCCAGGCAGCGCTCCAACGCCATGACTACATCGCGGATCGATCGCTGGCTACGGCCATCTTTTTGGCACTGCGGCTTGAGAAGCCGTTGCTGTTGGAGGGTGAGGCTGGGGTAGGCAAGACCGAGGTCGCCAAGGTGCTGGCCGCGGTTCTCGGAAGCCGCCTGATTCGGCTTCAGGGGTATGAGGGGATCGATATCAGCCACGCCGTTTATGAATGGAACTACGCCCGTCAGATTATGGCGATTCGACTGGCCGAAGTGCGCCATGAGCGGGAAGAGCTGCCCGACGTTTTCGGCCCGGAGTTTCTGATCAAGCGTCCCCTCTTGCAGGCTCTGGAAGCGGACGAGCAGGGCCGTGCGCCCGTGTTGCTACTGGACGAACTGGATCGCGTCGATGACGAGTTCGAAGCATTCTTGCTCGAGGTGCTCTCAGATTTTCAGGTCTCCATCCCCGAGATTGGAACCATCCACGCCGCAGTCACACCGGTCGTCATTATCACCTCCAACCGCACGCGCGACCTGCACGACGCCTTGAAGCGTCGTTGCCTCTATCACTGGATTGACTACCCGACGCTCGACAAAGAATATGCCATCGTCTCGGCTCGGGTGCCCGAAGCGCCGGCGCGGCTCACCCGGCAGGTTGTGGCCTACATCCAGGAATTGCGCTCGCTCGATCTGTACAAAGTGCCGGGGGTCGCCGAGACGCTCGACTGGACCCGTGCTCTCGACTCACTGGGACGGGAAGCACTCGACGAAGACGCGGTCGAGACGACCCTGGGCGTCATCTTGAAGAATCAGGAGGATGTGGGGCGCGTGCGCGGTTCGGTCTCCCGGGAATTGGTCGAGAGAGCCACGCGCTAGTCTTCCATGCGATTTCGCTTCATTCATGCCGCCGACATTCACCTTGGGCACGCGCAGTACAACCTCGATGAGCGGGCCGATGACTTCGGCCGCGCGTATCTCGAGATGGTGGAGTATGCCATTGCGGTACGCGCCGATTTCCTGTTGCTGGCAGGCGATCTCTTCCATCATGCGAAGGCCGACGCCTGGACCTTGAGGCAAGCCATGGCTGGACTCGACCAGCTCCGCGTGGCAGGCATTCCGGTCCTGGCCATTGAAGGGAACCACGACGCGCAGCACTACTTCAAAAACATGTCGTGGATGGAGTTTCTCTGTGATCAGCAGTTGCTGGTGCTGTTGAACATGACCACGGGGGCCAACGGGTACAAGTCCTTTCTCCCCTTTGATCCGAAAACCCGGCGCGGTGGCTGGATCGACATCGCTGGAGCCCGTATTTATGGCCTCAAGTGGCACGGCGTGGCGACGGCGCGCGTCCTGGATGAGGTAAGCGGCCAGATCGAGCCCGGTCCCAACGGGTACACGGCCATGATGCTCCACGCCGGTATGCAGGGCCAGGTGCCGCATCTACACGGCGGTCTCACGCCTAACCAGCTAGACCTGCTGCGGCCGGCGATCGACTATGTCGCTCTGGGCCACGTGCATAAGCGACTGCGGGAAGACTGGATCTTTAACCCAGGTTCGACCGAGACCAATTCAATCGAGGAAATGGACTGGCCGCATGGTTTCTTCGATGTCCAGGTGGATACCGAATCCGATGGGAAACAGATCGTGCAAGCCGTCGAGATCGAGGGACTCCGGCCATTTCGGCGAATCTCGGTAACTGCCGGGGGCAACGAGTCGCTGGACGAGTTCGTGCAGTGCGCGGAGGAGAACATCGCGAAGACCGGCACTATCCCGCCAGGTTCAGTGATCGAGTTGAGCCTCGGCGGGATCGCTGCCTTTCGACGCCAGGACGTGCAGGTCGATCGGCTCAAGGAGATAGTTGAGGCTCGATTCCACCCGCTGGTGGTGCGCCTGCGAAACAACCTGGTGCCCCCCGGAGTGATTAGCGGGCGGAATCGGGAGCGCCTCTCCCGAGTTGAGCTGGAGCGGCAGATTGTCGAACAGCTGGTCTATCAGCATGTTGAGTACCGAGATCGGTCGGCGACCTGGAGCCGGTTGATCCTAGACGTGAAGAATATGGCCGGCGAGCACAGCCTACCGGCCTCAATCGTCGATCACCTGCGGCAGGAATTGCCCAAGATCGCCGCAACCGTGCAATCCGCAAGCTCTCCTCAGCCGGCGTCGGCCGGCTCTGCGCCTGAGACCCTGCTGGCGGGACGCGAGACCTAGCTATGCGCATCATCTCGCTTGAACTAGAGAATATTAAAAGCTATCGGGGAAGCACCCTGATCCATTTAGAAGAGGGAATCAACGCGGTCTGCGGTCTGAACGGCAGCGGTAAGACGACGGTACTCGAAGCCATCGGGTTGGCGCTCTTTAACTTTCTGCCCTATAGCCAGTCGGCTTTTGTGCGCGAGGGTGAAAAAAGCGGTACCATTCGCGTGCGACTCATGGACGACGACGGACGCGCTTACGAAATCGTGAGAAGGGTTGGTGGCAGCAGCACTTACTACGTTGTCGATGTCGAAACCGGTACGCGGCTGGCCGATCAACGCGAGGACGTGCTCCGCTGGGTCGGCTCCGAGGCGCTTGATATTGAAGGGCAGGTCGATCTACGCTCGCTTTTCGAGAATGCGGTCGGCGTTCCTCAGGGACGTATGACTGCCGACTTTCTGAGCAGCGCGACCACGCGCAAAGGTACCTTCGACGGCCTACTGCGAGTTGAAGAGTATCGAGATGCCTTTGAGCAACTGCGAGACACAGTCTCGTATCTGCGCGGCCTGACGGCCACGGTGGAGCAGCAGATCGCCGTTTTGCGCCAGGACACCGATACTCTTCCCGACCGGGAGGCAGAGTGCATCGAGCTTGACACTCAGGTGCGCGCCGGTGAAAAGCATCTGGCTCAGCTGCAACAGCGGGAGCATGAGGCTCGCATTCAGAAGCAGTGTTTCGATGAGATCGAGGTCCGCCTGCACGAGCAACGATCCGGCTTGCAGGGGGCCGAGTATGAGAGTAAACGCCAGGCCGAGGTGGCGCGGGATCTTGAAACACAAATGGACCGAGCACTGACGGCTGTGCAGTGCGTGGCGGATGCGGAGAGCGGATACCGCCAGGTGCAGGCGGCAAAGGCGCGAATCGAAGAGCTCGAGCCGAAGCGCATCGACCGGGATGCCTTGCGAGAGGCGCTGGGACAGACTACCGGCAAGATGGGTGGCACCCAGCGACAAATCGATCGTCTGGCAGACGAGTTCGGCCATGCCGTCGCGGATCGCGCGGCGGCCGCCGCCCTACAGGATCTGGTTGGACGACAGGCCGCCCTCGAAGCGTCGATCGGCGAGGCACAGGGAAGGCTCCGCGAAGTGCCGCAAATCGAGAGCCAGATCGAGAGGCTGAATCGTCAGGTCGCCGTACTGGTGCGCCAGGTCGACGAGCTGTCCAAACGTCGCCAATCCTCAGAGGAGGCGGCCCGCGAAGCTGAACGGCTCGGTGAAGTGCAAGCCCAGCTACGTGTTGCGGAATCCGACCTGGCCTCCCTGGCGCCGCTGAACACGCGAGCAGCCGAGCTGAAGGCCGAGGGTACTGAGCTGCGGCAGTTGCATGACCGTGTAGAGGACGCCTCGCTAGAGCATGCCAGCCTTCGTGCCCAGCTAGCACAGTGCGAACCGGATGTTGCGCGACTGCCGGAGGTTCGTGCTCGTCTGGAGGCGCTGCGGGACCAGCACTCGCGTACCATCGCGACCGTGGAATATCAGCACGTAGCCCGTGCCGACCTCGGTCGCCGTCACTGTCCGCTGCTCGAACTCGAGTGCCCGGTGGTTACGGCCAATCCCGCTATCGTCGAGCGGTTCGCCCGGCAAGCCGGCCATCTCAGCGGTGACCTGGAGCGGCTGAATCGCGACCTGGCGGCGGCCGGCGAGGAACTGTCACGGATTGAGGCAACGGCAGCCGAGGTCCAACGACTCAGCGTGGCGGCGGCGCAATTAGAGCACAGCGCGGAACAACTGGATCAGGTGAAGCCACAATTGGAACGCTGCCGCGACCAGTATCGCAAGTTGCAGGAGATCGTTGGCCGCGAACCTGCGCTACAGCAGACGTGCACTTCCCTCAGGCAGGATGAACTCCGGCTGCTCCAGGCCAGGGACACCGCCGGACTGCTCGGCGAGATCACACAGCAATCGGTGGCCGCACGACAACGGCTGGTCGAGATGTGCGAGGAGCGATCCGCTCTCCAGGCGCAGCGGATCGAGTTGGAGACAGTGGGGCGAGCTCTTCTGGAGCAACAGGAAGAACTACGGCGCATGAACGATCCCCGCACCAATCAACAACGCCTTGCAGCCAGCGGAGAGCGGTGCGACGTACTCGAAGAATCGCTGGCCAAAGAGCGGGCTGTGTTGAGCGAGGAGCAAGCGACGACTGCCGTGCTGGAGCAGCAGCTGCGTCCCTTTGCCCGCCTCGACATTGAGCTGGAGGAGCAGCGAGCGATTGAGCGCGCAAACCAGAGCGCCTACGAGATGTACCTCAAGCACCGGGCGGAAGCGGGGCAGCTGCAGGAACGGGAAACCGCGTTGAACAGGGCGCGGGAGGCCCTGACACTTGCAAGTGATCGGGAGGTGCGGGCGCGACAAGAGTATGAGAAAACAGATGCCACCTATCGACCTGACGAACATCAGCAGCTACGAGTGCTGAGCGAAGCCATCGGACGGGATCTGGCGGCGGAGCGAGCTGTCCAGCAGCGCCGCATCGACGATCTCGAACGCATCTCCGAACATCTGGAGTATTTGCGCCGTCAGGAAGGCAAACTCCGCAAGCAGGAGGAAGAACGCGAAACATTGGCACGTATCGGACACGCTATTAGCTTCTTTCGCGAGACCATCAACTCCGCTGGACCGGCGGTCACGGAAACGCTGCTGGCCAATATCTCCCAGGGCGCCAACGATATCTTCGCCGAAATTATGGACGATCATGCGGCCGAGTTGCGCTGGGATCGAGACTATGAGGTATTGGTGCAGCGCGGCGCGGAGGTGCGAAAATTCGCTCAGTTATCAGGTGGCGAGCAGATGAGCGCGGCCCTGTCCGTCCGACTGGCGCTGCTCAAGGAGATGAGCGAAGTGGGATTTGCCTTTTTTGACGAACCCACGCAGAACATGGATGTCGAGCGCCGGAGCAACCTGGCCGGCCAGATTCGGCAGATACAGGGCTTCAACCAGCTGATCGTCATCAGCCACGACGATACCTTCGAGCATCAGACCGATCACCTGATTCGGCTGCGCAAGGTTCACGAGGAAACGCAACTGGACACCGGGTAATGCTGATCGGCGAGAAGGTGCAGGCGGCGCTGGCGGAAAAGCGCGCGGGGTTTCAGCTAGCCGCCGCTGAGATGACCTCCCAGCGAGATACCTACGGCGACCTGTTGCGACAGCTCGCCGGGATGTCGAGCGACGACGTCAACCAGCAACTCGGCGGAGTTCCGTGGCCGGGCGCGCGCCCGACCCGAGAGCTGGACCAACATGGGCTGTTTGTGCCCTTCCCGGAGCGGTGGGAGGCGGTCCAGGAGGCTCGTGCCTGGGCGCTGGAGCGGTTACGGGGCGTGCCCACGCTGGCGGTTGACGGCAGCCAGATTGCGCCCTCCAAGGAGTTTGGAGTACCGGTGTCGCTGGTACAGGTGGCGTGGTTCGAGAACTACCACGATCCGGACCGGCCGTACTGCAAGGATGTGCGGAACGAGGTGCTGTCCCCGGGCGATAATCCCGCCGAGCCGGAGCAGTACGCCTTTATCGAATCTCGGCTCAGTCAACGCCGCTTTGCCATGGAAATGGAGGTGGCGGGAGAGCGACTGACGATGCTCGACCCCATATCACAACCGGTAGTACTGATAGATGGGACCTTCGTACTATCCTTTGCCGGCCGGCTGGCGCCGCCCGCACGGCAGGCCTACCTCTCCGCCCTATTTGCCCTGCTGGACGCTTCGGAGCGGACGGGCGTGCCGGTGGTCGGGTATGTCGACCTGTCGTATGCCTCGGACCTGGCGGGCCTGCTCGAAACCGCCTTCGATCGGACCGGCGGCCGAGTATTCGATGCCCAGATTCTGGCCCCTCACATGAATGCCTTCGACCGCACGGTTGCCTTCCAGTGTGCGCGCGGCGATGTCCTCCCGCTCTATCGCTCGGCGCAGCGGGACTACGGGTCGGATCTCTACTTCGTCTACCTGAAGATGGGGCAAGACCGGCTGCCGGCCCGGCTCGATTTCCCCGGTTGGGTACTCGAAGCGGGCTTGCTGAACCATGTGGTGGATATTGTGCGTGCCGAAGCAGTGGTAGGGTCGGGCTATCCGTATGCCCTGGAGACGGCCGACGCCGCCGCAGTGCTGACCACCGAGGATCGTCTTCGGTTCTATCGGCTCTTTCACGACTTTGCCAGGGAGTCTGGACTGGCAGCCGAGATACCGGGCAAGTCTGTGAGCAAGGGACACCGTCGATAGTGGGTGCGCCTTGAGTTTTCGGGATTGCCCTCAATGCCGTACCGCTTTGCATTCTCCACAATCCCATCTACACTCATCTCACAGCCCCCTCCCTCTCCTCGTCCCCCCAACCACCATTGCAGGGTTGCAAAGTTGCACCAGTTGCACTATTCACCCACAGACGCCCATCGAACCTATACGCATCCACTCGTTCACTCCTGGAGCAATGAGCATCCCTGAGAAGCAGAGCTATGAGCCGGCTCGCCGCGCGCGGGACGACGCGAACGCCTAACGGACATCCGCCGATATCATACTGGTGGCCATGGTACCCTGACAGAGTCAGCAAACACCCCTGTCGCCTCACAGGTGGGTGAAGGATCCCGCGCCGTGACCTCCCCGGCCCATCGACAGTATCTTGCCATCAAGCAGCGCTATCCCGACGCCATATTGCTGTTCCGCATGGGCGATTTTTACGAGATGTTTGGCGAGGATGCCGAGACCGGCGCCCAGGCTCTGCAGATCACGCTCACCTCACGAGAGTTTGCCCGGGGGGAACGGGTCGCCATGTGTGGGATCCCGCATCATGCCCTGCAGGGTTATCTGAAGCGATTTGTGCAACACGGGTTAAAGGTCGCCATCTGCGAGCAACTCACCGAGGCGGGTAAGGGCCTGGTCGAGCGCGATGTGGTACGGGTGGTGACGCCGGGCACGCTGGTTGAACCGGCGCTGCTGGAGGCTGCGGAGAACAATTATCTGGCGGCGGTTCACCGTTATCGCGATGTGTTTGGACTGGCCTATGTGGATGTCACGACAGGCGAGTTTGCCGCGACCGAGTTCGACGGCGCCGGGGCGGGATCCGCGCTAGAAGCAGAGTTACTGCGGCTAGGGCCATCCGAGTGTCTGGTGCCGGCCGATGATCTGCCCCTGCAGCTCGTGGGTCATGTCACAGTCCACGACGACTACCGCTTTGATCCGGATACGGCGCGAGCATTGCTCTGCCGTCACTTCGCGGTTCGTTCCCTAGAGGGGTTCGGCCTGAATGACATGCCGACGGCTACCGGGGCAGCCGGGGCAATCGTGTCGTACATGGAGCGAACCAATCGCAGTCTGTTGGGCCTGCTCTCCGGCCTGCGTAGCTACCAGGTTACCTCCTTCATGACGCTGGACCGTTACACTCGCAAGAACCTGGAGCTGATGGAAAGCGCGCGGTCCGGAGGGGTGCGTGGAAGTCTCCTGTGGGTGTTAGATCGAACGCAGACAGCCATGGGCGGCCGGCTACTACGCCGCCTGATTGGCCAGCCCCTGTTGGAGAGGGATTCGCTCAATCGGCGGCTCGATGCCGTTGCTGAGTTCCATACGGCGCCGGTGATGCGGGGACAGTTGCGCCAGGCGCTGGCTCCAGTAGCCGACCTGGAGCGTCTGGCCGGCCGCATCTGCCAGGGCGTGGCCTCCGCCCATGATCTGCTGGGTTTGCGCGATTCGCTGCGCTGCCTCCATGAGGTGGCGGCGTTGCTGCACGACGTCTCGGCAGATGAACTGTGCCGGGTGCGCGCGGGACTCGATCCGTGTGACGATATCGGCGAATTGGTGAGCCGCGCTTTGCTCGATGTGGGCGCTGCCCGCGAGCGGCGCGGTAGCACTCAGGGCTTACTGTCGGACGGCTTGATTCAACCCGGGTACAGCGCGGAGTTGGACCAGATGAAGGGGGCGATCAAGGATTCACGCGAGTGGATCGCCCGATTGGAGCGTGTCGAGCAGGAGCGCACCGCCATCAAGTCGCTCAAGGTTGGGTACAACAAGGTCTTCGGGTACTACATCGAGGTCAGCCACGCCAACCAGTCGCTGGTGCCGGACAACTACATCAGGAAGCAAACACTGGTCAACGCGGAACGGTTCATCACTCCCGAGCTGAAGGAACACGAGGGGCGCATTCTCCAGGCAGAGGAGCGGATTACCTCACTGGAGAGACGACTGTTTTCGGAGCTGCTAGAGACCATCGCGGCGGACAGCGCTCGATTGTTCACGACGGCGGAGGCCCTGGCCTATCTCGACGTCTATCGCTCACTGGCCGATGTGGCCGGCCAGCACGGATACGTGCGACCGGACCTGGCGGAGGACGACCGCCTCGAGATTTTGGAGGGACGGCATCCGGTGGTTGAGGTGTCGCTGGAGGAGCAGGGCTTCATCCCCAACGATTGCCTGCTCGATGGCCATGACCACCAGATTCTGCTCATCACCGGTCCCAACATGGGTGGGAAAAGTACGTATCTGCGTCAGGTGGCGCTGATTGTGCTCATGGCGCAGGTGGGCAGCTTCGTACCCGCCAACAGGGCGCGGATCGGGATGGTGGATCGTATCTTTACCAGAGTTGGGGCGCAGGATGACATAGCCGCCGGCCAGTCCACCTTTATGGTGGAAATGGTTGAAACCGCCAATATTCTGAACCACGCCACCGCCCACAGCCTGTTGGTGCTGGACGAGGTAGGGCGCGGCACGAGCACCTATGACGGCCTGGCCATCGCGCGGGCGGTGGTGGAGTATGTTCATGACCGGGTTGGCGCCCGGACACTCTTTGCCACGCACTATCACGAACTTACCGCCCTGTCGGATCGGTTTCCGCGCATTCATAATGCCAATGCCGCAGTCGCCGAGGATGGCAAAGAGGTGGTCTTCCTGCATCGCATCGTCCCCGGTGGCGCCGATCGCTCCTACGGGATCCATGTGGCACGGCTGGCCGGCTTGCCCCTGGAGGTGACGGAGCGGGCGGAGGAAGCGTTGCACGATCTGGAGGAGCGGAGCCGGCAGAACGGCCACCGTCCCCGTCGTAGTCGCTCGCAGCAATTGGGACTATTCGGCGAGGTGGCGGAGGGCGTGGCGGCCCAGGTACTGGATGACTTGCTGGCGCTAGACGTGACAGGCATTACGCCAATCGAAGCGTTGACCCGGTTGCACGAGTTGCAACAGAAGGGACGAGGGATAGAGTGATCCGTGGAACGGTCCGATTACCATGACAATATATCCGGTGCAATACAGGACTTCCGGCTCTAGCCGCCTCTTCAGCGCAGTGCTCTACTGAGGATGACCGCGTCGCTAGGCTTCGGCTGCTGCACGCACAGAGGAGTCCGAGATGGAACTACGAGACAGGCTGCACCAGGCCACTGAGCGGCCGCCAGCAACACCGCCCCTGCGCGCCAGCATTCACCCCTTCGAGGCAGTGCTCTTCACCGAACACTGGGTCATACACGGGACACTGAGCAGTCCGGAATCGCGTCTCTCAGATCAACTAAATGGCTTCCTCCCTGCCCTGGATTTGCATGTCGATTACATCGCGGATGTTCGTTCCGGAGCGCGGGAGGACTGCAGGTGCGGCACGGGCTACGTGACCAAAGCGAGCATTTTGCTGGCTATCCCGCTTGCCGAACCGCCGCGTCCGCGGCAGACGGATAATGCCGCCTGGCGACCCACGGCGAAGCGGGCCTGTTGGGCCGGCATTGGCGCCTACCGCGTGCGGGGGTGGATCCACACCGAAAATGGTCGAGATCCGCACATGGCTCTGCGCTTGCTTGATAAGAATTACCTACCGGTAACCGATGTGACTATCACCCTTCCGGACGGTTCGACTCGCGAGGTTCCAACGGTCCTCGTCAACCGGTCTCGCCTTGACGTACTGACCCTGGAGTTAGCCGGCTGACCGTGTGCATCTGGCGGCCCGGCGGATAGAGCGCATAATTGCGCAGGATACCTACCGCGGGAGACCTGCACACCGATGCATCCCATCCAGTTGACTCCGCCCAGGGCTGGGAGAGCCCGTCTCGAGGATGTTGCTGTATGGCTCGACGCGCGCGACCATGTGGCCATCGCGCGCGAGCCGTTGGCTCCTGGTCTCGTGCTGGAAACTCCTAGCCACCTGCTCACAGTGCGCCAATTGGTGCCCGCCGGGCATAAGGTGGCCCTGGTGGACGTGGCTTGCGGGGAACCGATCCGGCGATATGGCCAGGTGATTGGCTTTGCCATAACATCGATCTCCTCGGGCGAGCACGTGCACTCACATAATCTCGGAGTGGCGCCGCTCCAGCACGAGTACGCTTTCGGGGTCGATGCTCGGCCGGTTGACTATGTCGCGGCGGATCAGCGTCGAACGTATCTCGGGTATCGCCGCGCAGGCGGCCGCGTGGGTACGCGAAACTACCTCGCGGTCATTTCCTCGGTTAATTGCAGTGCGTCCGTGGCCCGGTATGTGGCCAATCGCTTCGGCGAGGATGCGCAGCGCGAATTTCCGCAGGTGGATGGCGTGCTTGCCCTCACTCACAAGGGCGGATGTGGCGCGCACTACGGCGGAAGTGAAGTCGATCTGCTGCAGCGGACCCTGGCCGGCTTCGCACGCCATCCCAACATCGCCGGATATGTTCTGATCGGCCTGGGCTGCGAGATCAATCAAATCCCCGATATGATTCAGGCCCAGCATCTGGGAGAGCCGACATCGTTGGTCATTCAGGATGAGGGCGGCCTGGTGGAAACGGTCGAGGCGGGGGTGAGAGCTGTTCGAGATCTCCTTCCCAGGGCTGACCAGTGTAGCCGCCAGTCCGTTCCGGTATCGGAACTGGTGGTTGCCCTACAGTGCGGCGGGAGCGATGCCTGGTCGGGAATCACCGCGAACCCGGCACTTGGTCGCGCTGTCGATCTCCTGGTGGCGCAGGGCGGCACGGCGCTGCTGGCCGAAACACCGGAAGTCTATGGCGCCGAACATTTGTTGACCCGACGAGCTGCCTCCGAGCAGGTCGGTCGGAAACTTCTGGAGCGTATTGCCTGGTGGGAGCGCTACACGGCCATGAACGGCGCAGAGATCGACAATAACCCTACACCGGGGAACAAGCTCGGCGGCCTTACGTCCATCTTCGAGAAGTCGCTCGGCGCCGTGGCCAAGAGCGGGACCACGCCGATGGTCGATGTACTACAGTATGCCGAACCGGTCTCCGGTCACGGATTCATGCACATGGATTCGCCCGGCTACGACCCCGTCTCAGTCACCGGCCAGGTGGCCAGCGGATGCACGTTGGTGGTCTTCACCACCGGACGAGGCTCAGTGTTCGGCTGTAAACCGGCGCCAACCATCAAGGTGGCAACCAACACCCCGATGTACGAGCGCATGAAGGGCGACATGGATCTCAATGCCGGTCGTGTTATGGAGGGCGAGTCCCTCGATCACATGGGTCGGGAGATCTTTGAGATGATGCTACGCGTGGCCTCTGGGGAGCAAACCAAGAGCGAAAGCCACGGAATCGGGGAGGAGGAGTTCAATCCCTGGATCCTTGGCGCCACCCTGTGAGATGATCGTCGACACGTGTCGAATAGGACTATCATAGCGGTGTAAAGACAGGGTCTTACTGCTGTTGTACTGGGGGTGCCGGGAGGCTGCCGATGGCTGATCAGGAGATCGTGAACACCGTTCACTCGACCACCACCAACGTACACGGTCGTACGCTGAACTCGGCGGGCGTGCATCACTTCATCATCGACGGCCCCTCCAGGCCCAATGAAGAAATCACCTCGGTTGATGCGTTTTTGGCCGGCGTCTCCTCCTGCGCAACACATCTGATGGAGGACTTCGCCGAGGAAGACGGGATTCGGTTGGAGCGCGCTAACGTCGAGATTCGGGCAGTGCGTGCGGCCGCCGAGCCGAACCGTTTCGATCATGTCGATCTTCGCATCGAGTTGATCGGACCGTCGCACGAGCAGGGGGAGCGCCTGGTCGAGCGATTCAAGGGACGTTGACCGCTCTACCGCACGGTTGCCGTGGCAACCGACGTACGGGTCGAGGTAGTGGTCGTTCCTGTCTAACGCGCTGCGCAGGTGGACCGACGTTCTGGCGTCTTGAGCAATGAAGGAAGACACGCGCGGAAACGTGGGCGCTCTCTGGCTACTCTCCGGCCTGACCGGCGGGTCCTTTGGTCTCTATGCCCTGATAGTCAGTGGGGCTCTTACCGTTGACCTTGGCCTGGGCCGCCGCACTCGTCCACTCGGTCCAATAACCGTCGCCATCAATGCGCCCCGCGAGCTGGTCTTTGAGATCATCTCGGCGTCGTATCTCGGTCGGACCCCTCGAAGTCTGGAGGAAAAGCTCCGAGTGTTTGAGCGTGGACAGGATATGGTTCTCGCTGCCCATTACACCCGCGTGCATGGTTTGGTCGTCACGACGCTGGAGACTGTCCGTTTCTCCGCGCCGGATCGGATCGACTTCCGACTCGTACGCGGTCCGGTACCGTATGTGGTCGAGCACTTTCTGCTTTGTGACCGGAATGGACGGTGCGAACTCGAGTACGGCGGTGAACTCGGTACCGATCTGTGGGGAGTGGGCGAAGCCTGGGGAAAGCGGGTGGCTCGCGTGTGGGAGGAAGCGGTGCAAACGTCTCTCGATGGAGTGCGTGCTGAGGCGGAGCGACGTGCCGGCAACCAGCACAGGCGCGATGCACGGTGACTTTCCGCTAAATCGGACAGCCGCGGCCCATCCAGCCTACCTGCACCTGCTTGCCCTCCTCCACCAGAACCGGTACGGTCCGCACTCCACCGGTCAGCTGCAGCATCCGTTCGCGTGCCTGCGCGTCCTGCTCCACGTCGTACTCAACGAACTCGACGCCGCGCCACTCCAGATCCTCGCGAGCCGCCGCACTCCAGGGGCAGCCCGACGACGTGAACAATTCGATAGGTTTACTCATGAGACAACAACCCCTCACCCGATAATCCGCGCCGGGTTTCTGCGCATATTCCTCTTAAGCACTATCATATAAACACAGTTACACTTTCCCGTTTGACGGAGCCACGTTCGGCCTGTGTGCCGAGAAAGCCTTGCCCTTCCTTGACCGCACCTCAACCGATGAGCGAACGGGCCAGTACACCGACGCTCGGATACGAGCGTCGCGAGGTTCGCGTTCAAGGCATTGTGCAGGGCGTGGGGTTTCGACCCTTTGTCTACACGCTTGCCGGCCAGTACGGTCTGTCCGGGGTGGTGCGCAACGATGCCGAGGGAGTGTACATCGAGGCTGAAGGCGAAAGTGAGGCGCTTGAGCAGTTCGTGCAGGAGATCTCCACCGGCGCTCCGCCGCTGGCTGTGGTTGAGATGGTCTCATCTCGGTCGCTTGCGGTGCGCGGAGGTCACGGCTTCCGGATCGAGGAGAGTCGCGATGGCTCTCAGCGGCACACACTGGTCTCTCCGGATGTTGCTACCTGCGAGGCGTGCCTGCAAGAGGTATTCAATCCGGCCGACCGGCGCTACCGTTACCCATTTATCAACTGCACCCATTGCGGCCCCCGGTTCACCATTACACGGGCCGTGCCGTACGACCGTGCCGTTACTACCATGTCGGGTTTCCCGCTCTGCTCGGATTGCCGAGCAGAGTATGACGACCCCACGAACCGGCGATTCCATGCTCAGCCGAACGCCTGCCCGGTCTGCGGCCCGCAGGTGCGGCTGCTGGCGGTGGCCGGCGGCGTGGTCGGCGACGAGAGTGCGGGAGATGACGCAATTCGGGGAGCCGTGGCGCTGTTGCGCGCGGGCAGTATTGTTGCGCTCAAGGGGCTGGGCGGATATCATCTGGCCTGTAACCCGTTCGATCCCGCTGCGGTGCGCGCGCTGAGGGCGCGTAAAGTCCGGCAGGACAAACCCTTTGCCCTGATGGCCCGCGATCTGGCCCAAGTGCGATCGTTGTGCCGGGTGAACGCGGTGGAGGAGCCGTTGTTGACTTCGGCCGCCCGACCAATTGTGCTGTTACCTCGGCGTGAAGACGCCGGACTTGCCGAGGAGGTGGCGCCGCGCCAGCGGACTCTCGGCGTCATGCTGGCCTACACCCCGCTCCATCACCTGTTACTGCACGACGTGGGCGCTCCCCTGGTCATGACCAGCGGCAACCGATGCGATGAGCCCATTGCCTTTCGAGACGAGGAAGCCTTGGAGCAGTTGGGTCAGATCACGAACTGGTTCCTGGTGCACGACCGCCCGATCCACGTGCGTTGCGACGACAGTGTGGTCCGGGTAGAACGTCGGCAGACGTATCCGCTGCGCCGCTCTCGCGGCTATGCCCCGGCGCCGCTGGCGCTGTCTCGCCCCTTTGCCCACCACCTATTGGCCTGCGGCGGCGAGTTGAAGAACACTTTTTGTCTGGGCCGCGAGAAACATGCCTTTCTCAGTCACCACATCGGTGACCTGGAGAACTACGAGACGCTACGCTCCTTCCGAGAGGGGATCGCGCACTTCTGCCAACTGTTCGGCGTACACCCGGAGCTAGTGGCGTACGACCTGCACCCTGGCTACCTCTCCACGCAGTACGCTCATGAGCGGGAAGAAGCCGGTATGGAAACGGTCGGGGTGCAGCATCACCACGCGCACATTGCTGCTTGTTTGGCGGACAACCAACGGCCCGTCGACCAGCGGGTAGTGGGTGTGGCCCTGGACGGAACAGGCTACGGGACGGACGGCACAATCTGGGGCGGTGAGTTTCTGGAAGGGTCTGTGGCGGATGGATTCGCGCGTCATGGGCATCTGGCCTATGCTCCTCTACCCGGCGGGGAGGCTGCCATACGAGAGCCGTGGCGCGCGGCCATCGCGCACCTGTTAGCGGTCTTCGGTGAGGAAGAGACGCTGCAACTGCCGCTTGATGCCGTGCGACAGGCTGGGGAGCGAAACGTGCGGCTCATCGCGCGGCTCGTTCAGCAGCACCTAAACACTCCGCTCACCTCGAGTGCGGGCCGGCTGTTCGACGCGGTGGCCGCGTTGGTCAGCGTCCCGGGTTCCGTGCGCACCAGCTATGAGGGGCAGGCGGCAATCGAGCTGGAAATGGTCGCCCAGGGGCGGACAGCGCAAAGCTACCCCTTCTCGCTCAACGAGAACGGGGATATGTGGGTGATCGAAACCAGCGAGGTCATTGCCGGGGTGGTCGCGGATCTTATTGCGGCCGTCCCGGCGTCGCGGATTTCAGCGCGATTTCATCGGACTGTCGCCGAAATGGTCCTGAACGGTTGCCGGCGTCTGCGGGACAGCGGTGGCCCGGCTGCCGTGGCTCTTTCTGGCGGCTGCTTCCAGAACTCTCTGCTGCTCAATCAGGCGGTCGACCTCCTGGAAGACCAGGGGTTTACCGTTTATTTACATCACCGCGTTCCCGCCAACGACGGTGGCCTGGCGCTGGGCCAGGCGGTGCTGGCGGATAGTGTCATCCGTGCGCGACACGGGGAAAAGGGGTAGGCACGATGTGTCTAGCGATACCGGGACAGATTGTTGAGATCGTGGACCCGAGCATTCAGATCGCCAAAGCCGAAGTAAGCGGCGTGCGGCGAAACATTCATTACGGGCTGGTCGAGGAAGACGGCCCGAGCCTGGCGGTGGGCGATTGGGTCCTGATTCACGTGGGGTTCGCCATGTCCAGGATCGACGAGGCAGAGGCGAAATCAACGCTGCTGGTGCTGGAGGAAATAGGCGACGCCTACCAGCAGGAACTGCAAGAGTTGGCTGCCTCGCAGATTGAATAGCCATGAGCCAGGAAGCGTTTCCGACGGGAGCCTGCACGCTCGATCACGACGGCTGCGTGGTCTGCGCCGATGCGGGCATCCCTTTGAAGGTACTTTCACTCGATGGCGATGACGCGCTCTGTGGTGACGCGAATGGTAATACCGAGTTGATTGCTGTTGAGTTGGTCAGCCCGGTATCCGTGGGAGAAATCCTGCTGACACATGGCGGTGTGGCTATCGGTAGAGAACAGGAGGGATACTATGAAGTTCGTCAATGAATTCCGCGACGCTAAATTAGCCCAGGCGGTGGCTGCGCACATAGCCGCTCTGGCGGAGCCGGACCGTCACTACAAGATCATGGAAGTGTGCGGCGGGCACACACATACTATCTACCGCCATGGCATCAAAGACCTGCTGCCGGAGCAGATCGAACTGGTGCACGGGCCTGGCTGTCCGGTGTGCGTGCTTCCCATGGGCCGCGTTGACGACGGTATCGCGGTGGCGGAACGGCCGGAAGTTATTTTCACCTGTTTCGGTGATATGATGCGGGTACCGGGATCGCGCGGTAATCTGCTGGAGATCAAAGCCCAGGGCGCCGACATCCGGATGGTCTATTCTCCGCTCGATGCGCTGCGCATCGCTCGCGAGAACCCCGATCGTGAAGTGGTCTTTTACGCCATCGGATTCGAGACCACCGCCCCGTCAACCGCCCTTACTTTGCGGCGGGCCAAGCGGGAAGACATCAAAAACTTCTCTGTCTTCTGCAATCACGTGACCATCGTGCCTCCAGTGCGTTCGCTGCTGGATTCGCCGGACCTGCGACTCGATGCGTTTATTGGACCTGGGCATGTCTCCACCGTGATCGGCTGCCGGCCGTATGAATTCATTCCAATGGATTACGGCAAACCGGTGGTGGTAGCGGGCTTCGAACCGCTGGATTTACTGCAATCCATCATGATGTTGATGCAGCAGTTAGCCGACCGACGGTGTGAGGTAGAGAACCAGTACAGTCGGATTGTTCCCTGGGAGGGAAATCTGCAGGCACTGCGGAGCATGGGCGAGGTCTTCGAGCTGCGGCCGTTCTTTGAGTGGCGCGGTCTGGGCTTCATTGCTCAGTCGGCCCTCAAGCTCTCCGCGGCGTATGCCGATTTCGATGCCGAACTCCGGTACGACGTACCGGGGGTGCGAGTGGCGGATCCGAAGGCCTGCCAGTGTGGTGAGGTCCTCAAGGGCGTGCTCAAGCCGTGGGAGTGTCGCGTGTTCGGCACGGCCTGCACGCCGGAACTTCCGCTCGGCACGCTGATGGTGTCCTCCGAGGGGGCATGCGCAGCCTACTACAACTTCGGCCGAAAGACTCGTGAGACGGTGGGAGCCGAGGCATGACCGAACAGCGGGTGCTCGATACGCTGGAGCAGGGACGGCGGCTGGCGCCCCGCTTTACCGCCCCTCGGATCGACATGACTCACGGGGCCGGCGGCAAGGCGACGCACAAGCTGATCGAGGGCCTGCTGTTGCCGCTGCTGAATAATCCTGCCCTGGCGCCGCTGTCCGACGCGGCCTACCTGCCGGTGGGCGATCTTCGTCTCGCCTTGAGTACCGATTCATTTGTGGTGCGACCGCTCAGCTTTCCCGGCGGCTCGATCGGCGAGTTGGCGGTCAACGGCACAGTGAACGATCTCGCGGTGTCCGGAGCCATACCCATTGCCATATCGGCGGCATTGATCATCGAGGAAGGTCTCGACGTGGAGGTGCTGCGCCGTGAGGTGGAGGCGATGGCTCGCGCCGCGCAGCGGGCAGGTATCCCTATTGCTACCGGAGACACCAAGGTGGTCGAACGTGGCAAAGGCGATGAACTGTACATCATTACGACCGGCGTGGGCCTGGCAGACCCCAATTTCAGCCTCTCCGCCGCCTCCATCCGCCCGGGTGACAAGATCATCTGCTCCGGGACGCTGGGCGACCACGGCGTTGCTATTTTGATCGCTCGGGGCAACCTCGATCTAGAGGCCGAAGTGCTTTCCGACACGCAGCCGCTGATCGAGTTGACCATGGCCATAAAACAGGCGGCCGGTCCTGCCTTGCGATTCATGCGCGACCCGACGCGCGGCGGCGTGGGAACGGTGCTCAACGAGTTGGCGCGTGACTCCGGCTACGGGATTGCGCTCTGGGAGGAGAAATTGCCGGTCCAAGCCAGCGTAAATGGCGCCTGCGAGATCTTGGGTATCGATCCGCTCTACGTCGCGAATGAAGGGAAACTGCTCGCGGTGGTAGGACCGGACGAGGCCGATGACGTGGTGCAGGCTATGCGCGCTGTGTCGGGAGGGCAGGATTCGGTGGTGATCGGAGAGGTGCAGGAGGAGCCGGCCCGTATGGTCCTGATGCATACCGAGTTTGGCGGAACGAGGATGGTGGACATGCTGATTGGCGATCCGCTACCGAGGATTTGTTAGAGGCAGGAGTGGAGGAGTGGTGTCATGAGGACGGCCGCTGAGTCCCAAGCGCTTGATGTCGAGAGCCTGGGCAGACGCTGTCGAGATGACCTCTTGAGCCGCAATGCGCTGGTGGAGGAGTTCTTTCGCCGGGAAGCGCCGCGTCTGGCTGAAGCGTGCCAGGAGATGTCGCGTCGATTTCTCGCCGGCGGACGGCTACTGGCCTTTGGCCGGGGCGCCGCCGCTACCGACGCCCAGCATGTCTCGGTCGAGTTCGTCCATCCCGTGATCGTAGGTAAACGCGCTCTGCCCGCTATCGATCTAGGCCCCGACTTTGCGGCGCATCTGCCCTCCATCCTGCGGTCGAACGACATGGTCATGGGGTTTAGCTTTCCCAACCCCGACCCGGCTATGGACGACGCACTGCGGTCGGCGCGCCAGCGCGGCGCTCTGACCTTCGGTCTGGTGGGTGAGACCGCTGACTATTCGTTTGGGTCCCCCAGTAACGACCCATTTATCTGCCAGGAAGTGTTCGAGATTCTGTATCATCTGCTCTGGGAAACGGTTCATGTTTCGTTTGAACACCGGGAGCAGGGACACGACGTGGGCGCCAGCGCCTTTCTTTACCCGTTCCTGGGGAAGAGCGAGCAGCCGCTGGACAGTGTGGTCGCGCAGGTACAGAAATCGATGCTGCAGAAGGTAGTGGAGGTAAACTCGATGCGCGCTGCGCTGGCCGCTACCGAGTCCGCGTCCATCGCCTCGATTGCCACAGCCTGTGTCGAGCGGCTCGAGCGTGGCGGCCAGATGATCGTCTTCGGTAACGGCGGCTCCGCTACCGACGCGAATGATCTGGCGCTCGACTGCCTGGCGCCACCGGGGGCGATGCCGCCCGTACCCGCGATCTCTCTGGCCGCCGAGCCGGCGAATATTACGGCGGTTGCCAATGACATCGGGGTTGACGCCATCTTCACCCGTCAGCTCATCGCTCATGCCCGACCGGAGGATGTCGCGATCGGTATTTCTACTAGTGGGAGTTCGCCCAATATCCTGGCCGCGTTGGGCGAGGCGCGCAAGCGCGGACTGCTGACCGTTGCACTGGCAGGATATGACGGTGGGCGAGTGCTGGCAGAGAAACTGGCGGATCACGTGGTGGTGGTCCGCTCGGATTATATTCCTCGCATTCAAGAGGTTCAAGCTTCGGCGTATCACGTCCTGCGACGGCGCATCGGCGAACTGCAAGCGGGGAAGTGAGCGGGATGCACGAGCTGTCGATCGCCGCCTCCGTGGTCGAAATTGCCTGCCGGCATGCCAGGCCGGTGCAAGACGGGGCGCCGGAGCAGCGCGTGACCAAGGTACACGTGCAGGTCGGCTATCTCCGGCAGGTGGTTCCGGCCGCTCTGGCCTTCAGCTTCGAACTCGTGGCGCAGGGAACAGCGGCGGAGGGCGCGGAACTGGAACTGGATACTGTGCCGGCCGTTGGACTCTGTCGGCGCTGTGGGGTCGAAAGCCGGCTCCATGCCTTCCCTCTTCAGTGCGGCGCCTGTTCCGGCTTTGATCTGGAGATCGTAGCCGGCGAAGAACTCATCGTCGAATCGTTGGAACTGGAAGACGTTGAAGGCGGGGTAGCAAGTCCGCCCGGTGTCGAGGTAAGGCAGTAGCAATGGAGGAAGAGACACAGCGCAAGCCGAATGGTGGTATAGTCAAAACTACACGGTATAAAACCTCACGGGGGTGTACACGCAGGACACGAAGTCGAGGACCAATCGGATCCGTTACCATCACGATATTTCTGTGAGGAGACAGATCGCCTATGCTGCCACGGCGCTAACTTGGACCTGAGTTGTAACAACCACGACCGGATTGTACGCTGATTGGAGACGAGCATGGCAGGGGTGGAAGAGGTTCACATTCTGTGGATCTCCGAGTTAATGAGTTGCGACGGGGACACTATCTCCGTCACGGCAGCAATGCAACCGAGCATTGAAGACGTGGTCCTGGGGAATATTCCTGGGTTGCCCAAGGTGCATCTACATAACAAGGTGTTGGCCTACGAGACCGGCGACGAGTTCATGGAGTGGTTCTACCGGGCGGAACGGGGCGAACTGGACCCGTTTGTCCTGGTGATTGAAGGGTCGATCCCTAACGAGAATGTAAGTGGCGAGGGGTACTTCGCCGCGATGGGGAACGATCCGGTAACGGGCCAGCCGATTCCCACCACGGAGTGGATCAGCCGGCTGGCGCCCAAGGCCTGGGCGGTGATGGCCGCAGGGACCTGCGCCACGTACGGTGGCATCCATGCCATGGCGGGCAACCCCACGGGATCGATGGGGCTGGCCGACTTTCTCGGCTGGGACTTTCGCTCGGTGGCCGGTGCGCCAATCGTGAACGTGCCGGGCTGCCCGGTGCAGCCGGACAACTTCATGGAAACCGTGCTGTACATGCTGTACATGGCGGCCGGCCTGGCGCCTATGATTCCGCTGGACGAGGCGTTGCGCCCAACCTGGCTCTTTGGCAGGACCGTCCATGAGGGATGTGACCGCGGTTCATACTACGAGCAGGGTGACTTTGCCAAAGAATACGGCTCGCCTAAGTGCCTGGTAAAGCTGGGCTGCTGGGGGCCGGTGGTGAAGTGCAACGTGCCGAAGCGGGGCTGGATGGCCGGCATCGGCGGGTGCCCGAACGTGGGCGGCATCTGTATTGGCTGCACTATGCCTGGCTTCCCGGACAAGTTCATGCCGTTTATGGATGAGCCACCCGGTGGCAAGCTCTCATCGAAGGTCATCGCACCCTATGGGCAAGTGATGCGCCGGCTGCGCAGCATGACGTCGGCCACCCTCGACAAGGAGACCAAGTGGCGTCACAAAGGAAAAGAACTCACCACCGGCTATAAGCCGCGCTGGTAGAGAAGGAGAAACAGATGGCAACCAAGATTGCGCCCAACGAGCGCGTGGGAGACCAGCAGGCCAACATCGTTGACATGAGCTGGGACCCCATCAGCCGGATCGTGGGGAACCTGGGAATCTACACCAAGGTAGATTTCACCAACCGCAAGGTGATCGACGCCTACAGCACGTCCTCCGTGTTCCGTGGCTACAGCGTCTTCATGAAGGGCAAGGATCCACGCGACGCCCACTTCATCACCAGCCGCATTTGCGGCATCTGTGGCGACAACCATGCCACCTGCTCGTGCTACGCCCAGCAGATGGCGTATGGCGTCAAGCCACCGCCTCTAGCCGAGTGGATCATCAACCTGGGTGAAGCGGCCGAGTACATGTTCGACCACTGCATCTTTCAGGACAATCTGGTGTTCGTCGACTTCTGCGAGCAGATGGTGAAGGAGACCAACCCGAGTCTGCTCGCTAAGGCTGAGAAGACCGACGCGCCGCACGCCGAGATCCACGGAATGCGCACCATCGCGGACATCATGCGGGCCTTTAACCCCTTCACGGGCGAGATGTACCGCGAAGCGCTCAACATGAGCCGCTTGACGCGCGAGATGTTCTGCCTGATGGAAGGGCGGCACGTTCATCCCTCCACGCTGTATCCGGGCGGGGTTGGAACCTCCCCCTCGGTTCAAGTCTTCACGGACTATCTGGTCCGCTTGATGAAGTACATGGACTTCGTGAAGAAGATCGTTCCCTTGAACGACGATCTCTTCGACTTCTTCCTGGAGGCCATGCCCGGCTACGATCAGGTCGGCCGGCGACGTATTCTGCTCGGTTGCTGGGGCTCCTTCCAGGACCCGGAGGTTTGCGACTACGACTATCGCCACATGCAGAAGTGGGGCGATGCGATGTTCGTCACGCCCGGCATCGTGGTCGATGGTGAGTTGGTGACGACCAACCTGGTAGATATCAACCTGGGCATCCGGATTCTGCTGGGTAGCTCCTACTACGACGACTGGCAGACCGAGGAAGACTTCGTGACACGGGATCCGCTGGGCAATCCGGTGGACCACCGCCACCCCTGGAACCAGACCACCATCCCGAAGCCGCAGAAGCGCAACTTCGATGGGAACTATAGCTGGGTAATGAGTCCACGCTGGTACGACAAGCGCACCGGCGACTACCTGGCGCTCGACACGGGAGGCGGACCCATTGCGCGCCTCTGGTCGACGGCCCTGGCGAATCTGGTCGACGTTGGTTACGTGAAGTCAACCGGCCACAGTGTGCAGATCAATCTGCCCAAAATAGCATTGATGCCGGAAGCCCACTTCGAGTGGAACATTCCGCAGTACTCCAACACCATCGAGCGTGACCGGGCGCGCATCTACTTCCTGGCGTATGCGGCCGCGATGGCCGTCCACTTCGTGGAAAAGGCACTGGAGTTGGTGCGGCAGGGCGAGACCAAGGTCTTCCAGGACTTCACCGTGCCCGATGACGCGATCGGCTGCGGCTTCCACGAGGCGGTACGTGGCGTGCTCTCCCATCACATGGTCATTCGGGACGGCAAGATCGCCAACTACCACCCGTATCCGCCTACGCCGTGGAACGCGTCTCCTCGCGATATCTACGGCACGCCCGGACCCTACGAGGACGCGGTCGCGGATCTCCCCATCTTTGAGGAGAACGGCCCCGACAACTTCAAGGGAATCGACATCATGCGTACCGTTCGCAGTTTCGATCCCTGTCTGCCGTGCGGCGTGCACATGTACGTGGGTGGAGGGAAGACGCTCAAAGTACAGCACTCCCCCACGCTCGGCCTTGGGGTGTAAAGACACCCCGCGCCCCTCGACCCCCCCTCTCCCCATCGGAGGGAGAGGGGGAGTTACCAAGAAAGAGTGAAGATGGTGCTCCTGGAAGAACGTGAGCTTGCCGAGCAAGCTGCTTACATCGACTCTCTGCTGGCCGAGATCGAGTCCATACCCGATCCTGCGATGCGCGAGAATCTGAGCGAAATTATTCAGGGCTTGTTGGGACTGTACGGCGCAGGCCTGACGCGGATGCTGGAAATCGTCGAGGCACAGGGCGATCAGCCGGCAAATCCTGGAATTCTGCAGGCATTCATGGGCGATGACCTGATAAACCATCTGCTCCTGCTGCACGATCTGCATCCAGTGGATATCGAAGCTCGCGTGGCTCAGGCACTGGAGGAGGTCCGTCCCTATCTCAAGTCGCATGGTGGCAATGTCGAGTTCCTGCGCGTGCAAGATGGGGTGGCTCTGGTCCGGCTCCAGGGGAGTTGCGATGGCTGCCCATCGTCGACCATGACACTGAAGCTGGCCATCGAGGAAGCGATACTCAAGGCCGCCCCCGAGCTTGACCGCATCGAAGCCGAGGGCGCTGCCCAGCCCGCGGCGCAGCCGGTGGCCTTCTTAGCCATGTCGGATTTTCGGAAAAAGCCGGTGGAAGCCGGGCGAACCTGGACCGATGTGCCGGATCTACCGCCCCTGACCCTGGGTCGGATGCACACGTCGACCGTCGCCGGCGCCGCAGTACTGTTTATCAAGCTGGAGGACACGCTGGTCGCTTACCGCGACCTCTGCGCAGACTGCGGCGTAGCGCTGGCCGGAAGCACGCTGCGGGCCTCCGAGCTATGCTGCGCAGGGTGCGGCCATCGCTTCGATATTCAGCGCGCCGGTCGTTCGCTCGATACTCCGGAGCTCTATCTGCAGCCGGTTCCCCTGCTGGTCCGCGACGGCCAGGTGCAGGTGGCGATGAACGGCGTTTAATTCGTCGAATCTCGAGGTATGCCCATGTCTGAAACTGTGGATCCTGACGACGCAGCCGCGCAATCCGTACTGCAGCGCTTTGTGCGCAACGCGGCAAAGCGCACTGAGGAGAGTTGCGATCTGTGCGCCGAGCCGATCGGCGCAACGCATCGACATCTTCTCGACCTTTCCAGCCGGCAGGTGCTCTGTGCCTGCCGAGCCTGCACCGTGCTGTTCAACCAGCCCGCGGCCGGCGCTGGCGCCCGCAAGCTCATCCCGACCCGCTCGCGATATCTGGCAGGCTTTGATATGTCCGACATCGAGTGGGACGACCTGCGAGTGCCGGTAAACATGGCCTTCTTTTTTTATAACTCGGCCGAGGGCGGTATCGCAGCCTACTATCCCAGCCCAATGGGACCGACTGAATCGCTGCTGACACTGGAGAGCTGGGAGGAGTTAGCGCGCCGCAACGCGGTGCTTCGCCAGATGGAGCCGGATGTCGAGGCGCTATTGGTCAATCGGGTGGGTTCCTCACGGGATTACTTCCTGGTGCCGATCGACGAGTGTTACCGGCTGATCGGCATTGTGCGGACATATTGGCGCGGGCTGAGCGGTGGCAAGGACGTCTGGCGGGCCATCGACGAGTTTTTCGCCGGTCTCAAGCAGCAGACAGGCGCGGGCGGAGGACGCGATGCCTGAGCTCGAATTTGGCGTGGTCGAAGCGGAGGTTATTCCCTTTGCCGCCAGCCCGACCATGATGTTCAAGGTCCGCATTGTCAATGCAACCGAGGGCGAGAAAATTCAGTCCATCCTGCTCCGGTGTCAAATCCGGATGGAGGTAACCCGGCGGCAGTACGACGACGAGACCGAAGCTCGGTTGCTGGATGTTTTTGGCCGGCCCAGCCAGTGGGGCGACACGCTGCGCAGCTTGCTCTGGACGCACACCACCACCATCGTCCCCCGGTTTGAAGACAATTCAGTCTTCGAGATGCCGGTGACCTGTACCTATGACTTCGAGGTGGTCAGCTCCAAGTACTTCCACGCCCTTCGGGATGGAGATGTGCCGCTCATTTTCCTCTTTAGTGGAAGCGTGTTTTACACCGGGGACGACGACCGTTTGCAAATAGCCCCCGTGCCCTGGGAGGCAGAAGCTACCTTTCGGCTGCCGGTCCGCTACTGGCACGAGATGATGGACCGCTACTTTCCAAATGCCGCCTGGTTACGGGTGCAACGCGATGTCTTTGATCGATTGCACGACTACCTGGCACGCCGTGCGCTGCCCTCCTGGGACGCGGCGCTGGAAGAGCTGCTGCAAGCCCGCGAGGCAGAGATGGAGCGATCATAATGGAATCCGTTGAACAGATCGCCGCGACGGTCCTCTATGAAGGCTTCTTGCTCTATCCATATCGACGGTCGGCCATCAAGAACCAGCAGCGCTGGACCTTCGGTGGCGTCTATCCTCGGCGCTTCAGCGAGTGGAGCGGCGGCCACGACCCATGGACCATGCAGACTCAGTGTCTTATCACCGGCGATGAATGGACTCGGCTAGTCGTCAAGATTCGCTTTCTACACGTCGTGGATCGCACTGTGCTGCAAGAGATTGATGGCGCCCGGCATCCGGCGGAAGAGTTGCGCGTCGGCGAGGAAGCGTACCGGCCCTGGGAGGAGTCCGTTGAGCGGGAGATCGAGACTCATCTATTGCTCGGAGAGTTGGGCGACCGGTCACGATCGATGCCTATCGACATACCTGGTGGGCAGGAAGAGGAAGTGCTTATCGGTCCGGACAGCGTGGTGGCGGGTGCTTTGATACGTGCCTGGCAGCCAATCCGGGAAGAGGTAGACATACGGGGAGACAAGCTGAGCCGTCAGGCTGAAGGCAGCGGTCCCGGCCTCTACCGACTGACCGTACGGATATCCAATAGAACGGAGTGGGAGCCGGCGGATGGAATCGACAACTCCCAGGCTCGTCGTTCGGCCTTGCGCCGGGCGTCTATCTCGACGCATACCCTTCTCCAGGTAGAGGACGGCGAGTTCGTCTCGCTTTTGGAGCCGCCGGAGGAGTACGCGGCAGCGGCCGCCGAGTGTGAAAACCTTCACACCTGGCCGGTGCTTGCCGGGGAGAGCGGAGATCGACATGTGATTCTTTCCTCACCGATCATTCTGTACGACTATCCGCAAGTGTCGGTTGAAACTCCGGGCGATTTGTTTGACGCCACGGAGATTGACGAGTTGCTGCGCTTCAGCATCATGACGCTTACCGATAAAGAGAAGCAGGAGATGCGCGAGTCCGACCCGCGCTCACGCGAGATCCTGGAACGAACCGAAGCGCTGCGCCCCGACGAGTTATTGAGCTTGCACGCCTCGGTACGAGCGCTCGAAATTCGAAAACCGGGCGACTCATGAAACCCTTCTGGGAACGCGACCAGGAGCCGATTCCGCGCATCGTCATCGGTGACGTGGAAGTCGAGAAGGGCAGCAGAGTTCGCTTACACCCCAAGCCGGGCGGCGATATCATGGATATCGCCCTGGCGGGCCGGGTCGCCTATGTGGAAGCAATCGAACAGGACTTCGAGGATCGCATCCAGATCGCCGTCATCGTCGAGGACGACCCAGGCCGTGATCTCGGCGAGCTACGCCAGCCCGGTCACCGTTTTTTCTTTAGCATGGAAGAAGTCGAACCGCTCCACGGCTCGGACGCGGCGCCATGACGCCCCGCACGTTGATCGCCGGGATCGGCAACATTTTCCTGGCCGATGATGGTTTCGGTGTCGAGGTTGCCCGCCAATTGGCAGGGCGAGCGTGGCCGGAGGGAGTGCAGGTACGGGATTTCGGCATCCGAGGGATGGATCTGGTGTACGCGTTGCTTGAAGACCACGACGCGGTTATCTTTGTTGATACGGTGCCACTGCAGGATCGACCTGGGACGCTACGCCTGATCGAACCTACTATTCCCGAAGACGGAGTGGTGACGCTGGACACGCACGGGATGGACCCGGTCAAGGTTCTCGGTCTTGCCCGGGCCATGGGCGCTCAACCGGCCAGGATCTTTGTCGTGGGCTGCGAGCCGGAGCGTATCGTCGACCCGGACCAGCAACCGGACGTGGTGGTGGAACTGAGCGAGGCTGTGCAACAAGCAATCCCGCACGCAATTGAGATGGTCGAGGAACTGGTGGCCGAAATATACCGTCCAGTGCAGATAGGAAGGAGGTGAGAGCGCATGAAGCTTACCGTATCTCTCGCGATTGTGGTTCTGACTATCGTCGGCATCACGATCACGCAGTTGCCCGACATCCAGCGGTACCTAAAGATACGATCGATGTAGACGGGTAATGACTACCGCTGATGACTTTCAAACACGTCACTACACGAGACGCGACCGTAATACGAGGAGAATCGATCATGAATGACAAAGAGGAATCACCGAGCCACACTCCCGGCACACGGAAAGGCGAGGAACAGGGGTCGGGCGAGGAACCGGGCCGAGAGGACACCGGGACCAATCCAGCGGGGCGAGAAACTGGAAAATCGACCGCCCGAGACTATACCGACATCAATCCCCAGGACCCGATTGATCCAGACAGCCCGACTCTCGTTCCAGCTTGAAACAGGGGCGGTTGTTCGCGGCTCAACATGCATGCCGGCCGCTGCCGAGAAGGTCGGTAGCGGCTGGCTGGCCCTAACGCGAGATCGGCCTCACCGAGTCCGCAAAGGATGACGAGATGCTGCCCCGAGTTGAACTTGGCTCCATAGTTCAACCGAGGGCACTGCTCCTGATCGCGGCTCCGACATGTTTTGGAGGGCGCCGACGTTGTATCTTTATGGACGTCCGTGACCCGACCGATTACATCGAGGAGGCTGCATCGTGAATTGGAAGCTCGAACTCGTGGTGGTTCCTGTCTCGGACGTGGACCGCAGCAAGACCTTTTATCTGGAGCAGGTCGGTTTCGACCTGCTCGTGGACCACAACGCTGGCGACGACTTTCGAGTGGTGCAACTGACACCGCCAGGCTCGGCGTGTTCGATTGCCATCATGAGGAACACGGAGACGGCGGGTTCGGCTCAGGGCCTGCACCTGGTGGTCTCCGACATCGACGTCGCTCATGCCGAGCTCGCCGAACACGGGATCGCCGTCAGCGATCTCTTCCATTTCGGACCGGGCGGCCAGACGCCGGGTCCCGATCCCGAACGTCGTGACTACACCTCGTTCCTCTCCTTCAGCGACCCGGACGGCAACGGTTGGATGGTCCAGGAGGTCAAGGGAAGCGTGTCCAGGCCATAATGGCGGCGACGGGCACCTGTTGTACGCAAATGAAGAGGAGGCGCCAATGATTGCCACCGGTCGATGCGTGCGGTGGCGCGTACTCGCCGTGTGCGTCGCTTTTCTGGTCGGCGCCACGCTCCTTCCCCCCACCGTTGGGGCAACGTCGATAGCAGCGCGATCCCATAGGTTCGTTTCGTACCGTATGAGCACCGTCGCCGCCTATTCCGTTCAGCCCGATCAGAATCTGCCGGCTTCGGCCACCGCGACCATCGGCAGGCACGTGATCGTCGAGCGCATGGTCGTGCGTGACAGTACGCACTATCGGGTCGATGTCCAGACCCTCGCGCCCGGCATCGACGCTGGGACACTCACGGTGACGGTGGACGGACAGAGGATGGTGGCGTACGATAGTCGGACAGGGGAAGCTGTCTGGAACACGATCACCGGTCCCGTCCCGCAACCGACGGACATCCAGATCGGGAGGGCGCTCTCGCCCATGGCTCCCACACCCGATCCCGGGCAATCGTACCGGCAATATCTTGCCATGCTGCACCAACCCGCCTCGGTTATACACCCGTTCGTGCATCTGGTGGGACACACGCATCTGCTCGGCCACCCGGTCGCGATTCTCGACTATGGAGCGCTGATGGGAACCGGATCGTCTATCTGTACTCGACCCTCACGTCGCGACCGACACCCGCTGTGTCACGCGGTGAGTGGGACTGGTCGCGCCCGCCTCTGGGTGGCGACTGATCGCCCTGTGCTCCTGCGATACACCGAAGGAGGCTTTGCCGGCCTGCCTGCCGGAATGATGCGCCAGCACTATCTCTACCGTGTGACATCATTTCAGTTTCGGGCTGTCCCGCTCCCGGCCGTGCGGTACACGCCGCCCGGACATGCCAGTCGATCGGCGTGGCTTCAGCCGGCAGTTATCGGCGGCGGAGATACGGGCTGGTTCGCAGGCTGGCCGGAGCCGTGGCGAACCGGCATGCTCTTTCGCGCTCCCCCACCGAGCGACACTCATGGCAACCGGTACTCAGAGAATGGAGTGTTGATACGCCGCGACACCTTGATACCAATCCCGAGCGCAATCGGGGTGTTGTATTACCGGCCCCAAGCTTCGCCCTTCCCGGGCGTGCCGCCCGCCCAGTTTCAGGGCGCCGGGCCGTACGTCTACCTACAAGAGCGGAACCAGATCCACGGCCTTCCGTCGCCGCTGCGCCAGACCCGCCGTCTGAGGCGCGGGCACTGCACTCTCTGGACCGGCTCGTACGGCAAGGGCCTACCGTGGATGGCGCTGAGCCGGCATCGACTCGCGCTGTTGGTCAGCACCATCGCACTCACCGAGCGCGACCTCATTCGCTACGGCTTCGGCAGCTTGTGCTGATCTGAGCGGGTCAGTCCTTACTCCCCGTTTCTCCAATTCCACTGCGGCCAGACCATCCACACCCACGAGTACATCGTGGTGCGGGGAGAGCATGTCCATGCCTCGCAGTCCGTGACCTCGAGGTGGACGCCAGCCGAGAGGCCGGATTAATAGAAGTTCTCCTTCAGGGGTAGAATTCACAGGCGGTCCGCAATATCCTTCGCCGAACGCCGGCGAACGGTGAGCAGGCAGGAGCGGGAGAATGCAACTCAAGGTGATCGTGCATTCGGTGCCACCGGATGAGGGGATCGGGTATTGGGCGGAGGTCCCGGCGTTGCCGGGATGCGCCACCTGGGGAGCAACCAGGGATGAGTTGCGCGGGAATGTCCGTGAGGCGATTGTCGCCTGGCTGGATGTGCCTGTCCAGAGCGATGAGTCGGGTGAAGTAATCGAGCTGGCGGTGTGAAGGCACTGTCCGGCCGGGAACTGTGTACCCCGGTCGAACGGCAAGGCGGGACGCTGCTTCGGGTCCGAGGAAGCCATCATGTGTACGGCAAAGCAGGTGTGTCGGTTCGATTGATTATTCCTGTGCATGGGGGCCGGTCACTACCGCAGGGGCTGCTGCGCTATCTCCTCAACCAAGCGGGCTTGGGCGAGCAGGACCTGTAGCGATTGGACAGAACCGGTCGCGACCGACAGGCAGGAGCGGGTGGTTAGATATAGAACCTCACGGGGCCATGAAGCTGAAAGCGGTTGGCATACGGGTTGGGACGAGGCGCTCGAGCGCGCCTTCATGAAGGATCAAAACCATGCTGTCGACCTTTCCAAATTGACGGAATGACGCCAATACTCAGTGCGAAGACATGGTGAGCGGCGGGGGAATCGAACCCCCAACACACGGATTAAGAGTCTGAGTTCGGGCCGGATTCTAAGCCCGTCCGCTGCCGTTCAGCCTGCCCATCCCGTCCGTTTTTCGCGTCCTGTCGTCCCTTCCGGGCGCCCCATTCGCGGACCACCCGTCCGCTGATGTTCGCCAATTCCGCCCGTCACGCTGGGTCTGCCGTCAATTCTGCCGTCAGATACCGGGTTCGAATTCAGTTAGACCATCATGCGATCCACCTCTCGAGCGCGGACTCCGGGATGCATCCAGCCTGGTCCAGTCACGTGGCGAGCAGCAATCGCTGCCCCACGGGTTCGTCTACGATTTCAGTGCGCCCCTCCTCTGGCGGCGCCCTGATCGATGTCCCTATAACTCGGACTGACACCGATTTACGACATAAACGCCGCAACAAGCAGACACAAGAAACAAACACCCCCGGAAATCGGGGGTGTTTGCTTGCTCGGGTGTGACGGGAGCGACATCAGCGACACGTCTCCGGGGTCATTCTCACGCTCCCCGATAGAGTTGCGGTTCCTCGTAGTCGAGGACGCGTAGGCTCGAGCCAGGGTGGAGATGGCCGGTGAAGACTACGAGGTTGTAGCCCGGAAAACGGGTGGCCGTCGGGACAACGATCGCCTCGTAGCCGGTATCGATACTGGCGGCGGCGAGAGCCTGCCCCACAATGTAGTCATCGGAACTCTCCAGGAGCTGCTTTTCCGTGAGCCCTAGTGTAATCCCATGAGGCATGATGTGTGATGATGGAGGATGAAACCACCTCTGTACGTGCGTCCACTCGCGGACGACGAGCGCGATGCCTTGAAGGCAGGCGTGCGCTCGACCGATGCCTTCACCCTCCGCCGCAGCCAGATCCTGCTGGCCAGCGCCCGCGGCGAACGGCCACCGACCATCGCCGAGCACCTGGGCTGCGCCTCCCAGACCGTGCG
>JAABUH010000068.1_pt1 | contig 147703 bp, 130 predicted proteins | sample 5559121 | NCBI WGS metagenome assembly JAABUH01 (sample SAMN10711871, study PRJNA513364) | rock metagenome | isolation source: Antarctica rocks | place: Antarctica: Victoria Land, Battleship Promontory nord | collected 2015-12-28
AGATTAAGTAGACATACTCCATGCCGGACATGGAGGATCTGTTGAGCAGATCAAGGGACGTTGTTGGGGTCACTACTACTTCGTTTAGGGAATGGAACTGTCGGCTCATTAAGATAAGCGACGGAGTACTGTAACCTTTATCTCGAACAATACAAATAAAAATACACCTCAGACAGGAGTCCAAGTAAACCGCTGCATCCAACACCATCGTCTCAAGCATATCACGATCGTATTCGACAATGACTTTCGGAAGAGACGAGTCAGGTGTCCAAAATGGCGTTACCTTTGCAACATCAACTCTGGGCAACGGAGTCGGCGGCGTGGCCCGTACCGTTGGTGGCATCGTTGGCGCTGGAGGACGAGGTATCGGAGAGACAATCGCGAGCACGACCGGAAAGGCAGGACAGCCAATCGGGCAGGCACTAGCGGATGCTACCACTGGGATAGAAGGTGGGACGAAGAGGGTCGCGGAGGGAGTCGAGGCGGCAGGGCGGGCACCGGGGAGGTAACGAAATAGGTGGATTATGGGTGGGGGAAGGAGGCTTGGTTGCACCTAATGGTTTGGTGATTGGGAACGATGGGGTCTTGGGACACTTGGACTTTCGCTTTGGTATCAAGGATGCTAGACTTTTGAAGGAGCAGGTGGTGGGCTACGGCGAGTGCGTGAGCAGGCTGGCGGAAATACAGCTTAAACACGACGTCACGACGAACAAGTCTATATCAGTAAGGAGGCCGTAGAGATCAAGCACCAGCGTCCCTCAAGACCTCCCAAGCCAAACCCAACAAGCCACCCATTCACCTCCCGACCCATCTACCCATAACGACCCAATCAACCACCCCAACCCCCCAACGACCCAATCAACCCCCACCGCCCTCCCCCGTCCCCCGCACCCCCCTCCCCCTTCCTCACCAACCTCTCCACCACCCCCGTCCTCACCCCCCCAACTGGCCCCCACACGCCCCGCTCCCACAACGCCCCAAACCACGTCCATGTCCATGTCCATGGGCCTCTGCACCCTCTACTACTGTACATACACCTACCGCCCCTAACTACATACACCTACCGCCCCTAACTACTACACCTACACCCACACCCACACCCACAGCCGCCCCTCATACGCAACTGTCCAAAAACCCGCAGCAATCAGAACTCGCTGCGCTGTTCGGGAGCTTTGTATTGGGTGAATGGGGGGCTGAGTGCGAAATTTTTTGTATCTGGGGAGTAAAGGGGGTGGGGAGGGAGTTTGGGGGAGGGGGTTTCCGTTGGCGTGTGGGGGTTTTGGGGGTGGTGGGTTGAGGTGAGGGTTTTGTAGAGTGAAGTGAATATGAGTGATGGGCCTTCTTATATGTACTTCTGCTTTTTATTTTTATTTTTTACCTGCTGCTTATGTAGGAGCTTACGGTCGATATTGTCCAGCTGCTCCTCGAGTTCGATTCCATATAAATGTCTCCAGTCATCCTTCTACTTGTTCTCAACACCAATTCTATCGGCAAAGCGTATATGTCAATTCGCGTTTCTCTGGGATATCTGACGGTTGTCGGCAGAAAGACATGGGGTCTTGCAAGTCATACCGTGCTGTTTGTTGCACGCTTTCGTTGCACAAGATCCAAGAATTTTCTTTGAAGCATCACCGTGTTTGTCGCGTTGGAGATGTGTCCGAAGGTACATACAGCAGTACAACAAGGTAACTGTTTTCCTCGGAGAAATCCAATCATTCGGTTCTCAAAAACAGTCAAACCCCCTGTTTCCAACCCATAAATTTCCTCTTCTCGCCCGAAATCCCACCCTTCTTTCCCCCCCTTCTCTTCCATCAAACTCCCAAACCTCCACCGGCAAATACCTTCGTAACCCCCTTCTTCACGCCGCCGCCGCAGCCTCCGCTTCGCTTTTCACCTTCAACCCCATCTTTACCCGCCATGCCAGATACCGATTCGTTTTCAGATTCGCGTAAGCGATGAAGGCCCAAACAGAGAGGGCGATGAGGCCAATAGTCAGGATGAGGATGATTGCTATGACGACGTTGGGATGCATGATGGCGGAGGGGAGATTTTTTTTTTTTATGTGCTTTGTATAGGCGGTTAGAGCTATGATGGAAAGGAGTGTTTGTGGCTTGAGGGGTTGGGGTGACGAACTTACGAGGGTGGGCGAAAGGGCAAAGGCTTGTTGACAAGATTTGTGTGGTAATGGAGGTAAGAGGTTGTTTTTTTTCTGCTAGGGTGTTACCGTGCTATCTTTTGCTCGACATCTGTGTCAGGATTTACCTTGCGTCTCTTCTTGCAAAGCAAAAGGTTGTCTTTTCCTCACGACGGTATTAGGTCCGTTTGATGAGAGATCGGAAGTAACTACTGGTCTTTGCTGAGAGGAATGATGGTGGTCTGTGGACTCTGTCATAGAGTAGTATGTTGTGGTGCTTTAATGCGCAAGGTCTTGTTGACGTTGATGGTGGGAGTGTTGAAGGGGGACTCATCTATGTTTACCATCATGAAGCGTATACCACTCTATTCTTCTCGGCACCTTTTCGGTTCGTTGAAGCTGTAGCACATACCGCTTCGTTCTCTCATCTTGAGCTCAGCTCTTTACCCACCGTAGAGCTTTGGCCTTTATGCATGTTAGGAGTCACCAGATGTGTTTTGTTTGGTTTAGTTTTTTCCTGTAACGAAAAACAGGCTACCATGATCAGTACTTCTTTCTTATGCTAATGCTTCATCTACTTTCTTGTTCTGATGCTTTATCTAGCTTCCTCAGCCTCTCTTCTTTGATGAAGTCGTTCTGTATTCTTTATGAAGATGTATTTGCTAAGCTCTTGATAGGTTGTACATCGACTTCTGTCACTAGGGTCGCTAGTGTATCGCTGATTTTGGGTCGCGGCAACGCTGCTGTGAGCAATCGAACGCAATGTCCTCAAGGTTCTCAGCTCCATTTCCGAAATTGATACGCACAAAAATATCTAGACCGAGAAATTAACACTTACAACGCCAAACTCAGCGGCTTGCAGAAAGTTCTCCGTAGAGCGCAACATAGTCCTGCGCCATTCGACCGGAACTGAACCGTTGCAATCCCCTCTCCCGTACTTTCCCCCGATCAAGGTCTCCTATCCTCCCAACAGCCGCTACAGCCTCATCTTCATTGTCTACCACAAATCCTGTGAGCCCTTCTTCGACCACCTCAGGAACCGCTCCCAGGCCCATGGCGATCGACGGCGTACCGCACATCATCGCTTCGATCATTGCGAGTCCGAATGGCTCGGGCCAAGCGATGGGGAACAGTAAAGCGGTGGCATTGCCCAAAAACGCGCTTTTCTGTTCATCATTGATCTCACCTATATACTCGACATGAGGTAGGTCAAGGAGATGCTTAATTTCTTTTTCGAAATACTCGCGATCGAATGGGTCGACTTTTGCTGCTATGACGAGCTTCTTCCCAGCGCGCTGGGCAATACGGATAGCAGCATCTGGGCCCTTCTCCGGCGAGATACGGCCAAGGAAGGCGAGATAGCCACCACTGCCATTCCCGAGAGGCAAGAAATCTGACGGAACACCGTGATGGATTGTCTTGATGTATTTCGCCTCAGGGTAATATTTACGCTGAGAGCCCGAAATCGAGACCAGAGGTACATCATCAAATATCTTGAGTAACTTTTGAGTTTCCGGAAGGTCCACACGTCCATGCAGCGTTATGAGAAACGGTACGCCAAGCCGCTTCAAGAGCGGCAATGCTAAGAAGTCGTTGTGGAGATGAATGATATCGAATTCCAGGGCACGACTTGCGAGCATTTCCAATTGCATGATTTGCGGCGCTAGGAAGTCTCTGATGGTAGGGTCAAGCCGAATGGCTGTTGGCCAGGGAGCCTGCAAGTCAGCCTTCGTGGTGCTGTCGCCACTGGCCAAGAGTGTGACTTCATGGCCGAGTACAACAAGAGCTTCGGTAAGGTGGGAAACGACACGCTCTGATCCGCCGTACAGCAAGGGTGGAACGGCCTCGAAAAGGGGAGTAACTTGAGCGATTCTCATGGCGAGGTAGGTACTCGGCTTGACTTCTGATTTGGTCGTTACTGCACTCAGACGTGTAGGTAAGAAGAAGAATTTCAACAGGTTTGTGGGCTGGTTTTATGATTAACTTCATCAGAGAAAAAATTGGGTCCCTGCATATGCACTTCTCGAGAATGTCATGCGGGAAAGCGTAAATTTCGCATATAGGTATGCATGTCTTGTGGAGACGGACATTGCCCACCCAATATCTTGTGAATATGCGAATGTAATGGACAACTCCGTAAAGACTACTCATAACCGACCTCGGCCGTTCACTTACTTTCCATATCTAACATCAAAGATATCCCGTGGGTGCCCACGACGCAGATAGTAATCTTTCCATCTGAATTGTCTTGTGGTAGAGTGGGCAGAAGCAAAATACCCCTTACTAACGGTCGTTTGTGATAGAGCGTAATGTAACCATTGAACCTATGTAGACTGTTGCCAAATAATTGTGGTTAGATGTTCTTGTGGTTTCACCCTGTCAAGTGAGTGCGGATATAAAACAGACTTATGAGTGTCAATAAGAGACTGAGTGTATTCATTGACTACCTATATGGTGAGCATCACACCTCGGGTCTCAGGGGGTCTAATGGCATAAGAACTCTGGCGATCTGACGATTTGAACAAGCCAAATGAAGTTTCTGGACTGGCAATGTTCCCATCAGCTTCTCCGAGATATCTCACTGCGTACCCAGATTACCAACGATGAAGTGCAATCTGATAATTGCTTAAAAATGTAGTTTTCTATGTAGGAAGCTTAGAGTAAGGTATCTACCTACGCACCGGCGCACCTACGTAGCTGAATGCGGAGGTCGGCACATAACGGCGCTAGTATCAATCAGGTTAGTGAGCGGTGTAATACCAACTGCTTTACTCCTATTGCTCCTATTGCTCCTATTGCTCCTATTGTTTCAACAATCAAAGAGGTTGCCAAGTCGCACATCCCAATGGACCCTCCGCTGAGCCTGAACCTGAGCCTTTCCTCTCGCGGCATAGGGAACCCCATAATTTGGCGCCTCTGAGGTCTGACCAGCTCCGTCGCTTGATGTTGAGCTTGATTGGGCCAATGTCTCGGGTATTTTTCCTCTTCGGAAACCGGCCTCACCCTACAAGGCTGAGATCAAGCCTGCGACGACACACTACCTACCTGACAGAAAACGAAACTGTGCCCCTTCGACCCATGCGTCGAATACGACCTCGTGACGTTGAGGAGCATGTCGAGTGCGGGATGAGTGTGACATCGCGGGCTATCCCCTGCGACTAACGTCCATGTTCCTCCAGACATCTCGTCAGGCATTATCGTATTCGTTGGTATATATTAATGACATTGATTTCGATTGTCCATGAAGTACTCACCCTGTTCCCCCGTCACTTCCGTCGCCTACTTCCTGTTTGTTCTTGTTGAGAGTCGCTGCCTATCTCGTCTCCCGCCCTTCTATACCCATACAGACCTATTAGACCAAGAGGCGTTGAAGTCGCCTCTTCTACCGTCTCAAATAGACCAGAAGATGTTTTCTATCATATGCTGGACCATCTGTGCGAGCGCCGTCTTGGCTTCAACCGAGCTCCTGAGCTTAGACTTTAAAAGAGCACCTGTTGCCAGCCATTTTCTTAGCCAACGGAGCCTTGAGCTTCCCATGTACAATGACATCTTCCACCAAGTCAGTGTCTATGCAATATTCCTTCAATGGCTTACCTGTCCTCTAGAAATATACTGTCAATGTGACGGTTGGAACACCGCCACAGCCAGCTTCTCTTCTCATCGATACTGGCAGCAGTGATTTTTGGCTTCCAGCGCCGGATTCCTCGGGATGCTCACCAACTTGTCCGCCCGGTAGTTTCGATACCACGAAGTCCACTACCTTCAAAGGCACGGAGATTCCATTCAATGTTTCTTTCGGTTTCACTGCAGAAAACCCAATTATCGGACAATACTTTAATGACACTTTACGGATTGGCAAGGCGGTGATACCAAACATGACAGGTACCCTTGTTTCATCTTTGAACTCGCGACTACAAATGGGAACCGTTTGTGCAGGGACCTAGCACTGCATTGCCTCACTCTCAATACATGGTTACTAACTTGCAAATGTTAGTGAGTGCATACTGCCTCCATCCGGCCTTCCTTAGACCCGACGGTTAAGGAAACCTCCTGACACGCTTGCAAACGATGACTGCGTCTTAGATTCCCATCGCTAACTACACGCCTGCATCTAGATGGCAGTAGCCAACGTGCCCAACCCATTCTTCAACGATGGATTCTATGGTATCATCGGCCTCCGCAGCCGCCTTGGCGAATCCGTCTTCGACAACCCTGCCAGCCCCGGGTTCCGAAATCCAAACGCTACATTCCCAACGCTGTACGATCAACTCCAAGCGCACGGCTACACCGCCAGACGAGCATTCAGCATATGGCTTAACAGTATGTCCGCCACAACAGGCCGTATAATCTTCGGCGGCATCGACACGAAGAAGTACCACGGCGAGCTCATCAGCGTGCCCGTCCAGCATGGACAAGGCATGTTCTTTGACTGGGCTATAGCACTTACCTCCGTCATCCGCTGCTCGGCCGGCTACGGTCACCCCAAAGAAGTAGTTTTGACCGCCCCAAAATTCGCCGTCACGGTGATCCTGGATAGTGGCGCACCGAATATGTACCTGCCATGGACAATCGCCCAAAACATCTCCTCAGCCTTAAACGCCTCCACACACTTCGGATTTCCTTACGTTCCTTGTGCGGAGCGGAGAGTCGACTCCACCCTTGACTTCGGATTCGGCGGTGCCTCGGGACCGAGAATCAGTGTTCCCCAATCTGCGCTGATCTACCCATTCGGAGCCCCCTCTAACATCGGCCCCGTGACCGCCAGCGACGGCACACCGCTGTGCTATCTCGGCGTCATTGGTGTCAACGGGACGACGTTTCTCCTTGGCGATACGTTTCAACGCTCTGCTTATTTGGTTTATGATGTCGACAATCGCCAGGTTGCCATGGCGCAGGCCAGGTATGATGTTGATGAGGAGAACGTTGTGGAGATAGCGGCTGGTACGGGTCTTCCTGGCGTCAGTAAGACGGCCAGTCAACTGCTTCCGGCTCCCAGCAAGGCCTAGACCAGTTGTACCTCGCAGGTCTCGAGCTGGGGTTTTGGCACAGAAGTAACGCTCATCTTGAACTCCCTCTTTGAATTTGCATCTCAGCTTGGTCTCGCATATATGTTACGACACATTCGTGATGATTTAGGTCACCAATGAATCAGAGTCGACTTTAAGCTTCCATTGCTGTACGATTCCGTCGAACGACTATATATATTTCTTGAGAGATATATAATGGGGGGTTTGCCTAACGTGTCTGTGCCTCTATATGTGTTGTGTGTGTAAAAAATAAATTTCTATTATCGCCTTTTCTCTCTCTCTCTCGTTGCACGGTTAGCAATGACGACGAAAAGGGAAACCCTTATCCGCATTCTTATCTTGTGGAGAGGGGGGCTGGTCAAGCTACATTCAGTTTTTCGTATATCTGACATAACAACCTATCTACATACTCCGTCCCACAATCATCGTTTAAAACGTTCTTTCCCCTTGGGCCTCCATTTTCTCCAGTCCCAGGATTTCCAAAGTTTGGGAATATGTTGTTTGCATGATATCCTGTTCTCGCTTTATCATCTTTGGAGAGAACGGTTGAAGGGAACCAAGGAGCCTTGACCGAGACAAGGCAATCGGGGTGACCTCACCCATTTAGAATGAATAAAGTTCGATGCGTCTATACCTTTACTCTACATACTACCATTGATCTCCTTCCCATCCCCATCCACAGGTATCTCCACCGCCGCTCCAGGCGACTCCTCCGTCCTCGCCGTCAAAACCTCGACCCCATCCTCCGTCACCAACAGCGTATGCTCAAACTGCGCCGTGCGCGTCCCATCCTGCGTCGCGCTCGTCCAATCATCCGGCCACGTCTTATCCCGATACGTGCCCAAGCTGATCATCGGCTCGATGGTAAAGCACATGCCGGGCTTGGCGATGCCGACGGCTTTGTTTTTCGCGTAGTGCGGCACGTTGGGCGCGCAGTGGAAGAGCTGGTTAATGCCGTGGCCACAGTAGGTTTTGATGACGGAGCAGTTGCGGGATTTGGCGTGTTTTTCGATGGTACCGCCGGGTTCGCGGAAGAGCATGCCGGGCTTGACGAGTTTGATGGCTTCGGAGAGGCATTGGCGGGAGGTTTCGACAACCCGGACTGAATCGCGGTCGGCGAGGGCTTTTGGGCCGACGTAGTAGGTTTCGTTGAGGTCGCCGTGGAAACCGCCGTGGTAGAGGGTGACGTCGAGGTTGAGGATGTCGCCGTCGAGGAGGATGCGCTGGTCGGGGATGCCGTGACATATTATTTCGTTGGCGGATGTGCAGACGGATTTGGGAAAGTGGACATAGTTTAAGGGGGATGGGTAGGACTATGGTTAGTTAGACATGGCGCCTATTATTCCACATTGTGCGGGATCCTGAAATGATTCTTGTACATACGTTTCGTTCTATGCATGCCTTGTGCACAACCTCATCGAGATAGTCTGTCGTAACGCCAGGCCGAACTTCCCGCGCAGCTATGTCGAGAACCTCTCGGGCAAGTCTGCAAACTTTCCTCATGCCCTCTTGCTGCTTTTTGTCCAAGATATTGATGTTATTTCTCCCCAAGAACTTCCGCTCCGACTTTGGGTTCCCATCTTCTGCATAGTCTGGGCGAGAAATATGCGGAGGGACTGTTCGTTTCGGCGATAGAGGATACACAGGTCTTAGAGACCCAGTGTAGTCGAATTTAGGGAATGGGTTGTAGAAAGCAGCTATCGAAATGAGGTTAGAGACGATTTGAAACCTCCACCGACAAGAGATCATTACAGCTTGTTTTGTGTAAGGTCTTGTGCTCAGACTGCAAATATCAGTTAGCACCCTAATACATCGACAACATCCGCTCATGTACCTTGCGAGGGCACAAGGTAGCCTACCCAACTCCTCTTGAAACAGTCTTGCGAACAGAAAGAGCTTTCTTTCCCCAACTTGAGGCATGTAGGACACTGGAGGGAGCCTGTGTCGTTTGGGCAGTCTACGCCAATACACTTCTTCGTCGTCGTATCAACGGCTGCCATTGTTGCAGTCCCACTTCTGCTGTCTTGGTCGAGACAAGATTGTTCAAGATTCTGGGACGAGAAGTGGGCTTCTAGCAGAGTCTAATCTACTCGCGTTGGTTGTGGTTTGAATTTTGTATCTGGTAAGTATCACTGGCATTTGAGGTTCCTGAACATTCGGCTAAAGTTGCCCATGCAAGGTAGGAGTCATAGGAGTGTCACGTGAGTGTCTACGCATCAGCCTTATCCGCTCAGGGTTCTCCATTAAGCTCAATCAGCCCAAGTTCCATTTACAGACGCTTTAAATGTCATCATCACAGTCACGAGAGATCCGGAAGGGAGGGATATTTCCTACTCAAAAAACATCATCCTGAGTACTTCGAACTCAATTCAACGAAATGTCAGGAGATACTAACAAGCAGAAGGTCGTTGTCGTAGGCGCAGGGCCTGTGGGCGCCCTCGCGGCTCTATATGCCGCTCAAAGAGGTGACAATGTTGAGGTCTATGAGCTTCGAGCAGGTTGGTCAGCTCTCATACAAACTAAATCCAGATATCATCGCATTGTTGGATCTTCCATTCTGGAATGATCGCTTGGGGAAAAAGACATACTGCTACTGGTCGCGTGACTCCGTCTATTCCATATGAAGCCTTTCTGGAGGAACATGCAATCAGAAAGAAAAAGGATAAAGTGTCAAAGCCTGCCCATATGAGAATCTTTCTTATGTAGTCAAAGCCTGAGCAATTATTCCAATGGGGCTTACCAATTCTATACAGACCTTCGTGATCCTTCGACCACCCCCTTGAACTTCACCAAATCTATCAATCTAGCCTTATCCGAGCGAGGCATCAATGCAATGAAACATGCCTACCGGGATGGTCTTCTTGACAGTATTCTCCAGGAAACCATACCCATGCATGGCCGCATGATCCACGGACGGAGAAAGACTGGCGAGCTTTACGAAGAATCTCAGGCCTATGATGCACACGGCCGAGTACGTTCCTCGACCGTAGAAATAAATAGTAACGAAGTCGCTGATAATTTCAAGTACATCAAAGCAGTGGACCGCGCAGGTCTTAATAAACGCCTCCTCGATTCTCTCGAGGAAATGCCCAATGTATCTTTGCACTTCAACCACAAACTTACCGGTGCGGACTTCAACAAGAAAACGGCTTGGTTTGAACAGCATTACCAAGCACCCATAAAAGACCACGCTCAAAATCCAACCCAGAATAGCCCTACGAAGAAAGGGCAACCGAGAGCATCCGAAATATCCGTAGATTTCGACCTTCTCATAGGAGCCGATGGCGCCCATTCCGCCGCGCGCTACCACATGATGAAATACGCCCGCGTCACTTATCAGCAAGAATACATCGACACCTTATGGTGTGAGTTTCATATCTCGCCCAGAGCATCCTCCTTCGCCATCTCCCCCAACCATCTCCACATCTGGCCCGGCGGTTCCTTCATGTTCATCGCCATCCCCTCGCTGGATAAATCCTTCACCTGTACCCTCTTTGCCCCTTCTTCCTACTTTTCTTCCCTTGCCGCATTTCCCGGAACAGATCTCCTCCCTTTCTTCCAACAAAACTTCCCTGGTATCTGTCCCGAACTCATTTCCCCTGACGACCTACATAAGCAATTCCGCGAAAACCCACATCTGCCTCTCGTCTCTATTAAATGCACGCCCTACCACTATAATTCCAGCGTCGTTATCCTAGGCGATGCCGCCCACGCTATGGTGCCCTTTTACGGCCAAGGCATGAACGCTGGGCTTGAAGACGTGCGTGTGCTCTTCGACTTCCTCGACGCGCACGACGTCTACTCCCCCCAAGACCCCTCAGCGCAAGCCAAAGCCAGAGCACAAGCCCTAGCAGCTTATACGATCTTTCGCACACCCGACGCGCACACTATCAACGACCTCGCGTTGCGAAATTACGAGGAGATGCGCTCAAGTGTTCAGAGTCCGCTCTATAAGATTAGGAAATGGGTTGAGGAGAGCGTCAATACGTGGTTTCCACGGCTTGGGTGGAGTACGCAATATAGCAGGGTCAGTTTCGAGAACGAGAGGTATAGCGAGGTGGAAAGGGCGGTGCAGAAGCAGGGTAGGATTCTCATAGCTGTGCTAGGCTTAGGGCTGGTAGGGTTGGGAGGGTTGGGAAGCCTTGGACTACGGAGATCAGGCTATACAAGGGTGGCTGGGGAATGGTTAAGCCGGATAACTCGCTAGTATTATCGCGGAGGTCTCGCAGACACCGTACACAATAGAGGTTGGATGTTCGGAAGATTTGTATGATACAACCGGAACTCCTCAACTCTTAATCGCGTATTTTATCTTCGGCCTCGCTCTCCGATTGGTGGGGACATATATTGTTCCGAGATTTTCGTGTGTAACAGAGCAGTCGGCATTCCGTTAACAAACCAATCCCAACCAAATGTTCTTTTTCGGATCTCCACCCCAGATCCATTTTACAGAAATCACCCTCAGGAAATCAAAGAAATGGTGGCCACATCATGATGGACACAAACACCAGCTTCCATATCTTCTCCCAGCTCCCCACCGAGCTCCGTCTTAAGATTTGGTTCTTCGCGCTGAATGACATCCACCGTGTGGTTGAGATCGAATGTGACAAAGGTATTGGGCCAGGCAACTGGCTATACGTCAAGTCCTTCGCTTCCACCACCCCTGCCCCTGCCCTCATGAATGTCAACCGAGAGTCTCGATCTGAAGCTCTCGCCATCTACCAGCCATACTTCAAGACCAAGCTCTGTCCAACGGGCATCTACGTTGCTTTTGACCGAGACACCATCGCATTTCCCGATGGAGTAATCAGTTATCTGGAAGAACCTGAGCTTCAAGCGATCCAGTCCATGATCCTGAAGTTGAGAGACTATGCATATTTCGGGCATTATAACATCGATACGCTCAGGAGTATGCGGAATTTGAAAACTCTGGAACTGCGGGTCGAGACGGGGCAGTTGTTTAGGGACCATGGAGACAATATGTTGGCTTTACAAGTAGCGAATCGATTAAGAGAGGAAGAAGAGCTGCATCCTGATTTGGGAATGCCATCGATCAGGATTGTGTCGAAGCATTTCGGGGAAACAGTCTTGTACTAAGGTAGCCTTTAGATATTCGACGGATATCAATGGTTCAGAACCTGAGGTTGATCTTGCAGTCATGATACAACAAGCCACTTGGGTAGTCTCTAGTTTCGAGGGCTATTTGATCGCTACCCTTGATTACTGTACCACCAAATTCTCAGGTACTCGACTCTCTAGTCTTTGCTTCCATTAGTTGTGTCCACTTGCGTTTCAATCAATTCATGAGGTCCCTGGATCTTTGAGCCATGAATTGAGAAGCTGATGAAGCTCAACGGTCAGAGCATTGAGGAAACGTCTCAAAAAGGCCCAATATGGCTTCGTTGTTCGGGACATCTTCTCCCGAGAGCAGGGATACTAATCGCTTATCAAAGCATCCGCATTTCTCGGAGATAAGAGTTGTGGGACAAACTTCTGTGGGCAATTAATCTGCGTTACATGTCTTTTTTATGTCCTTCAGGGCTGCGGTGTATTTGCTTTGATTTTCTTACGCATTTCCCTGCATAACGCCGATCCAAGCGGATGAGCTGATCCAAGAATGGGAGACCACGAGCCTACCGAGACTTCACCGTTGCTCACCAAGCCCGTAGTTGTCGTACCGGAACCTGGGGATGCTCCAATTGGCGCCTTGCCCACAGGAAATGGTGTCAATGGGCACGTTAATGGACTGCTCAAGCCTGGGGATGACGAGGAGATCCAGGGAGAGCCAGACAGGTCGATGCAGTATGAAGGTATGCCGGAGGTGAAAGCGAAGCTCAAATACATCATGCCTGCTATTGCAATCGGGGTGCGGTCTCTTCCTATACGGTGAAATTACCTGGCTAACGTACAAAAGGTATTCATGTCTGCTGGAGATCAGACCATTATTGTATCAAGTTATGGAAAGATTGGCAGCGAGCTGAAGGCGTTGAATAATACTTCGTGGATTGCTACGGCGTGAGTGAGTTACTTCTGGCAAATAAGTATTGGAAGCTAACACCAGAATAAAATAGTTACTTTCTGACTTTAACGTCCTTCCAACCTCTCTATGGCAAGCTGAGTGATATCTTTGGGAGAAAGCCTGCGCTGTTGTTTGGATACGCCATCTTCGGTATTGGGTGCCTTTTCTGTGGTTTAGCCAGGAACATGAACGAGCTCATCGCTGCGAGAGTAATTCTGACCAATACACAACAGTACAGGGGTGGAGGCTGAATGCAATAACAGGCATTTTCCGGCATCGGTGGCGGAGGCATGACGACTGTAGTCTCGATCATGATGAGTGATATCGTGCCTCTTCGCGAGAGGGGTGTGTGGCAAGGCGTAATCAACATCATATACGCTGCCGGCGCAGGATGTGGTGCACCACTCGGTATGCAATTAGCAACGTATCGATGCTGCAGACAGGCTAACAACTTCCAGGTGGCATACTAGCCGACCAGATCTCCTGGAGATGGTGAACATCTTCTCCGAACTTCCTATAGTGTACTCTGAGCTAATATTCGTTAGGGCTTTTTTAGGTCAAGCTCCTCTCTGCGCAATTGCCTTTACCAGTGTTGCTCTCATTCTACATCTTCCAAAGACAGACAGTTCCGATTGGAAAACCAAACTCCGGCGTGTCGATTTTCTAGGTGCCCTTGTTATGGTCTGCGCTGTTTTTGCTCTCCTCCTCGGCCTTGATCACGGCAGTAACGTGTCATGGAGCAGTCCTCTTACGATAGCGTCTCTCTCAGTCTCGCTCCCACTCTTTATACTTTTCGTTGTAGTTGAGGAAAAGTTAGCAGCGGAACCATTTGCACCTAGACGTATCATCTTTGAGAGGAGTCTTTTCGCTTGCTATCTTTGTAACTTTTTCAGCTTTGGGGGCTGGCTGTCCGTTCTATTCTATCTGCCCCTGTTCTTCCAAGCTGTCAATGGTTTCAGCGCCTCCCAAGCCGGGGTAAGATTACTACCCGGGATTGTTGCAGGTGTGTCTGGATCGCTGTTTGGCGGAATTTTGATGAAGAGAACTGGGAAGTATTACTGGCTCACAGTGAGTGCATACTATTTGTTGGCATTATGTAAGTGAAAAACGATATAGACCGGGAAAACCCATTGAGGGTCCCTCTGTTTTACAGACTTCAAACCCCTAGCCGTCTCAAGTTCGCTGTTGTTCGATTCCTCTTGGCTAATAGCGCCTAGCAATCGTACCGATACTACTGTCAACTGGTTTAGTCGTCAACAACACTTATGGCATCTCAGTCGGCCTAGCAATGGGCGGATTCGGGAATGGAATCGGGGTCACCACGTCCCTCATCGGGCTAATAGCCAACGCCTCGCCACAAGACCAAGCAGTTGCCACAGCTTGTTCCTACCTCTTCCGCTCTCTAGGCTCCGTCGTAGGCCTATCACTATCCGCCACAGTCGTCCAACAATCCTTGCGGAACCAGCTTCAGGACAAATTGAACAGTGGCAAGGACGCTGAAGACATTGTCAAACGAGTACGAGAAAGCTTGGACTACATCAGAACGCTGGATCCGGATGTGCGAGAGGTTGTGAGGCAGTGCTATGGAAGCGCTACGAGACATGGGTTCGGGTTGATGTTGGGAATAGTATCCTTTGCGATGCTCAGCAGTTGTACGTGTTCCTTACCGAGCGTGTTCTAGTGTAAGTGGCTGATAATCGATTTAATAGGGTTCATAAGAGAGAAGAAGCTAAGTAGATGAAATTGGATGAGAAATGATTTCTCCGACATATAGACGTTAACATATCGAAGACTGTGTGAGTAACGTTTTCGAGTGACTTTGGGTATTGGGCATTTCCTCCGACCAGTCCCAAGGTTGTCACTTACCTAGCCATGGAATCGGCTTGTCGCAACGACATACTTCCACACGTACCAACTCGATCACACTAAACAACACTTCGAGCCGACATGACCCCATTTAGCGACCTGGCTACACCAGAAAATCCCCTATAAAAACCCCAACAACATCCACAAACGTTCCCTCGACTTCTGAACCTCCCCCATCACATCAGTATCAACCTCGACACACCCCCGTCCGTAACAAAACTCACTCCACATGCACCTATCCCACAACTCTCCAAACGCCAGCCCCTTCCCCTCCCCCTCCCCCGCGGACACCAAAAACATCACACGCCCAACCACCTCCATCCCAACTACAGTAATCAACCCCCCCATCACCCCTACCCAACTCCAGCACTCTCGTTCTTCACACACGAAGATCCCTTTCGACAAAATATCTCGCTAGTAGCTTTATTTGTTTCGTTAGCATGACGAATTGAGATTCGCAGAAGTGGGGTTGTAGGATGGCTGACAAGGGGTGGGGGGGAGAGGGAGGGAGGGGGAATGGGGAAGAGGGAGAGGGATGAAGGACTCCTTTAGTATGAAAATGTTACCAGAAACGTTACTCTACCCGGCGTCTTTAAATATCAACAAGGGGGAGAGGAGAAAGACTTACTCTTCAATGTGTGTCTTCACTGAGACCAATCCCACACAGCCCTCTCGCACACCTCTTTTTGAAAAAAAGCAGTCAGTGGCAACACTGTTATAATCCCTCACACCCTCTATTTCCTCGTCAAGGTAATCGATTTCTACTAGAGCAAACCCCTTTCCCGCAACAACCGTATATACATCCCATCCCAAGCACCATCTCCCTTTCCATGCCCAGCACAGCCCCGGTACGTGCAATGCATTCTAGATTCATAACATCATCATCATAACGCTGCCCAGCGCACCAGAGCAACCATTGTAAATTTTCCCCTCGCTGACCTTCAGTTCCAAAACTCCCTTGCTCGATGCTGAAGATAATTCCAACCAACACCCCCGACACAAAGCCCCGAATGCCCCTCTACTTTCGTCCAAACCCCCGTATGCTTATCTGCCCTCACCGTCGAATGCTCCGAACCGTCCGTCACGCAGTCCATGCAAACCCGCGGTTCAGGCGCCCGCTTTTGTATCTTCACCTTCGCCATCCGCGACTGGTTCTGGGTCTTGTAACTTCAAGCGCGTATACTCGACCTGCGACCCTCCAAATTGATGCCAGCAGCTACTCGCGGTTAATATGGAGTTGTTTGGGCTCGGGTAGAGTCTATAGAGGGAAAGAGTAAAAGATGGGGACATTAAGACTTACTTTGGCGCCTGAAGGATGTACCGTCCCATTGCCTCTCGAAACCTCGTCTTGTAATCCCTAGGACTCGTGACTGTCGGTCGATTCTTGCCTCGATCCTTGATCCACGACTCTAATTTCTTATCCCATGTGTATGTGCGAATGCAATCAATAACTCCCACCACCAGCTCTTTCCGATTCTCGTCAATTGCAATCATGAGCGAGTAGTCCATGACATTCTGCTTTTGCAAAAACAGAGTATCGTTGAATACGGTCGCTCGCAGTAGATTCTTAGCATGTTCCCGTGCGAAAAGAGGAGACTCGTAGATGAATTCGACCATGTTTTCGTCGAGCAAAACCTCGTTCTGTTCGCCCGTGGACTGGATGCGGCGGTTGCGCATAGAACCTTTGAGGTCGAATATGCGGGTTGGCGACCGGTCGTAGAAAAGATTTTCCATGACGACAAGGAACCAATTGAATTCAACGCCTGTGGCAGGGTTCTTGATGATAACTTGGTAGAAGCCGAGCATTTTGGCGATGCAAGAGGGAAGGTCATGAAAGAAGTATTCTGACACAAAGCGAAAATATGCGGGAGCGAATCGGAGGAAGGCTTGAGTCTCAATTGGTGACAGTGATTTCAACACGAAACGGTCGTCGAGGGTCTTCAGGAAGACAGACTTCGTCTTACCACCTTTCGAGTCCCATTTCAGGCAGCGAGAGACGGACTCCACAAATCTATCCGCGATACCGCATTTTCTGCGAAGAGCATCGAATTGTTCGGTGTAAAAGACTTTGCATAGCATCTTGGCCGAGCCTTCTTGGAATTGGTACTTGAGATGTGTGCCTACTGGTCTTAGGAGAGCCTGCTCCACCTTGTTTTGTTCATCAGACTCCAGATTGTAGGGACTCTTCTGATTTCCGCCATCGAGAGCTTCCGCATCTGCAGCAATGCTCTGCAATTTCCCACAGTAGTCCTCGGAACTCAAGGTAAAGGCGATCAGCGAGCTTGGCTCATCCTCTCGAACAATAATGTCAGAGTCTGCAAAAACGTGATCAGATGCGTTGAGAGGGTAATCCAACGGCTGCCAACCGCTGGCGGATCTCTCCGCCCAAAAGTTGGTCAGCATTTTCATCAATGAGCTTTTTTCATGCTTAGGTAAGTCAAGCTTCAAATCCAATTGCGCTTCAGTGGGAGAAAGCGCGTGGTGGTCATTTTCCGTTCCAACATTGATGTCATCTGGTAGAGAATGCTTTCCCTTATCGGGACCTCCTTCACCCTCTACGTCAGACTCCGCATGACTCTCAGGATGGTTATTTTCATCAGTCTCGATTGTCTCTGCTGTGGTATCCTCGGTACGGAATCCGTCACCTCGGGTATACGACTCGGTGCTCGCACTCATATCGGTTGTACTAGAGCTCTCTGCATTGGTCCTTGGTGATGGTTCTGTCGCTAAAATTTCCTCATCGGATGCTTCCCGCTCTTCGACAGCTTCACGCACGTTCCTGTAGATTTCAACAATCGGTTTTGATGCGGCCAGCGGATATGCTCTGGCTTGCCTGCTTTTCGAGGCACGCAGTCGTCGCTCTCGAATCCGCTCCTTCTCAAATTCGCGACTTAGCTGCTCGAAGTGCTTAGCTAGCGTAGAGACTTGTGAGTCTTTCTTCCTGGCGGCAATCGACCGCGGTATCATGGAATGAGTAGAGACGCCGCTGGGTTTGATCACTCCAAGACTAACACGATCGGAGAGCTTCTTTTCTCCAACTTTCGACAAGCTAGCCGGTACCGCGGTGGTCACATGGTCGCCTTGTTGTTTCGCGTGCCTGTCGTTATCTTGTACCTGATTGAATCGCATTGAATTTTGATTGTTGCTGCTCATCGTTTCCCTCCAAATTTGCGCTGGCTGCGTTTGCGCACGTACAAGAGGCGGAGGCATATTGGCATTGTTACGGCGAAAGCTAATCTCAGATGGTCTCGGAATTCCAGAGCTTTTGCTCTGCTCTATAACGGCGAAATCTTTTGAAGTCGACTCGGCAATGACAGCCTCAGTACTCACAGCAGCCTTGCTGGCTGCTGGAATGAATGATGAATGAGACTCCCCGCAGGGATCGAGTTTTGAATTCTCCCTTGTCGGATCATGCGCGGCCACTTCTGAAAACTCTGAAGACATTGCAAGATCCAAGTGGCGAACATCCTCTCTTTCGAGATCATGGAAGGAAATCTGCATTTCCTCCGGACCGCCTGTGGGCACTGATGTAACTGGAGCGCTTTGGTTATGGTGCTCTTGGCCTACTTCAGTACTTTCTGGACTGGAAACATTTTTCTCAACAACCAATGCCAACAGATCGTGTGCTTTCTCTGGTGACATTTTACGCGTCAGTGGTGGCAACGCTGGTCCAATATCAAGAGGAGTCTTCTCGTTCAAAAGTTCATCAGAGGTTGAAGTACCGCTGCCTTCATCGGTCGATGTAAGAGATGTAGTGGATTCGTCTCGATCCAGAAATATCTTCTTTAGCTGAAGAGTCGCAAGTCGGCGAATATCTTTCTCGGAAGGGAAGAAGTTATGATCAAAATCCGCAAAAGCATTATCCCACTCCGCCACCTTCTCCTGTGTGATGCTTATTGCTCGATTCAGTGGTATGATTTCGTAGTGCTTCGAATTCATGTACATTTCTTGTAGCTTTCGGATCAGAAACCGATGCTCGTCGGAGGCACGCTTCAAGAGCTCTTCGGTTTTTTGTTTGCAGGTATCCATCTTCCCTGGTACAACGGTTTCGACCCTGATACTTTTAATCCTAGCTTTGACAGATGTCATGTACCGATTGAGGCGGTCCTCAATCTTGGTGAATAACTCGTTCTTAAACCGTAAGTCATTCTCAACCTTCCAAGTAATCCTAACTCTAGGCACAATGATCTCAAGAAGATTGATAGGGTCGTAATGTAACCGAAGTGCTATGTCTTTGAACCCAAAATATCGAAGATGGTTTCGATGAAGGTCGTGAGGACAAATACCAGCTCGAGCACGAAGACCACTACTCCAGAAGGACAGCTCTAAATACTTGCCGAAAGAGTACTTCCAGGTACTTTCGGACATGGGCATTACTTGAGTTTCTTTGCTACATATTCTACAACAACTCCACATTAGAATCGTGTCCTGAAGTCCTCGAAGTTTGCATGGATAGCGTTCGACAAAGACACTGAGCTGAGCTTCGCCATGAACATATTGCCGATGATGGTCCAACATTTTCCGCTCACACCCATTAGCTGTACACACAGTGTTGGCCTGGAGACACAGATCTTCCACATATTGTCCCAATGTACAGTCTGCTTCAAAATCTTCGTCTGTTTCATGTTCGTTGTAAAAGGCCAGAGCAAGCAGATCCGGTCCTGAGCATGGTACGGTGGTCACTGTGCAGACAACACTGTACAGAACTGCGATATTTTGGTGAGCGTAAGGGTCAAAAAGGTCAGCATTGCCAGCGATGTACAGCTCCCACTGTTTGCTCTGTGTCTGGTAGTTGTGAAGAGCTCTATCGTACTCGGCGTCGTGAAGTGCATGTAGTACCTCGCGGACCTTCTTCGATGTAGCTTGAACTTTTTCGTGTATCATTTCTGGCTTTATGAGGTCAAACTTCTGCGGCTCTGTTGTCGCAACTAACCTTTGCACTTCTAGAATGTCTTGATCACGAAGGCGTTTGAGGTACGTCAGGCGTCGTTCTTCTTCCCTGGCTTTCATGAGGAGGTAAGGCTGCATGAACTTTACGAATGGAGAAGCAGAGAGTATTTTTGTTTTATGCTCTTCTACCATATCTCCGTAGAACGTTGGCATCGGAACATCGTCAGGTAGAGAAATTTCATCCGGAACATTCGAGTTCTTTTCGGACTCTTTGGTGCTTGATCTAGGGTTTCCTAACTTCTCCAAACTCAATAAACCAGAAGAGGTTTGATTGGGACTGGGGCCATTTTCTTGCAACCGGTTACTTGCCCCAGCTACGGCATCGGTGGGAGAACATGGGCCAGCACTAGCTGCTTGAGACTGTACCTGATCGCCTCCACCTAGGGAAAGTGATCCAGCTCCAGTAGTGGACGGTATCAAGGCAAACTCATCCCTCATGAGGCACGTTTCCAGTTTCAGGTTATAGACAACATAGATCATAAAATCGGTGATCCGCTTAACCTTTGCAAGCGTCGCGTTGCTGGCACCCCGGAGTATAATTGTGCAACCAAGCTCCTTAGTGCAGCCGGATAAAAACATATAAGTCTTCTTTCTCCCTCCATGCACGTAGGTCTTCAAGTGAAAGTCCGAGCATGTTCCTGCCTGAGCAGGCTTGATGGCTAACTTGTCAATCGAAGATATGATTCTTGTGCGGGCACATCGAGAGACAGCTGCTAAGACCGAAAGTTTCACATTATATGCAGTAGCAATGTTCGCTTGCTCCAGAAATTCGAGTGCAAGTCCTGAGACATTTCGTTCTACTAGCAGAAGCTGAGGGCGTAGGGCAACAATTCGATTCACTAGGTTTTGTAGAAACTCTCGCTCTTGCCGAATGACAGGTTCAAGGCTCATAAAATGTTGCTGATGGCGCGCATACTCAAGTGGAAACGTTAAAATTAGGATGTTAGGATGAGAGAGGGTTCGCGGCATAGATTTCAAAGCTAGATTCTTCGTAAAGACAAGCCCAGAAACGTATGAAGTATCCCCAGGGCGGCTTCCCGGGATTTTTTTCAGCTTAACGTAGTGTCGGATGTCTATATCGTCGCCGTTTTGCACATCAGGATTAACGTCATCAGTAGCCTGGAGTAAAATGGGGATCAGAGCCTTTTCCCAGCTCGCAATAGCTGGTATATCTGCGTCTTGCAGGAGCTGGCGAAGCAGTTTGCGCACATGGTGAAGACTTGCATTGTTCAACTCGACTGCTGGTGCCGAGGCTCCTCTCATTGAGGAAGATCGTATCATTCGTGACCCTGCAACTGTATTGTTTGACGAGTTTGATTGCGCAAAAGCGGAGCTGTTCGGGCTTTCATGAAAGTGTGAGCTGAAAGCTGGTAGAACGGTACTAGCTCTATAGCCCCTAGGCGATGGCCGCAAGTACACACTGTTACCAAACCCCAGGTTCCGTCTTTTGGCCATGCGAGGATGATTTGCTGCTCTTGAGCTGCTCAGGCTGTTGTTGTCAGTGTCGCGACTAGCAAAATTGACACCACTTATGCTCTTGTCACCAAGTCGTGAACGCCCTTTCTTGGAGGATGCAAGAAGGCCAGCAAAGCCACCTCTCTCACTTTCAAAACTCCGGGAAAGTCCTTCGCCACTCAAAGCAGCCATTATACTCATTTGCTCATTGTCACTGGAGCCTTCATCAGACAAGTATGGAGCCAGATCTGGGTCGATAATGTTGTCATCGTGAAACGCAGTCAGTCTACTCTGGTGCCATTTACTTTCAATGGGTTTCTGATGAAATGGAGCATTATCTTCAGCAACAGTTTTGAAACCACGTTGGTTCAAATAACGAGAGTTATGCCGTCTATGACCCGCAGAGTATGGCCTGCTGGATAAGGAAGATTTCAATGACCGGGATGAAGATGGACGTAAAAGTGGTCGCCCCACGTCAGTCTCTACTGTTATCTTACTGGACTCCCCACCAGCCTTTCTGGTTGCAGGAATTGCCATGATTGGAACAGTGAGATCTGGATGTTTTGGGCTTCGGCTGATCTCTACTGCAGAAGTAGGACTGAGTTTTGGAACAGGACTTCCAAGGACATCGCTTGCTCCAGTCGATCCGTGCCTTGGTCTAAGTCCCACGGCTGAGAGGTTACCATCATCTGAGAATTCGGAGGAGTCACCATATCCATTAATTATTCCTTCGCAAGGTTTGCAGACCCGCAAAGACCCTGGTTGCCCAAAATGTGCACCAGGAAGGAGAGACGTGCACTTGGCGTCAAATATCTGGCCACATGTCCTACAGTGATGCTTCCTCCGAAATGTCGAAAATGGATCGCCGCAGTAGAAGCAATCTCTGGCATTTTCATCTTTCATCCAGTATTCTTTATTCAGAATCTTACTCTTGATCTGAGAAAACACATTCATAGTTCTCGCGTCACTATCAGGCTGTTTAGAGACCGAACTTTTAGTCTGCGGGTTGCTCCCAACGCGATTTGCTGTTGTCTTTGCTGTTTGCAGAGAGCTTGATGAAGGCGGGATCGGGCTTGAAAGTGATGCACTGCCTGCAGTCTCAGAGGACGACGCTCGAGAGAGACTCAGATCCGGAGGTGGAGAATTGCTAGTTTGTGGTGCTACTGGGACCTTCAGCGAAGGGAGCTCTAAAGTTTGATAATTGCTATCCTTAGCAAGTTCTACGATCGAATTACTATCGGGCGCTATTGTAAATTCACTTAAGGGGTTACTCTGAGCTCCAGTAGTGGTGGCTAGGATGGATCTTTCGTTAACGGCTCTGCTTGCACTAGAAAGGCGCTGTAGCACAGGATTTCCACCCTTACTGGCGCTCTCATTTCCCGAAAGTCGAGATGAAGTACCGTCTTCTGTTGTTGATCTGCTTGAGCGAGCCACCCTCGAATTCTGAGTTAAACTTTGATCACCGGAAAGTTTAGAGACCATTTTAGCACGATCAGGGACAGCCTTAGGTATGTTTAGACTTAAACTTCCTAGATTGGGTGCATCTGACCAATGACCTTCCGCATCATTTGACCACTGTGTAGCTGTACGGTTTTTGCCAGCGGACCCCACCTCCTCCGCCCAGAAACTTGCACTTGGTTCTGGCGGCACCATTCCACTGCCATTTGCGCCCTTGGTAGCTGTGTCGCTATGTAAGCCTCGCTCTTTGACGGCAGTTACGTTGACTTCGGCGACGGCGGGACCAACAGCAGTCGACAACGTGGCTTGCTTTAAAGGGCCAAGAGAAGACTTTTGGATTGTATCTGGAGCCAGATGGGACTTGGAAGATGTGCTGGTGCTCCCTAATGAGACTTTCGACAACCTTGCATGTCGTCCAGAATCTTTGGCAACCGCATCATGTGCGGCGCTTTCAAGTGGAGGTTGTTGGCTTAATTCGCTCCTACCATCTGTGTTCGAGGCAGGGGCTGAAGAACTGGCATACTTGGCAGGATCGGAAGAATCTCCCTGAGTCGGCGCTGGACTAGGAAGTGCAGATATCGAGCTCTCGAGGGACACGTCGTCGACAGTTTTGTCGTCTTTCGAGAGTACCATTACGTCCCTTGCATTCCCTACAGATGTTTTGATCCTGTTGTAGAGTCCGCTTAGACCGCCATGCAGCTCGCTTGCAATACTCTTTCCCTCTGCGCCCGAAGATAACGATGGAGCCGCGGTGTATTCGTTGAAAGTTGTGAGGGCCTCGCTCTGGCAAGCGGCATTATGTATCTGGTCTAAAGCCTGTGCAAGCGTCTCTTTATCGACTTTGGAAGGGCTGGATATGGAGGCAAGTGACCCACGGCGAGAACGTCGGAGTTGGGGAAGGAAAAGAGAGGAAGCAGAGGGGCTTTCACCCTCCGGCGTAGGCTTGGCAGTCATATCTCAAACGTCCAAACACAGTAATCATTATCGTGGAAAGGCTGAGAAACGAGTGAATTAGCCTCCAAAGAATCTCAAGATACGAGCCCACTGTGTACCCATTCACTTCTATCGTAATGAAAGCCAGGGAACTCTAGAAACGAACATGCCAGACCCTCCTAAATGCCGTGTGGTGATGAATGTATCTTGACTCATTGCTGTACAAGCAGAGCAGCAAATAACCGAAGACGATCCGCTCGCTTTGAAGAAGAGAAGGTCGAAGGAAGCACGTCGAAGGTTTTGAGTACAAATCTTATTCAATACCTTACTGCAGAAGCTCCTGTACGACCTGTATGTCACTTGTACCCTCCCGCGCTTAAACGGCTAAGTCCGCCCCGCCGGTATCATAATCAACCACGCCGTAATTTACACTCTACCATCACACATCTTGCTGTCTATCACCGCTATTCTAATCGCGTGAGCAGCTTCCCTCGAACGCTTTTCAGGTCAAATTCGGAGGAAAATCATCTTGTCTGGATGGGTCTGGAGTGAGGCAATGTTGAGCGGGCAAAGAGCTGGGGTTGAACGCTGTCCTGCATTGTTCGCCGGGGAGCCCCAAAATCGCAAGCGATGCCAGCTGGACAGGGCAGACTTACGCTGTGTTTGTTCGATAAAGATATAGGCAAACCGAAAATATATTAAAATGGATCTCCTACGCGAATGGCTTGCTCCTACAATGACACGCGAGATCGGCGCAATGATGCAATTAAAAACCGACGCCTCTGACATGTCTCACTCTGCGGATGGGATGACTTACTCGGACGATGGTAGCAACCTCAGGGCGAGTTGCTCCAAACCCGGCGTAGTTCAGATTACAAAGGTGAGAATATTATTCTCGGAATCAAGCACCATAACAACTCTAATCTGAAGTGTCGTTAAGTTCTACACCTTCGAAGGTCCAATCAAAGTGGCAATCTCTGACTCGTATACGTTTATGAGAGCTACGATTGCATCCTCGGCCGCCGCGAAGTATGCAGCTATTACAAAGAAACGGGTCACTAAAGATACTCTTGGGGGACTTATTCAGATTCGAAATTTCGAGATAGTTGCAACCCACTTGGGATCCAGGTCAGAGAGAGCGACGATTTTAATAAACGATTTCGAGAGGATTGGATGTGAAGGATCCGGTGGATTTGGTTGCCCTCGACCTCTTGAGTCTTTACCCGAAATAGCGGAACTCCTGGACCAGTTGAAGACGATCAGAGGACGAGAAAATCAGGGGATCCAGCTACGATCGAGACTTGAAAGCGCATCAGAAGGATCGTTTGCTCGTTCGCAGCTTGGTGTCGAAGGTTCTGAGATTGACTCTCCCGTGACGAGTCAGATGATGTTTGCAACGCAGGTACCTTCTTGCTTCTCCGAACGTCCGCTCGTGACAGGTGGTGAAGTGCAGCCGGAAACTGTATCAGAATCTGCGAGAAATAAGGTAAAGGACACAGCTAATGAAAACGCTATTGCGGATATGCCACAGAGACAAGGTCATCCGTCAGTGAATGCAAAAGCGAATGCAAAAGCAAAGGCAAATGGAAAACCGAGCGTGAATACTCGAGAGAATCTTCTAAGGTTACTTGCTCCGAGACAGCCTGTACCACGCCCTGTATTTAAGCAAACCATGACTAAGAAGCCTACTACTGCACCGTTACCTAACTCAGGGAATATGTATCAGGACATCCATCCGGAACTCAAAAATCCGTTGGTATCAGAAGCAGCCATTGGGGGAGTCGGTTTTACAACGCCTCCCAACCATATCCAGGATATCGATAAAGAGGTCCACGGACCGAAAGTTACAAGCATTCCACCGCTTGCTACTCAATCAATCGGCGAGCTCACATCTCGGGCTAGAGTCACTGAGGGCTCCCTCACTATCCATGTCGGGACTTCTGCGAGGAAAAACCATGAGATGAATCCGTCTGAACAAGCGGTGATTGGCCCGATTTTTGACCATCTACCAAAGGTATGTGGGATCTCTCTAAAGCACGTATCAATGCTTATTTACAACCAGTCATTCAAACGGATTCGTAGCAACGACACAAAGATTCCAAAGGACCAGCAGGGTCTGCTCGATCGAGCGGACTGTAAGTTACCCCCAATTACATCTCACTTATGCGAATAGATGATAGGCTTTATGAAAGATCACATTGACACTCAAAGAGTATGCTGACGGTTTTCCTATCAGGTTGGCTTCCTGCGGAGCCCGGTCAAAGAGGTCCCGTTGCGAACGTTCCTCTTCCGACTTTACAGGCTATAAATTGTCAGGCTGAACGTACTGCACATCGATTATCAATATCCCAGGATCATCAACGACAAGGAGAAGCTGTTGACGCTGAGACTTCGGTCGCGGACCACTTATCTCCAGGACTTGGGGAGGTTAGCAAAGCCGACTCTGATTCTGAGATGCCCCTCTCGTCAGCGGAATGGCCACCCACGTCTCCATTCGAGCAGCCTAGTGACGAGCTTCCTCCTGACAGCAGTATGGAAAGTATCGAATATCCTGTCCATGAAAACAGCGGCGATGTAAACAAGTCCGATCATGTTCCACCAAAACGAAGGCTGTCTATAACCTCGATGTCGTCCACTGCAACAAGGTCTACGCGGAGAAATCCTAAGCGAATTTCAAAGGCGCTTCAGGGTACAGCTCGATCATCACCCAGCCTGGTGTCTGCATCAGCTGATGAGAAGGCCAAACGTTTTAAATGCCAAGAATCCGGATGCGATAAAGCATATACTGGTGCTAGTGGGCTCCGATATCATATGGAGGTTAGCAGATGGCGCGCCGAGTATGGCTTGTACTAAAGTTTATAGCACTTCCATACCGCAGCGAAGTCAAACGGTGCTCCAAAATCCAAATCCCGCGGAAAGGTTGGGCGAAAATGGTACATCTGTGTTACATGCCAAAGTCACTTTGACACAGAAGAAGAGATCTCTTATCACGAGACTCTCGACTCATGTTTCACGCCGCAGCCAGGATCTCTGCAGAGTCATCCAGGAGTTGGCATTGGTCAATTCACTTCGAACGAACCATCCATGGCGAATACTGTGCAAATTGATGCAGTTATTGGCCTTAAGGAAGGCACGCAGCGGGACGGCACAAGTTCAGTGGTAAAGAAAATGGGGGAGTCATGGCCTAAGTCACCTAGGGGAATTTACGTATCGCCATACGCCTCGCCTCGCCTCGCCTCGCGCCTTGGTGGAAATTCAAGAAGCAGTTCAAATTCTATATCTGCCCAGGGTATTGAGCCAACACCCAGCCTCCCCCTTGCCACATCCCCTCGTCTCGACACAGCAGTGCCTCATCCTGATGCGAAATGGTCAAAGAGTGTCAGATCAGCCGCATCAAGCGTTGACTCAGATCTGGAGACTACAATTCCTCATGCGCTCAATGAAGCGAATGATCTTCAGGCTAATAGTGCCCCGGTGCAGCGCTTTCCATCTACCGCGACCCAGCCAGAAGAACCGTTTACACAAGTCAAGCGGACTCCTTATACTAACGGACATCTACACAACAAAGCGAATGTACACACCGTGAATTATATATCATCGAAGGGACGAACGAATGATTCGTCTTTCACGATTTCAACTAAGCGAAACGGACAGGAATTCCCTTCACACCCTTCTACTCCGCGAATTCCTAGCACCAAGTCCGTAGCTGATCAAGATGATAGCATGGACACTGCTGAAGACTACCCTGCGCATCAAAAAGAGAACTCAACCATGAGTGATAAAATGATGGTTGCTCAACAAATTCGACCGGAAGCTGATGCTCAATCTCAGAACAGTTACAGTATGAGCCCAATGAAAAAGCAAAAAGTCTCTGCCGTCAAGAGCCCTCTACTGCAATCTACCTCTGAATCAACAACATCGGAGCCCTCTCCTCACAAAGATGGACCCCGGTCACTGACAAATCAAAGCGGCCTTGAATTGAAACGTAGATCATACGAACCGGCATTACTTTCTCCGAATGTTGCTAAGCGTCGAAAACATTTCAAAGCTTCTACTGCCTTTCAATTTAGTCAAGATGTTGAGGTCGCGCAAGATCCTTCGATCTTAGCCCGAGCGTATCGTCAAGAATTTCTAGCCTCAAGGAAAAGCTCCACGTCAGAGCAAAGTGATCTCGATAGGAGAACGCTAAGTACCCCGGAAAAAATCTCAGAGTTAGTCAATCAGCACAACAATCAGACTATCGATGTTCGAGATGGAAATATAGTGTCCAAGCTGGAGGTCAATGAGACATTGACTAATGTCGATGCTTCATCGTCAGCTCTGAATCCGCTAGAAAACATCCCACCACTAATGAGCGAAGGCAAAAATCGGTCTACAATAATCGGGAATGACGAAGATGTGTTGATGACCATAGAGGACCAGGATGTTGCAGTCAGTGCTGTTTCTTTGACATCAGAAGCGCAATATAGCAATGTCTCGGGTGCTGTTCAAGGAGTTCTTAATAACCAGGATAATGATGGTAACAACACTCTCAATGCCTCGGAAGCACAGGAAGAACCAAATCCAGCTAGTATATCTGCCGCAACAAAAGCCAACGATGATCAAGTATGCAATACCGACGAATTCGCTTCTTTACCACCAGGCGTAGGTCATGAACAAGCAGACCTCGATTTAAATTCGGTCGGCAGTGATATTGGAGAAAATGCTGAGACCTACGAAGAGACAGCATCACCTGGAGCGCAAGATGGTCAAGGCTTTCACAATCAGGCGAATGCATCTTTATCATCAGGTGAACAGTCTGAACTTCACTCAAACAAGTCCTCTTTGCTGGAGAGCTCAACACTTGCTCCAGTGGTAGTAGAAGGAGATGGACCTGAAGGAGAAGCGGACGTACTCATGGCCAACGCCGAGCCAGAAATTTCTACAGAGATACACAATGCGGTTCCTCCACAAGATAATCCTGTAAGCCAATCGCCACCCATGGCTCCGGCCACTGTTTTCGAACGATTCAAGACCACTTACCCTGATTACGTGGGAAATGAAGAGCGCTTTATTACCATTTGTAAGAAGGTCAACGCCCTCATTCAACAGGATCGTATGGAGCACCCTTCTCTGTGGGATGATTTTATCATTAGACATATGACGGAATATCCAAAATACCTTCAGCGTTGTGCTCTGGACGCAGAGGATCCTTTACCATATGAGCGTTTCTATCGTAATGAGATTGATGAGCCAAATTTCACCAAACGGGTTGTTACGCCCAAGAACCTGAGGGAGATCTTGGGCATTGGTGGTCAAGGAGATATCGTGACGCCACAGCAGCAGCATCATCTGCCTCAACGACCTGAAAGCATAGCTCACATGGATGTTTCTCCAAGGCGAAGTGTAAAAAGCCCAACGAGGCCCGTCTCGGTCGCTGTAAGCACCCCCAAACCACCTTCACCGCAAGCCACCGTCGATCTTACCAACGATAGCGATGATCCGGAGCCTGTACAGTCTCCGAGGAAGAGACCACGTTTACTGCCCTGGATGTCGTCCAGCCCCGATGGCGTACATTCTCCCCTGACTCCCAGGCCCAGCTTGAGAAATGCCGCTGAAAATTTGTCATCGCCGCCCAGGACTTCCAGCAAGTTAAAATCTCAGCCCAGCCGCGATGGTCTCTATGATTCACCCAAGCCTGGCTCAAGAGCTGCTTTCTTATCAACTTCCCCGAGGACATCGATCAGGCTCAAAGCTCAGTCCGGCGCCAAAATTGTCGAAGCCATACCTAAAGGCACAGACGACGACAAGTCCTCGCCGAGCATCTCCAAACCCAATGCCGAAACTCCGCAGCCCGAAAACGGCATTCCGAAAGACTGGTGGAAAGATGACAATACCCCTTACAAGAAATTCGCAAAAGCGTACCTAGCGATACGTCCCGGGAAGGGCAATCACTTTGCCATGTGTGCTTTGAAGGATGCAGGCGCAATAGGCAATGACTCTAGCAAGAGTGATTCGAAGGATGCCGCCGCGAACACGAGTGGTCGTACTAAGAGCTCGAAACGAAACCGCGCGGGTCGGGGTGCTGGTCGGTAGCGGTTGCATTGGCGCTTTTTGATGCAGACGCTTGATTGTTGTTTCGAGTCTAGCGAGGATTGATATCAGTATTCTAGCGTTGGTGTAATTAGCAATATGTCATATGGTTAGTAAATAAATTTTGATTCTCGATACGCTATGATTTGCTATCCACCGAAAGTCCCCCAGATCTCTTTCCCAATCCTCCCATCCTTCCCTAACGCCCTCCGCCCTTCCTCAACTCCTCCTATCCTTCCCTACCTCACTCACACTTCCATCCAAAAACCCACTCCCTCCCCACGCCTAACCCCAACGCCCCTCCCTCCCCCCCTCCCATCCTCGATAAACCACCCCAAATCGTCCGTAGATATATATACTCTTTCCCCACCCCACTCCACCTCTTTCACCACCTCTTCCCCCACCCAAAAAACACCCCACTTCTTTCCCCCTCCCAACCTCCCCCACCTCTTTCCCCTCCCAACACACCCCTCTCTCTCTCTTTCACCCCATCCAATCCCCCCCCCCAAATCCCCCACCAAAATCCCCATCCAAAAACCCCATCCAAAAACACCCCCCAAAAACACACCCCAAAAACACACCCCCAAAAACCCAAAAAATGAACGATGCAAGGATCGAACTTGCGACCTTCTCCGCACAAATATTTTTCCTTTCGTGGGAAATTTTTCGGGGTTTGTAAAGGAGACATAATAACCACTATACTAATCGTCCTTTTTCTGAGGGTTGGGGATGGTTGTTTGTTATTATAATAAGATTGTGGGGGGAAGGGGGGGGGGATGGGGGTGGGATGGGAGATGCGGGGACTTGGGGGACGGGTTGCGAGGATTCAAGGGCGGGGAGGGTTTGGCTAGTGTGGTGGGTGGGATGGGATGGGGATTTTACCGGTTTAGAGGAGTGCGAGGGAGTCAGGATGATGGGATACTTGATGAATAGTTAGAAATGATGGGGGGGGAAAGTATACAAGAAGATTTTATTTCGAGTATATATCGCTCGGCTATACATCTCAGCTCATTATCTCGTAAATTACCCAACCCATTATATTACTCCCATAGCCCTTGAGGCTTGAAAGCGAGGAAAGAAGGTCCGAAACGCCGATGCAATGCCGCTGAAGAGTACTGTCACCATGACGCTTTCTGTTGACAAGAAATTCCTCACTTGCTCACTCGCTACGCTCCCTCATGTCGGAAAGGTTCATATGCCGTGCGTTGCGGCCCCATATTGTGCATCGGCATCCCATGCAGCGGCGCCTGGTAACTGGGCGCGTTCCCAGAGTGACCCATGTAGGGGCTCTCGACTCTTTCGTAGTTGTACGGAGCGTTTTTCCTGCCTTTCCTTCCGCCGTCATTGTACCCTTTGATCCTATCACTCCGCCCACTGCAGCAACACGAGCTAATCATCCAGAAGAAGCCCGAAGCGAGGGAGAAGGCTACGGCTAGCCAGACCCAGATGTAAATGGTTCTACCAATATTGGCGTGAATCTGGTACTCCTTGAGCGCGGTGTTGAAGGAGGCGACGAGGGTGGAGTAGAGGATCGTAGATGTAAGGGCGAAGCCGATGAGGAAAAGGGAGCTGATGCTGCTGACGATGGTGGTGGCGACGCTGCCGAGGCGGGAGAAGAGCGCGGTGAAGCCGACGAGGATCTCGACGATGGTGGAGATGACGGCGACGATGTAGCAGATGAACATCCATTTGGCGACGGTTTTGTACGTGTTTAGCCCGGCTTTGAGCTCCTTGCTAAAGAGCTTATCCGCGACGGTGTTGTTCAATTTCCATACCTCGACGGGGTTGAACCAGAATTCATTTTGGTGCGGGGAGCAGAATGTTACCTCGTCGTTGAATTGGCCGCTGGAGTTCTTGCTGAAGTCGCCTGAGCAGTAATTCCACAGACTGATGTGGTAGAAGTCTTTAATTCCTAAAGCGGTGGCGGTGGGGCTGGAGCTGCCGTTGATGATATTGATGTTGGGGATATTGTTTGCAACGGGATTGGAGGGGAGATTGAGGATAGAGGAGTTGACTTGAATTTGGGAGGTATTTGCGCGGAAGAAATAGAGGTTGTTCATCCCAGTGTTATGTTGATTCGTGCCGCCGAGACCGACGATGATGAGGCAGACAAGGGAGGCGATGGTGCCTACCATGGGTAGGAATATACATGCGAAGCGGCCTGCTTTACCCATGATGGCTGCGGTGTTGTATATCAGGGGGTAGCGAAAGTTGGGAGAAGGTTGAGCGAAAGACTGAGCAAGTTGGTTATTATGAACTGAATATGTACGATGGAAAAGAAGACAGTTCGGTTGGGGGAGAGGTTGTTTATATTCTGTACTGCGAGCTGGACGTGGTAGCCCGCTGGGCAAAGGATTCGTAAGGTGGTGGCAGTGTTACTGTGTTTGGACGTTTCACGTGTTAGGAGCATGCTAGTTCCCGTTCTGCCCTACAACAGCAGGCGATTGCGCAGGGGGCTCCCTTCGCTTACGGATTACACCCAACCACTCACAGTAACTCAATCTACCTGTTGTTCTCGTACAGCCCTCCGAGTACCTCATCTCACCCGATCCCAAGCGTGTCAACAAAAGACCATTTCCCATTCTCACATGTTATATTCCGTAACTTCTCACATTAACAGACCAGATCTCGAAAAGGGTTTGTTTGCTGTGCTGTCCCTGGTCTGAATGGATACGGGTGCGCCACGGAAGCATGCCTTCGGCCTCCCACAGCAAAGTGAGAAAAGCTGCCGTCTGCCGTCGAATCCTCTACTGTTCTCTTGTATGGACCCATGCCTGTGATGCTTTGCGGGATATATCGATAGTGCAGCACTCTTTGACCACTACTACTTCATAGTATTGCTCTCAGTCTGCTCCATCTTACTACCAACAACAAGCCAGCGAAGCCTCAAATGGCCCCAGCCCCATCTGCTAAGCGAGCACGGCGAGGTATTAGGCCCCGGGGCAGGCTGCTAAATTTAGAAATCCCAAAAACGTTCCCACGACGCTCACTTCGAGGTTGAGCCACCACAAGTGATACTCCTAAATATGTTGATAGTCAAATCCAACGTCTAACACTATACATACATCGTCTCTCAACCATGAGGCTTTCTCATCAAAGCCCATCTCGTTCTCCATCTCAAGCCACATGCCGCAATCATTCCGCTGAGAAGTTGGTAAAAATCCTTCGACTCCATGCTAGAACTATATATTACGCGATGCCGACTAATGAGCTGAGCTGATATATGTAGTACTGCCAGGCGTCACATGAAGAAGAGAGATTTCCCCTACCTGCATCGATGTATATTTGTATTTGTCATCGCTTCTGCTCTCACCACGCTGTCGCTATCATCCACACTTATGGGAGACGGGGGAAACCAACTTATGGTGTTAAGGGTTGAAAAACAAGAAATAGCCGTTCTCTTCCTCCATATATCGAGTACCACCTGCAAACCACATACGCCAGGAAAACATCATCAGAGTCCTCATACAAAGTTATCTCTCCCCTTCCCGTGAATCATAATCATCACCCAACCACAACCCCCCTCCCGTCTCCCGAGACCACAAACCCCCGTCAAAACCAACACCCCACCCCACCTCACCCCTCACGCGCCCCCTACCAACCCCTCCAAAACCCCATTAAACGCCCTCACCCTCTCCAACCACCCCCCTCCTCCCCTCCCACTCACATCCCCCGCCACCCTCCACGCCAGCACCTCAAAGCCACCCATCCCAACGTTCTCGCTCTCATCCCAACCCATCTCCCTCCCCTTCTTAACGGCCTTCTCGACGTTGGCGAGGAGGGCGTTGAGCGCATCTTCCTTGCGCGCTTTTTCGCGGGCTTCGTCAAGTTCCTGCTTGCGGAGCGCGATGGCTGCCCTCTCGCTTTGGAGAGCAGCGAGTTCAGCCCTCAGTATCTTCTCCTCGCGGGTAGCGAGGCGGACGCGGGTGGCTAGGGTGGTGTTTGTGTCGAGGGTCTGGGTGAGGTCGAAGAGGCGGGTTCCGAGCTCCTCGCTGTAGATGTCGGTGGTGCGTTGTTTGCGCTTCCGTTCTAGAGATGTGGGGGAGGAGGAGGTGGTGCTGTCGGGTTTGGAGAGGAGTTCGCGGCAGAATTGGGAGATGATGTCGACGGCGTTGGGAGTTTTGAGGGGAGGGGGTTGGGGGATGTTGAGGGAGGTGGAGGAGGGGGGAAGGGGGTGGGAGAGGCGGTAGACGGTTATGGGGATGGAGTTTTTGGGGGGCGGTTTGGTGCGGGTTTTGGATGGGGGGTGGTGTTTTGGCTTTGAAATTTGGGTGGGTTTGGGCGCGGTAGTGGGTGGTGGTGCTGTTGGCATGGTGGGTTTCCTGGGTCTGCCTGGCTTTTGGCTCTGGGTTTGAGGCTCGTCCCGGGGTTCTTCGTCGACAGTCGGCAAGGGTTTTCTGGGTGCCCCCGGCCGGCCCTTCTTGCGAGTAGGTAAATCGGTAGATTCAATTGGATCAGTGCTTCTGTTCTCTTCGACGTTATCCTGCTCTACCCTTTTCGGTTCCGACAGTGGCTTCCTGCGCCTTCCCTTTGCTTGGGCTGGCATAGTAGCAGCCTTCGCCTTGGAAATGGACATTTGGGTATCAAACGAGTCTTGAACTTGGATAGTGCTTGCACCTGTTGACTTCTTTCGAGGCTTTTGCACTTGACCAATAGATTTCCTTTTCTTTCTCTTCTTGGGTCTCGTAGGTTGCTCTTCTACTGCTGCAATCGAATTCTCTTCCTCAACTACGCTGCCCACAGGCTCCTCAAAGCTCGGTGCATGCTGAGCACCAGTTTCAAGTCCCGCAACTTCTGTCGGCTGCTGGATATCAGGTCCTGTCGACTCTGGAACCTCAGTCTGAGAGTCTAGCTCTCTTACTAGCTGTTTGCCTGGTGATGTTACGATTTCGCCCTGCGCAAGTGGTTGCAGGTCTTCGGCTGACGCTGTTACTTCAACGTGCCCCTGAATTGGATCTTGTTGCCTCCCTGCGGATGCCAGCTTAATGCGCTTTCTTGTCGAATTTTGCCCAATAGACTTGCGTTTCTTCTTCCTTTTCTGCGGCGCTTCTGTAGGCGCTCTTTCGAGCGGACTACCCTCTGGCTGCGCCAAAGCATTTGTAGGGTTTGGAATTGCTTTAGGCCGGCCCCTGGAGGGTTTGGTCGATTTCGGAGGATCCTGTGATTTCTCGATTGCATCTCCGCCTGTTTTTCGCTTCTTCGTTACGGTTCCTTCGCCGTCACTCTGAGTTGGATACGAGTTCGGCACCACATTCACATCCCCCCCTTCCAAGGCATCTTTTTTCGATGGTCTTCCCCTCTCCTTCCCAGTTGTCGTGATAGGAGTCTTTCGCGAGGACGGGCGTGGCTTCAGCTGTTCTGGTGCCGGGGTTCGCCGCGATGACCGCTGTGGGAGCAGATCCGGTTGCGGTGTTTTTCGAGACCTTCCAGATCTCTTAGGCTTCAGCGGAGGATTTACTCCTGGTAACACAATGTTGAACTCAAGGTCCTTGATTTCCCGGGTTCTAGATCAATGTTAACCAATCCTCGTGTCATATGTCAGTGGTACTTACCCAGCGCCCCGCTGGCGCATCAGTCGTCGTTCTTCTCGACCTAATGCATGTTAGACTTGAGAAGTGAGAAGAGTAAGCAAGAGCGACGTACTAGCCATTGCAAAAAGAATCGAGAGCTAACACGTTGATCGAAAACGAACAGTTGACGCGTTGTGAGCACGGAGGAGCAGCAGCGGGGTTACATAAGCGAGCGGAGCGGGCAATGAAGCTTGCAGACGATTTCCCGCCCAGATATCTTTTCGCCTCCGTACACCTGCCCTTCACACAAGGACAACACTGCTAGTATATCCGTGGCCGTCCTTTTAGCTAACAATTTGCGCCAATGGGCTGGATCTGGGGCAAAGACAAAGATGACAACACCAACAATAACCCCCTCCGCGACCTCGACCCAAGTCTACGGGACTTCCTCGAAAAAGAATCTCCCGTGAAATATACTACATCCCCACCGCAACCTCCTCCCCCGTCAGAATTGCTTCCCCCTCCCCAAGAAGTCTCAACCCCCTCCTCTACCTCCGAATCCACAACGCCCGCCGTTCCTCGCCAATCCCTCTACCCCGATGGCCGCTACGCTCACCTCTGGAAAAACTACCGTCCCCTCTCCGACATTGAAAACGCCACCAAAACCGACCAAGAAAAACTCCTAGATGTCTTAGAAGGCTACAAGAGGAGAAAAGCGGAGATTGCGCGGGCGGCGCTGGAGAATTGCGCTTTCGAGCAGGATGCTGTCAACGAATGCTTCACAAGCGGCGGCTGGGGAAAGAGAATGACAATGTGCCGAGCAGAAAACAAGAAGTTCGAAAGATGTTATCTAATGCAATTCCGATTCCTCAAAGCCCTCGGCTACCTCTCCACCTACGACCGCCCCCCCGCCGTCGACGAAGAAATCCAAATGCACGCCGACACCCTATTCCACCGCATGCTCTCCCAAGAAAAAGCCATCGAGGCAGCCCGTGCAGCAGATCTCCCCATCCCCACTTTCCCGCCCATAATCTCTCCCGCCGCCTCTACCGCCCCCAACCCAAACACCCACCTCCCCGCCTTGGACGGCCGCGACAGGCTCAAGCCAGAGGCTAGAGCGGTGCTGAATGAGAGGTTGAAGAAGATGACGCCGGAAGAAAGGGCGCTCGAAGAGCACGCGGTGGCGGTTGAGGCGCAGGCGACGGAGGTGCTCGGGAGGCAGATTGGGGAGATCTATGAGGATCAGGAGAAGCATCGAAAGGAGAGGAGGGAGAAGGGGACGGCGACGATTGGAGATACGATTGCGGGGTTCTTTGGGTTTTGATCATGTCGGTTCTTCATAGGTGGGGTAAGGGTTTCTGTGATGCATGGTACGGGCGTTGGACTTGGTGAAATGCGGTTTCCAAGATTCTAGGTGATTATATTGAGCAACCTCTGAGGCATGAAAACATATGTAAAAGCTTTGTGCAACGGAGCCCTGGCGCTTAGAGGCCGGAAGTATGGTATTCAGAAGAGCTCGACCGAGCAAAGTCCGATGCTTTAGGGCCCAAAATGATGAACTCCATCCAAAAGCAAACGCCATGGCAATGCTACATGTCAGAAGGTATTAACAATTACGGCCAACCTTGTTGTGCTGACTGGTTTTGTTGTCCAGGCCGCGGAAAGACTGGTATTGTGGGCATCTCCTCCAGACCTCCCATCGAGCCCTGATTCGCCTGCCAGCCTTGGCCGGTTTGCTGACTTACGAATTGGCTTTGTCGGAAGGGGTTGGTGCTGCCTGTGAGATTGGGAACTAGTGGTGAGGATATTGGAGTTTGCTGTTGAGGTGCCAAGGCATTACGGGCAAATGGGTTGGTGCCCGTTCGCATAGGTTGCAGGGGTTGGGCGGCTTGTAATTGTTGCTGTTGAGGCGGCGGAGAGTTAAATGGTGTGCTCTGAGGTGGTTGTGAAGTGAACGGTGAGCCCTGGTTCGGCGGTTGTGAAATGAATGTTGAGCCTTGAAGCTCAGATATAGGCTGAGTAGATAAGTTGCGTGCGAATGGATTGGAGGACTGGCCGTTGGGTATAGAGGGTATCGAAGGCGAATTTGTGAATACAGTACTTGATCCTTTATCTTGAGGCATCGTCGATTTCCTAAATGGGTTCGTTGGCTGAGACTGCAGTCCTGGACTGAATGGCGACTGCTGTTGAGGTTGCTGGATTATACCAAACGGCTGCTGGGTGTGGGGCTGTTGGCCATTGCTAAATGGCAGTTGTTGTTGAGGGTGCTGCCCCGTGCTAAATGCCTGCTGTTGCTGGAGCTGCTGCCCTGTACTAAAAGACTGCTGCGGTTGAACGAATCCATTGCCATCAATCTGTGGCGTAATTGAAATTTGCTGTTGAGAATAGGGTTGTTGAGCGTAATCGCTAATGCCAGATACGCTCACGTTCGGTTGTACAGGCTGCTGTGTCTGCGTTTGGCCGAAAGGATTCCCATTTGAAAATAAGCTGACATTCTGTTGCTGTACTTGCCCGTTTTGGGCGAAAATGCTGGGTTGTTGTACTTGTGGTGCTTGTTGAGGGTATTGGGATACTGGGAAACTCGAGGTTTTCCCAGTCATCGATTGGGGGTTTTGCTCAATCGACTCGAAGAAATCAATAAGATCTGGCGCCGGCGCTTCAGGCGCTTGTTTGACTGGGGCCGCCGCTGGAGTTTTTGGTTCTGGAAAACTTTGGCTAGGCATACTTTTGTTGAGCTCAAATTTTGCGAATTCCTCAGAGGGACCTGTGGCTCCATTTCGTACAGGTTTCTTACTATCCCTCTTAGCGTCTTGCTGTGCTAGGTATTGCCGTCGGTTGATCTCGAAGTCTGGATCATTGAGGTATTCTTCCAGCGAAGCTGTCAAGCTTGTAGGAGCGTGCTTGAGCTTCGGTATGTCTAAACGGGTAGCATGTTCGTACTGCCTTGCTGTGCTGAGGTATTCGACAACCTGGTTTGTTTGTTTGCTAAACATTTTGTAAATTGACAACGCCCGCTCAGCGTCATATTTTGACATCTCGAAGTAGTGTTCTGCAAAGACGAATCAGCTATTTGCCACGATTAGTACAAGCAACAATTCGCACCTAGAACATTTATTGTGCCCTCGTTCATGTTATGAAACAAGGTTAGTAGGTCCATAGTCAGTAGACGGAATGCGGTCAGGGTAATCTCGTTTTCGGGCTCGTTGTTGAGAAGCTAAAGCAAAATAAGCAGCTGGATCAGTTAAACACGACGAACCATTCATGCAGTTATTACCTACATCACATTTAAGTAAGGCCGCTATCTGACTTTGCACCGTTTCTGTCTCCCTTAATAGACCTTTGTCCACTATCTGCCTCTTCAGCCTACCATGGCCTTCTCTTACCCAATCAATCCTCGTATCGCGGTATGCCTTTGCTCTTCCGAGCAAATATGCGTAGTAATGCCTTATGTTGCTGCCTTGGACCTGTACTATCGATCCACGATGCGTCAGTAAGACGCCAAACAAACTCCCTAAGGCATGATAGGGACCGTTTCGATACCCGGTGCGTTTCCTCCATCCTATTGCCAATCCCATCACATCTGCGATAGCCTTGGCATAAACTCACCATCAGAGAAGTTGCTTATTGCCAGTTTTGACGGCGAATCCGCCAAAAACTTGAGCGTCACATTCGGCTCTCCTTCTCGTATCATGAGATGCACTATGATGAGCGACTTAAAGACTATAGTCCACGTTGAATCGCGCAGCCTGTTTTGCAAAGCTCGAAATATCTCCGCAACCCCAGCTTCCCCAGCATGCGTTGCGACTAGGATATGCTCGACGTATTTTGATTTGGGCGCAGCAAGCTGTTACCACAATATCAGTGGTTATCGTTTCAAAAGAAGCCCAAGCGTCCATACCTTTATCTTCGTCCCACCCTTGACGGACTTCTCAAAAGCACCTGTCATGGCTGCGGTTGAAGTTGGAAATTACTGCTCAGTTGTGTTTGCGCCTGCCTCTCACAGGGCGCAATTCCGGGATTCTTTAAGCTCTGATAGAACGGTAATTGTATTCAGTCATTCATGCCTGCCACTGAAACCGTCCAGTAAAACGCCATTGCGGATGTTGTACCAAAATCACCGTAAAGATATTTGCGCCTGCCAGGGAAGCACCAGAAGCTCGGACTGTACTGCAGAATATTCCGGAGCAACTACTTAAGCCAAGCTGTCATATGAGCCCACGACAGTAATGCCCTAGGGATGAGGCAGTAACAATACTTCGTTATTCAATAGCTTCGGCAGGCGATAAAGCAGAATAGGCTTGCTAGGGAAAGTCTTGGGAAAACATTCATCATCGTCGTATACAAAAACATAGGTACGCGTAGTACGGTATTTAAGGTAATTTTGGTGGGGTTCGACTCTTGTTACTCGATACCCACGATACCTTCCTTGATAATGAAAAAAGCGCGATAGTTTCCATTGACCTTTCATTCTCTATATTTCTACTATCATCACTTATGTTTTTAACTTAGTATGCAGCCTCTTGAATATATGCAGCTTTTTGAGCCATTACTGCGGACGGCTTCAAAAGTTCGGGGCATTATCGAGAATATTCAGGACGACGATATAATCCATATAATCCGCTTCTCATAACACTTATGTTGGGGAAGGGAGGACGGATAGAACAAGAAAAACCCTCAAATCGAGCTCGCACAATCCTCTAATCATGTACTGAGCTTCTCAAACAGCATGCGGTGCGAAAAGCTCGTCGGCCATTTCCGCGATGCCCTTTGGCTTCCGACCAAGCAGTTTTTCCAATAATGGATCGACCACACCCGTTTCACCATCCTCCATTGCCCTGAAACACGAGGCCCAATTGGTCATGGACGGATACTGTTCTGGGGCCACGCTCTGATGTGCCTGGTGATAAGCAATCGCTTCCTCGGCCGGCAAGATGCGAACATTGACTTTGCGTCCAGTGTGCTCCCTAAGCAGTGTGGCGATGTCGTGGATACTGTCCGCGCGAGGTCCAGTGAGACAGATGGATTGATTCTGATACTGCTCCTACACAGCTGTCTGAGCATATTGGTATGGTTGCGGGCTAACACCTATGTTCTTTTAAAACAAAGCAAACGGGTTTCTCACTGCCTTCGCCACAACAGCCGCTGTCCCTTCCGACAGCTCCTGACGCCCCGTCCAAGCCATCGGTCCATCCCCAGCGACAACCATATCAATCGGGTTCATGGTATCGTCCACCTGGATCAATCCGGCAAAATGGTTCCAAATCTCGGCGTAAATCCCCTCCCTCACAATCGTCCATGTCATCCCGGAAGCTTTCAAATATGCAACGGACTGGATATGCGGCTGCATCACCTCGGCTTTGCTCTTCTCGCCCGTCTCCCCGCCAAACATCAATGACGTATATATCACGTGTTTCATACCAACTTTTTTCGCGGCGTCGATGGCCGCTTTGTGGAGTTCCACTCGCTCCATGCCAATGGATGGGAAAGTGACGAGGAATAAGATGTCGGCGCCCTTGTACGAAGACTCAAGGGTTGAGGGCTTCTTCATGTCGCCGTGGCGGATGGGAATGCCAGCTTCTTCGGCGGAAGATGGTACGGTGGCGGGGTTGGAGGCGGAGATGATGAGTTGGGAGGGGGGAATGAGATTCTTGGAGAGGATATACTTGAGGACGCCGCCGCCGAGTTGGCCTGAGGTGCCGGTTAGGACGAGCATTGTTGTTCAGGTAAGTTACTGGGCTCGGCGAGTTGTTATTCGCGACAAGTTTCGGAACGAGTGTTCAATTCGAGCAGATGTTGTTCACTGAAATGCTCAACTGATAAACGCAGAACATGATCACTAAGCAGCCCCGCATACAATAGTAGATGATATTTCGAAACAATAATTGCCTAAAGACGCGAAGGTACACTAATCATCTGACAGGCGTCTTGCTGTACGACACAGCAATGGAAACACCGATTCATTGCCTACAAGATCACTGTTAATAAACATGTGCGTCTCCGAGGCATCCGAACGCTCTTGGAATGTTATCATACGTATGTAACTTTGCCTTCATCTACAAAGTGTGTATACCATTGAGGTGTGTAAGCGAAGCGCATCATATAAGAAGGCTCTTTAAAGGCGTAATTGTTGTCACCAGCTATTGAAGAGAGAGCCCTAGATTGCAAACACCAACAGAACGATGCGCTGTACTTCCTCTAAGCTTCTGATGCGCGCCATCAATCAAGGCTCTCCGATTGATCGCTCCACTTCTTGAGGTGGTGATTTTCACAGCCTTGGACAAGGGTTTAATCAAAAGATGGAGTTCGGCAGGCAAGTGGCAGGCAAGCTGCGTTGATCGATTTGCCAGACGCCTTGTAGGATGATGAAAGCTTTGGGGACTGTCTATCAACAGTCGTTATGCCCTGACGGCTCTAATTTGATTCTTGTCCGCGTACAACATTGATAAACTCTTCGGTCTTTTGTGTAAGAGAAACACTGATCGAGGCGATACTTGAATCTGTTTACGCGAAAGTGTCATGAACTTCTTATCGATCACAGTATATGATGGATATAAAATCATAGTCTTTACAAGCGGATCATCTCAAATATCATAGGCTCATGTCTCTGTCGCGCGAGGTCGACCTCTAGCTAAAAGCCTGGCCTTCTCCATTTTCTGATCTACCAAGCGCAACTTTTCCGACCATTGTGCCGGATTCAATCATCCTGTGCGCCTCCTTGATGCCTTCAGCAGTCAACCTCAAGCGCCGCGTGAGGTGACACTTGATCTTGCCAGCATCAATATATTCTGCCAGCTCTTCGAGCATCTCATGATGAGCTTCTGACTGGTCACCATGATATGGCTTGCTTCCCAACCAACACCAAGCAAAGGTCAGCGACTTTGACAGGAACTGAGTTCCATAGAAATTGACATCAGCTTGGACAATCGAACAGACTTTTCCTAGCGGGGCCACTATGTCCGCGCACACGTCCAAGTACTGAGCAGTTGAATGGGTGATATATATGTATCTGTCCAGTATCTTAGCAATGTCATCGAACCAGGTTTCTTCCCGACTTACTTGATCGGCACATCAAGTTGCAAGTCTTCGACCTGCTGCTTCAAATTTTCTCGGTGATTGATGACATGCGTGGCGCCCATGTTCTTGCTGAAATCTACAGTCTCTGGTCTGGAGGCTGTCGTGATGACGACAGGCAGATCAAGCACCCATCTGGCAATTTGCGACGCCATGGCTCCAACTCCTCCAGCTCCATTGATGATCAGCAGACCGACGTTCTCTCCTTTCTTGATTTCGAGCCTTTCGATCAACGACTCGTATGCCGTACCATACGTCAGAGGCATTGCGGCTGCCTCGACAAAGTCCAAACTTTTTGGCTTAAGCGCGACGTCGCGCTCGTCCACAAGCTGATATTCAGAGTACGTGCCTTGGCGCGTTGTCCGGCTAACATAGAAGACCTCATCCCCGGGCTTAGACAGACATTGCGGACCGACTTCGAGCACTGTCCCTGCGCCATCGTATCCAATAATGTGGAAAGGTGTTGGCACGAACTTGTAGTAATCCGGAGCATCATCATATGTGCCATTCCTGATTTTGGTGTCAATCGGGTTGACTGAGCAAGCTTCAACCCTAACAAGAAGGTCTCGCCCTTGGGGGCTTCCTGGCTTTGGCACTTGCCGCGATTCGAGGTTCCCTATGGGACCATACTTCTCAACGCCGATAGCTCTCATGGTTGCCGTGATAGCAACTAGTTATTGTGAAAAGAAACTTCGCAAAGGTGTTGTTGGACTATGGCTGTAAATCCTGACCTGGGATTCCGAGCGAAAAGACTTCTTGTATCATCAAGACTTCTCGAAATACATGACTTCTCTCGCCACGCCTGTGGATCACACCTCGGCCAGCATCAATCCCCTTGGAGCTTTCTTCTCTACGACATTACTAATCAAGATCTACGCAGGACTGCTGGCGACGTGGTACTAGCGAACCGAGGCGAGTGGATACAAATAGCTCGGTCAATGCATGTTTACTCATATTCGGTCCGAGGACTCCCAGCTCTTCTACACTCGCTGTACCATGTCAATAGGTCATGACCCATATCAGCATCTCGCACTCGTTCACGCCTTTTCCGCTTACAGCCGTGATCAACAGCCTACCTATCCAGCGTCGATAACTTCATCACTCAAGGTTGGGAGTTTGCAAATTTTACAACACGAAAGCAAAGATCCACTCCCAATTTCTTGATAATATTTTCGATAGTCTAAGCCCGGGACTAAAAGAGATCCTTTTTCAGCCCTTCAGCACATTCGCCGCACCCCACAAACTTCCCGGATTCAACCTCGCTAGATACGCCTTCAGCATGCTATAATACAACTCGTCGACCGACCCCGTTTCCTGCACCGTCAACTCTAGATCCGCAAAGTACCTCCTAGTCTCCTTAATCACCCTCGGCCCATCGTCATCTTTCGTCGGATCCTTGTGTCCACTTACGACCCACCTCGGCTTCAACGCTTCAATAATACCCAACGCCTTCATCCAGTCATTACGTAACGCCTTCGTCTTACTCTCCCCAAGGTAAGGATGCACGTTGTTGTATGTCGAGTCGCCCGTAACAGCCAACCCGACACTCGGCACCCACAGCGTGGTAGTATGATCAGTATCGGTATGCCCTGTCCTTACCACCATTAGCTTCTCGCCCTCGAGCTCAATCTCATCCCCATATAGCGCTTCAGGCACGATCAGCTCCTCCGACACCTCGGCCCGAAAGAGCCTGTTGAAGAACGCCGTGCTCGGATCCCGCTCCCGCTCCACTTCCTTCTCCATCGCCGCCACAGCCTCCTCGCTCGCTACGGCCTTGGCGTCCGGGAATACCGCGAGCAAGACGCTCAGCCCGAAATAGTGGTCGCCATGTGGGTGCGTTATGTAGATGTACTTGAGCGCCTTGCCCGTCGAGGCGACCTGCTCGGCCACTCGACGTGCGGCCTCGGTCGTCAGCGGGACATCGACAAGGATGGCGTCGTGGTCGCCGTAGATGAGTGTGTAGCTCGTGGGCACAGTTTCCAATTCCTCGAGACCTGGCGGTGTGGTGCGCGTCAGACTGGCTCGGCTGCTACTGTAGACTATGAATTGCAGAGGCATTATGTGAGTATGTCGATAAGACTCGGCCTTGTTTTGGTAAAATTTGAACGACGTCTCTTTTTCTTTGCGCTGCATACAGAAATCATCCCTAACCCTCCCTTATACCTTTCTTTCAAGACCCTCGCCATGCAGCAAGCACAACGCTAGAACAACCCCCGCAACGCCTCGGCTTCAGAGGTGCAAATCTTGTTCGAAAAAGCCTCCCAAAATGTAATCAAATCACTTGTGAAAGCGTTGCCGAAACGATTTTCGTTAGATCGCGCAGCACGAATGAAATTGAACATGATGACCTCGCAGCAAGCCTCGGCATGATTGTTCATTCTTTTCGTCAACTCGGTGGAAGAATAGTAATCAACTACGGTACTCCCCCATAATCAGTGACGACTACCTTAAATGGATCTGGTCGATCCAGCGAAGCAAAAGTATTACCTTTGAGTACATGGTTTGGTAAGGAGCAGCTGTGACGGGGATGAAGAGGATCTTGTCCGTGGAAATCATTGTTGGTTCTGAATGGTACGTTGTTTACAATGTAGGATGATGTGATTAATATTTAGGACCGCACAAAGAGTACTGTACATACCTTAGTCTCCTATTATCTAGAGGGGAAAATCGAGGGCGAGAAACCTTTCGAGGACAGCCCGAATTGATTCAAAACGGTTAGGAATGCTCGTAGGTTTGTAAAGTTGCTTCCATCGGAAACGTTCCTTGTCGTGTCTAAAAATGTCCTAGGCTTTGCTCAACGTAGAAAACAGCTTTGCTTAGAACTCTCTTTCCGCGTTTCCTTGCAGTGTCAAGAAGTTGACTTTGCTGTTTGTTATTTCCGAACTTTTGTGGTCATAGAAAAGGAATGAAAGCAAAGATGTGAGCCTGGATGCAATCTATCCGGATTGGCAGGCTGAAAGACAATACACTGGGGGAGTTGGGACAATGTCGAGTCTGTTGTTCGGATAGGGAGTTATCTGGGCAAAGGGGCATAAGGCGGTCAGACTCAGGCGGCCTCTGAGATGTAATGCTGTTGGCTCCGGTTGACCTTCAGCACGGGAAATTTTGCTACGGAATGATCAGATCGTGAAAAGGCAGGTTGCGAAGAGGTAAGGTAGAGCAGATTGCCTTCTATGGGGGTTTGATACAGGTGATCAAGTGTAGTCCAAGGTCATCAGGACAGTCATCATACCTTCCCCGTTGAGAGGTCCTGCCCAAAGCATTACTCTGTGCTTTCGTCTTGGTTATCGACCGGCTTATTATTATATAGTTGGCTTTGGCGGAAAGGCTATTGCGTTGTTGTTACATCTCTCCACCTATCTCAAAGGCGCTTGCAGCCACCAGATGGTAGATTGTTGACAGCGCTTTCTCATTCTTCCGCTTGGCTATCGTGAAACTCAGTAGTGCTTAGACCAAATCTCTAGTGCGCCTGCGGATTCCACCTTGTACGTGTTCGCTTGATTGCATACTATGAAGAGGAACGTAGGACCTTCGCTGAGAGGAATATTGTTGGATTTGATTATGTACATGTTGCAATGCATACCGTATTCATCCTCCTAGGTAGAACCCGCGCTTAATCATACCAACATCTCGACCCACGCTCATTTCTAGAAACCTTCCAAGTTTGATGATCAGAGATGCCTTCATCGCGTCCGCTGAAGTAACAAGGAGTGTGTGCCGAACGCCTATTTCACTCTCCCTCCAGCGCCCAACGTGCAAGCCACTTGAGCCCAATTAAGGGAGAGCTGCCAGTCGGGTTAGGAGGGATCTCTGTCATATGGTACACTCTAGGCTTTCATCATCTGTATAAGTGTCAGCTTCGGGTATGGAAGAGGGATATCTGTGATTGACTAACTTGTTCAAAACTTGGAAGGATGAAAAGAGAAGGTCGGCGGCATGGAATTATCTGTTGACATAAGGAATAAATTACGGTAATTTTGTTAGCGTCAATATCTCTTTGCAATGAAGTGAATAAGTGATGAAGTCTCTTATGCGAACAATATTTCCGGAAATCTACTGCAGCCGTCTGAAGGCATAGTGGCTGTCGGTCTCCGTGATGCTTTTAAAGCCTTTTGCTAAGGCTCATCGAATAGACCGATCTGCGCGATGTAGCTACGTTGAGGTGTCCAGGTTCTTCCGTCCCTTGAGTGCAAATAACCCTCTGATTGGGGGACGCCGGGCTTTGCACGAGAAAGTGGCACCCGAAGGGCTTCCATTCCTTCACTCATTCAAGAGCTCTAGTCAGTCGCTATCTTTCGTTCCACGTCAAATCGTTAATGTATCATGGAGCGCGAGAGCTGGCTAAATTGATGATGTACAAGTTGATTATCCCAAAGCAACGCATGAGATCAACGGACAGCTCTCTACAATACATAAACAGCGAAAGTCCTTCCCTTCGGTTGATGATGAAGTTGTCCTTCATGGATACATTGGAAAGAAGACAATACTATCGAAAAACCTATTATTTTTTTGGCTTCACAGCAAAGACCTCGACTACAGAATCCAAGCAATCTCCAGTGGTAAAACTGAAGATAAATCTCAGGTATACAACGTGGCGCATGAGACATTAAAAAGTCTTCCAACAAATACACCCGTCGTTATTCGAGGCAGGTTTAAAGATAAGGCGCCTGCCAAACCCGACACATTCCAACAGAACACAAAGGTTGACGATGTCGAGATTAAGCTTGTAGACTTACAAAGTCTGAATGAATTTCCGTCCGCCGCCATTGCGACAGAATTTCAACGTAATCAGCGACATCTTCAAATTCGACATGATAAGGATCTCCGAGATGCGCTTATATTTCGAGCGAAGGCTGCAAATGCTTGTAGGTATGCACTTACTGGGCTTAACTTCGTTGAAGTGGAAACACCGCTCCTTTTCAAGTCGACTCCTGAAGGCGCAAGGGAATTCATTGTACCAACCAGACAGAAAGGTTTGGCTTATGCACTACCTCAGAGTCCTCAGCAATTCAAACAAATACTTATGGCTAGTGGGATTCCGAAGTACTTCCAGATGGCAAAGTGCTTTCGTGATGAAGACTTAAGGGCTGACAGGCAGCCAGAATTCACTCAGGTAGGCGATGTGAAATTAGGAGTTGTTCCATATATTCCGAAACTGATTGAAACAACAGCTGGATCTCGAAATGGCATTTGCTACAGGAAATGATGTCATGGGTAGCATCGAAGTCGTTGTCAGGGACTTGTGGAAGAAGCTACTTAATTTTGATTTACCGCAACCTTTTCCCAAAATGACATATAGGGAAGCCATGTCAGGATATGGTTCTGATAAGCCAGATTTGCGGATCGGAACGAAACCCTTCTCACAAATTGAGCATATATTACCTGCAGATCTCATCAGCAAGATAAGTCCGCTCAAGGACCCCATCATTGAAGCAATGTTATTACCATTAAGCAAGTCTGCGACTCCTAAGGAAACCCACAACTTCATCCGTCAATTTTTAGACTCACCTGAAGCGGCGCCGTTCCGTGATAATTTGGAAGGGGCTCCAGGAGTTTTTGTATATGACTCCAAGAAACCGCTTTCAGGGCTGCAGGCATTCGGATTCGAAGCTGCAGAAAGCATAGAAAATCTGTTTGATGCTAAAGATGCGGATCTTATCATCTTGCAGGCCAGGAAAAATAGCCCGTTTGAAGGTGGTTCAACTCCGCTGGGCAATCTGCGACTTGCGCTTGGCAAAGCCGCAGTAGGTACAAAGCTTTTGAACATTTCGGAAGGCTTCAAGCCTGTTTGGATAACCGACTTTCCTCTTTTCTCTCCATCAAACGAATCAGAACCCGGTCAGGGTGGAAGTGCTGGCATGGCATCCACCCATCATCCTTTCACGTCACCCAAAACCTCGGAAGACGTTGATTTGCTCCAGACTGACCCCTCAAAAGTTATTGGCGAGCATTATGATTTAGTGATGAACGGCGTTGAATTAGGTGGTGGTAGTCGGCGCATCCACAATGCTGGGGTGCAGGAATTCGTTATGAAGGAAGTTCTCAAAATGCCGCCCGAGCGACTGGCAGAGTTCTCGCATCTTCTAGAAGTACTCCGAGCGGGTTGTCCACCTCACGCTGGTATTGCACTTGGATTCGACAGGTTGGTCGCCGTTATGCTGGGCAAAGACTCTGTGAGGGACGTTATTGCATTTCCAAAAAATGGGAAAGGCGAGGATATGTTAGTCAGGAGTCCTTCACCGATGAGCGAAGAGGTGCTTCAAACTTATCATCTCAAGCTTCGGGACTGATCTAGACCTGGCTGATTGCTCTCATATTTGTACCATATTGTATAACAAGGTAGACAATAATAGAAAGCGCAATGTAAACATTTCCTCTTTATGAACTCCCTACGACTGGGCTCTAAAACGTAATTCATGTGCAACTGAGCGCTGTGTCATGGCGGACAATAGCGAGCGGTAAGAATAGCGTTAGGGTTAATTTGGACGTCAACGAATGTCTCCATTCGGCTCCTCTGTGCAGCACGACAAACAATGCCTCTCTCGATTCCGGTACTGTCGCACACTTTACTACCATCTCCCCTCTCACAGTCCTCCTTCTCCCAGTTTGGAACTGTCATCGAAAGCCCCCTTCCCCCAACGATTCATTCCGTACCTTCAACCCTCCCTGTTTCACATCTGGAAGTCGTACGTGCGAACCAAAACACCGCACTCAAATTTACGAATGTAACCAGTATGCGAAACGAGTACTTCCAATCACGAAGCAAAGATCCTGGCAAAGCCGTCATGAACATATTCTCTTGCTTTCCGCGATCCCTCTCCACCTCATCTTTTAGTAGCTCCCAGGTCTTCAACGTCCGCATCCTCGAGCGCCACCCCTACACCACACAGACTTTCATCCCCATGAATATGTCTTCGACTGAACCCTCCACGAAATACCTGGTCATCGTCGCCCCGACCTTGTCCCCGACAGAGGCTTTCCCCAACCTCGGTCCTCCGGATCTGAGCAACCTGAGGGCTTTTGTTGCACATGGTGCGCAAGCTGTTACTTACGGGACTGGGACATGGCACGCGCCCATGGTGGTGCTATGGGAGAAAAGAGTGGATTTCGTGGTGGTGCAGTTTGCGAATGGAGTACCGGAGGATGATTGCCAGGAAGTGGAGTTGGAGGGGCAAGGGGTCGGGGTAGCTGTTGAGGTGGGTAGGAATGGGAGAGGGGAACGGGCGAAGCTATAAATGGAAGGAACGGAATCCTGCACTGCATCATTGGTACTGCAGTTAAAGTGTTCTTCAAGAGATTCGCTTGGGACAGCACGAGGCTACGGATACATCACCAGAGGGCTCGAGGAGAGAAGAGCATGGCTTTGACGCTCTAATGGGCCACGAAGAGCCACGGCAGTGGATAAGAAGAGGATGTCTTGAGACAGACCTGCCAGACGATCAAGCAGGCAAGGGCGCAACTTCAATCTTATCTGCCAAAGCCACGAGTAACATTTGCGGGCAAACATAATCTATATAAGGACAACACCACAGCACCGCTGAGAGTTTAAATACAGGGGATCGAAGTTGAATTATCATCTGATCAAGTATTGGCTGCCTTGAAGAGCGAACGTCTTCAAGCAGATCCGCAAATTGGAAGTAGATCCTGAGAAAGAGCTACACAGATTGATCGGACTGCGCTTTCTCTTCGACAAAGCTCTAGACTCATCCTATGAATTACTAGAATCGGGACAGGCCTGAAGATGCGCGACAGCCTAATTTGGAAGTAAAAGTTGTAAAACCAGGACGCTGTGCTCGTATCAGTGGAAACTTCGTTCATCAGTGGATCAAAACACTTGGTGCTCAAGTGTCTGACATCTTCTTAACATCAACTGTGTTTCCTACCTCTCTACGACACCGGCAGGCGCCCCAACAAATTGCGCACCTACTTCCAGTAACAACACTTAACATAATTTCTTCTTCTTCTTCTATCAAGCTGTGTCTGCAGTATCCTGATCTTTTCGAATTGAGTAAATGTCAGACCTGCCCAATATCTACTCTCAAAACACCAACAGCTGTGACGAAGAGGACCCAGAGTTCCTTTTCATGGCTGACGTAATTCAACATGTCAGGTATGGTTCAAGCCTTATCAAGAAGCTCATCATCTAATCCATTTTACTGCAGGAAGAGCGAACTGGATCAGGAAGAATCTAATGAACGGAGTTTGATCACTACAGAAGACGTAGCCAGCTCATACGAAAATGCTTTGATCAACCAAGGCCGCTTGCGTAAATCAGCTGTTGAGCTCAGAACGTTGATGCATCAATATTCTATACTTGAAAACGAACGTGGAAGCTTGCCCTTCGATGCTGAATTCCATAGGTCTCAACTCAACCCCCCCCCCAAAGCTTGTGGTTCTGACCCTTAGTGATGCAGAGAGATGAAGGCATACGTTGAAAGACTCGAGCAGTTCGATAATTACATCAGCAAATGCCTTGTAGACGATGACGAAATTGCCGATATGCACAGAAGAAATGCCCGGGTAACTGTGCTACTCAAGAGCATTGCGGCCAAAGAGGAGAGGCGGAGTACCCCACTTGGAACCTTCGACAGGCTGGTTCGCATCCCCTGGTCGATTAACTATCCACTTTGTCTGCTGGACAGTGCCGTAAACCGACATGTACGCACGGTCTACGATATTGCAGTGGGCATACAGACAGCGGGCATTATCAGCAAACTGTTGCGGTGGCCTTTTCATGGAGGGTGGCCATGGCAGTGGACCCCGGACTTTCCTTTGATGGTTTTTTTCGTAGGTAATTGGGGTGTACACCTCTTTGCGTTTGCAGTAGGACATAGGGACCTATCCACTGCTTTTGTCCTATTGCAGCTCGCGTCTTTCTTGGTATATATTTGGAGGCAGGTCTTCCCGAATTGGTGGGACTATCATTGGGAGTTGAGCTTTGGCTTCCCTGTTGGATTTCTGTGCTACATGGTCTGGCATTGTCTGTGTCGTAGAAAGACTTTTTAAGAAATCCTCGGCTATCAGATTACTATCGTTGAGTAGTCGCTAAGCGGCTCGGGGTGGACTTCGGATGGTTTGAATAGTGGACATAGCTTGATTCGCAAATTCGGAATTCGTTCCGTACAAGGGCTTTTCGAGGAGTCTTGAGCTCAAGGCAATAGCTAGAATGTGATTGGGGGCTGCACAATACTTCTGAGGAAGCTCATCGATAACGTATTGAATAGCTTCTCTTAAAGGGCACATCAGATTTGTTCGCTACCTTATTTCTCATTAAAACGTTTCGAATATGCAGCATCACCTCCCAGTCCGGCGCAATGCAAATACCCCTTTTCATGTCAGTCGGTTCGTCAACCCATCTTTGCATTGCTAAAGTCCATCTCCGGATGCTGTTCCTGAAACCTACGCACGCAACACATTAGCCACATGTAGTTTAGCATCGAAATGCCCACTCCTTTCCCCAACATGCCGGGCCAACGAAACCACCTGGGAATCCAATTACTCACTTCCTCAACATTTCCGTTTTCTTACTCTCATCACTCGTTGGCTTCCCCATCTCCTTCTGCCGCTGGTCATACATCATCTTCTCCACCATCCCCCTCGTCTCGCCGTCCAAATCCCCCAATTTACTATTCTCCGGAGTAATCTTGCTCGTATCGATCTTGAACGGCGCGTTGGTAGTCACCGAGGCCCACCATTCCATTTTATTTGTTTTGTCGAGGTGGAGAGAGATTTCTTTTTGGTTCGAGGGAAGGGATTCGAGTGTCCAGGTGGATTCGTCGACGTGGATGGGATGGGGGAGGGGACCCTGTGAGTGTATGCAAGCTTAGTGGGCTGGGGATATCGAGAGGGAGAAGATCTGGGGGGAAGTACATCTATTATGGGTGTTTGCCCTTTTACGCCGGCTTTGAGGCTGGTTTTCGAGATGAGAACGTCAAGGTCGCGGCCGCGGAGGTTGGAGGGGACGGGGATGGTGATGTCGAGGTCGCCGATTGTTTGGGTCCATTTGTAGGGGAGTTGGGCTTGTTCCGCGGCTTCTTTGGCGCGGGTTTCGGCGTCTTTTTTCTCGCGTTCCTCGGGGGTGGGGGAGGTGGACATTGCTGCTGTGGAAAGTGAAGGGGAGTTGGGCTATTTGGGGTAAGAAAGGGTATGTTTTGGCTTGATCAAAAGCCAGGTACTGCTTCTGGTTTTTGATAGCTCAGCCTCATCGGGGCAAACTCCGCCGGCGGTTCCAGCGCTTGTGCGGTAGTTAAAGTTTCACCAATGATATCAGATTACTTTCCACCCATATTAGGGAAAATCCCTACTTTGGCAGTCCATATGCCTGATCTCCTCCAGGTTAGCTATATCCGTGGGACTTACTGACAAGATTAACTAATAGTGTCTTTTCTTCCAGGTCGACAAGATTCTAAATCCTGTGACTTCTTTGGCGTTCCTGAAGTTTGGAACAAAAACATTACTTTTGGCCGGCGAAGGACCATTGTTACATATTTACGAGCAAAGCACACGTCGATGTCTTCTATCGGATCGTGTGTTCGACTCGCAGGCTCTTCATGGTATTTGCACTGAATCCACAACGGATCGTGCTTGCAACCAGGATCATTCTGCTAGAGTTCTGATATGGGGTGGCCCCTCTGTGTGCCTTCTTGCCGTCGAAAACAGTCCGGGTCATGAAAACCAATATCAGATACGCACTCGGCAGATTGTGCGAGAAACCCAAGCCGAGGACTGGATCTTTGATGCGTGCTTTAGCCACGTAGCTGCCGATGGGCCCTTGTACACTTCTACCACGCGTGTCTGCAAAGCAGTAATAGTCACTGCTCATAATACTTTGTTATCCCTGAATCTTCAGGCTGGCTCCGACAATGTCATTGAAGCATTCTTAAGCCTTGAATGTATAGCGGCAGGTCCGCGTTCAACTCTGTACTCTGCACATGTGGTCTGGACTCAGAACGAACGCTGTCTTGTCGCTGCAGGTACTGTGTTTGGTGAAGTGCTATTGTGGTCATTTCCTAGAGACCAATCCTCGTTTGTTTCCGATAGAGTGTCTCTCGGTCAGTTACATTGTACTTTTACCGGTCATGAAGGTTCTATTTTTGGTGTTCGAATTTCTGAAGAGATTGCAGCTTCTGACGCGGTTATTCCTAGGCGTGTTTTAGCAAGCTGCAGTGATGATCGTACCATCAGAATATGGGACATCTCGCATTTGGAACTCGATGCAAGCGAGAACAAAATACGAGAATTGTCCAGCGAGCAAAATGTTAGGCATTCAAGTGATACCGCTCGGGGCGAAGGAAACTCATGCCTAGTTACAGTCTCGGGCCATAGCTCAAGAATATGGGGTGTGCGCTTCTTGTATCGATCAAGGAACGCTTGGCAATTGATGTCTTACGGCGAAGATAGTACTGCTCAGATCTGGCAGCTGGGGTTCAGTTCTCCCGCACACAAGTCAGGCAAGAAGTTCAATTCTCAAGAATTATGCCTACGTCATCAATACACCTATGCTTTTCATTCGGGGAAGAACATTTGGGCCGTGGCGACTTGTTCGGAGTCTAATAACGCATTTATCTTATCCACTGGAGGAGCGGATGGGCGAATTACCTCTTACTATCTGAAAGCAGAAGATATGTTATGGGATAGCGATTCCTGGTCAGGCCAATGGAGCATTCAAGATGCTTACATGAGCGCAGAAGCTGCCGTTGACCTTAACAGGATGGTTTCTGTTGTTCCGGTATCTAAGTGTGTGAGTTCTAAGAAAGCCTTATTTCAAGGTCTGCAAGGTAAGTGGCTGCTTCGGCGTAATATCAAAAGCGCAATTTCAATATATCCGTCAGGATTTTTTGAAGGAATCGCGGTACTTAAAGCACGAGAACCTACCGATGAAGCCTATGATCTCGAATTTCTCTACTCTGAAAGCGGCAAATTCACCGCTGGACAGGGTTTTGTCATGAAGGCCACCCGGCGGTATGTCTATCGTTTCCAAGAAAAATCGAACAGAATAACTGCTTGGTTTGTTTGCCCCAAGGACCAGTCGGTCGTTGACTATCTCTTCCATGTAATGGATTTCGAACCCCTAGGTAGGGATCTCGAGTCAGTCAAGGACGATAGTATGACAAAGCTGTGTGCAATTGGCCACCATTTGTGCATCGATGATGACTATCAAGCTCGTTATGAATTCCACATGAGAGATGCAACACTGACCCAATGGGACTTGACGTATATTGTCAAAGGACCAAATAAGGATTATGTTGCTGATGCGCGATATGTTCTTGATTGTAGCCTGCAGCATTCGACAGTAATTGCAGAAGCTGGAAAATCAACTGACAGAATATCCAAGACGCGAAACACACCGATAAAGTCTGCAAGTTTAAAGAGCGGTTCATTGATGCCAGATTCCTTCAAGGGCTATGCTTGGGTAAATGAGGACTGCTTCATAACTTCCACCGAGCGTGGCAAACTTCTGGTAGGAACTCTATCCAAAAGGAAAGAATTTTCTAACGGACATAACTACACTGGAAGCAATCTGCCAACAGTGACCTGGGAAAAACGTGGTCAGTTGAACGAGTTGGAGTCCTCCTGCATCATGGCGAGCACTCGGTCAGGCGAAACCACTGTATTATGCGGAAATGGAGGCATGATATATATGTATCAACGTTATGAACAAATATACCCAGTTGCAAAGATCGCTGGCAAGGTGGTTTGTTTATCTGCCCAAACAATCTCATCGAGTTCCCACCATCTTTCACAAGAGGAAAATAAAGTGCCTTTCACAATAGCGATTTTCGCATCATGTCTGGGATCGTCAACGGCACATGCCTTAACCATTGGTCATAGAAGACTGAGCCCAATTGATAATCAGAATTTCTCAGAAGGCAGAAAGACAATCGAAATCGTCCAAACTGTATTGCTAGACCTCCCAGCAAAATTAGTTGCCACCAGCTCTTTTTTCGTTGATTCCCAAAATCTTCTTGTCCTCGGGTCCCGTAGTGGACGTTTAACAATATATGATTTATTAGCACACAAGAGTAGCCCTGTCACATGCACCTACATTTCAGAAAATATACATGGACATGGAGAGGATGCTATTACAAGTATCGAACTGGTGCCGACAGCAACTTCAGGCCCTTTTTCCGAGGATCTTTATATTCTGACTACCGGCAGAGACGGAAGATTCAGTGTTCACCAGATCTTCGTGAAGAGAGTAGACCAGAAAGAAGCTTATATCAGTCTCCAGACTGTGCATACATGTGCGCCGCCATTTGGTCCCAATATTGAAGGTGCACGTTTCGTTGAGGGTTCGAATGATCTGCTCCTCTGGGGCTTCCGCAGCAAGCACTTTGTGGTGTGGAACGAGACCCAGAAGACCGAAGTGATGACAGTAAATTGTGGTGGTGCAAGTCGGAACTGGGCATACTCACCCCGAATCGACGGTAGTGGTGGCGGCAGTTTTGTGTGGACCAAAGCATCAATATGCAAAGTTCAGTCGCAAGCACAAGCCTCACACGAAGTTGTCCAGCATGGTGGTCATGGCCGAGAGATCAAAACCATGGCAATATCGCCCCTTCTTATAGGTGAAAGTGGCCACAGTATTAGGTATATTGCCACAGGCGCTGAGGACACCGCGATCCGTATTTTCAGCCACGATGCTGGATATACCCCTGACCGGGATAAGAGCTTCAAGTGTTTGGGAATATTCACAAACCACAAGACTGGTATACAGCAGGTCAAGTGGTCTCCCGACGGGAATTACCTGTTTAGCGCTGCAGGGCTTGAGGAATTTCTCATCTGGCGAGTGCGATCTGTGCCTTGTATCGGCGTTGGGATGTTTTGCGAGGCGCAATTCCCACCTGTTACAGAATCTTGTGACTTGCGAATCATGGATTTTGACATAATTGAAGTCGACTACGAAAATGGTGAGAATGAAGGCCCAACAAGGCATGAATACGTCCTAAGCCTGGTGTACTCAGACTCTTCAGTGCGAGTACGTTATAGATACCAAATCCTGCTACTAACTCCAGCTGATAGCCCCAGATCTACCATTACAATCCCACAAACAAGGTACAATCCTTTGCAATTATCTCGTCCGGGACATACACTACCTCCTGTCTGACCCAAATCACTCATATCCGCCTCGGTTCCACCATCCATCTCTGCACCGCAAGCACAGACGGACATGTCGCTTTCTGGCCTCTGACCATAGTCCTAGCTACCCACGGCTTCATACTCAGCGACGACGGTGGTAAGCTTTACCACAAGCCCTCCGAAACCACAGATCCCCCGTCATCAGCACTGATATGGCAATCCCGAACCCCTCTCCACCAAAACGCCATCAAATCCCTAACAACCACCACCCTCACCCCCACCACCACCCTCCTCACCACCAGCGGCGACGACGGCGCTCTAGGATTCACGCTTCTCACCTCCCCACCCAACCATCCAAACACCCCACCCGACCCCTCCACCCTCCTCATCCCCAACGCCCACGCTTCTGCCATCACAGCCGTGCAATGCCTGAGCCCCGCATCATCAGATAAGAAACAGCAACTGAGATTCGCAACCGCGAGTAATGATCAGAAGCTCAAGACGTGGGTGGTGAGTGTCGACTTAGACAAGCGTGGGGTCGATGGGGTTGAGGTGGCTAGGGAGAGGAGTGAGTCGAGTAGTGTTGCGGACGTGGCGGCTATAGGGGTATGGAGGGATGGGGATGGCGGGGAGGGTGGGGTTGTGCTAGCGGGGATCGGGATGGAGGTTTGGAAGGAGAGTGGTGGAGTGTGAGGGAGTGGGAAAGCCCCGGGGGGGAGATGAGGGTCAATGAGGTGGTGAAGATGGGTGTGGTGCAAGAAGTTGCCGAAGTAGCGAATTTGCGAATCGGAAAAAAAGTAATAATGTTTGATAATAGGAAATTGTGTGATCTAATGGTATTCTCAATAACCTCCTCCCGTGCGTATCAATATAGCCCTATTGCGGGCCCCCAAATCATCTGGTATTTCAAAGCATCTGCTCCAATCAAACAGCACACACTCCATCGAATCCCCACTCCCTATTTCCACCCCCCCTCCCTCCCCCCCCCGCGGCCCACACTCCAATACCTACCTCCCCATACCCACACCACTTTCCCAGCAATTCCCCCGCATCAAGAAATGCACACCTCGGGATGATCCGTATTGACGATACACAACGTCTAACCATCAAACCCACAAAACCATCAGCTCACACACCCCTTTCTTTCCTCACTCCCAAACTCCAAATTCCAAAAAAAAACCAGAGGAAATCCACTCACCTGCTGCCACTGCCCATTATTGCTCACCCCGGTCCCGTCCCCTTTCGCGCCTCCCCCCGCCACATCGACAACCTTACTCCCGCCCCGGCAATTATTCGCCGCCCACACGCCCAGCTTCGTCATCTGCGCGCCGTTGATGCAGCTGTGGCCCGGTGCGCCGCTGAAGCCGTGGTTTTTGTCCGCGATGACGAAGCCCGTTTTCCCGCTCGCGTAGACGAGACACCAGGAGGAGAAGGTGGTGCCGGGGGTTTTGCCGTCGGTGGAGTCGCCGTGGGCGAGGCATTTGGAGACGTCGGTGGTGCAGATTTCTGTGGGGGGAAGGGAGGTAAGTGAGGAGAAAGGGGGGGGGGGGGGGGGGGAAATAACGGATGTTGGGTTCTAGTACTTGGCCTTGGACTTGGAGGCTGCCGGCTGTCCAGAAGGTGGAGGTGGTGTCTGCACCTGTAAGGTGCGGGATTTTGTTAGCACGCATCCGACGGTCTGGAATTGAATTTCGTGTAGTGTAAATCCAAATTCTTAGAGGTATTGTCAGAACGTACCAGCACCATCGTCTCTCTCTGCGCAATCGATCGTCCCGTCAAACTTCGACGGGGATATGAAACCCGAATGAAACGGAGTTACAGGTGGTGGAGGAGGTGGAGGAGGTGGCGGCGGTGGAGGAGGTGGCGGCAAACTGCAATCCACCGTTCCTGTAATGGCAAAATTGAAGCTATGAGTTGCCGAACCCTTGAACTCAAACTCGATAAAGGTCTTCTCAGTCGAGGAGTCCTTGCTCCATGTTACACCAGTGGGTGGTTTAATTCCACCAGCCAACGGCTAAAGAGATGATCTTCCAACTATGTTTGCTGCCACTCTCCAATTGGCAATGTCGTTAGTAGTTCCTGGAAGGCTATGACCGAAGTTCAACGACCAACCACCCGTGTGATCGGTTATAGGTAAAAATATCTGAATAGCGTCGAAGCCTTTTCCGACATTAACATTTACAGATTGGGTATACGTTTGTTTTGATTGTACACATGCCGGTGTGTTTTTGGGGGCAGCAGCAGTTGAAGGAGCAGCAGGCGTGGCAGTTGCTGGAGGCGTACTGTCAGGTATACAGACAGTGGGAGCTGGATCAATTTCGCTGACTGTGTCAACGTGCAGTGTTTTCGATCGATCTTCTGACATTTTCCAGAGTACGAGCTTGGCGATGATGGCATGACCCTGGGGTGTTGGGTGAAAAGCCTTGGTGTAGCGGTCAGGAATGATTGAAATGTCAACGTTGCCTGGAACAGCCAGGAGCTCATGGGAGTTTGCAGGTGGGCTCTGGGCTAACGCCTCTTTGATCCATGCGTCAATCTGGGATTCCTCAGTGCCATTGCTGAGTGTTGCTTGTGACGGCCCTATATCGGCTCGCCCGGTCAACGGAACATCCCGGTCGTCAAGTGAGTTAACGGTCTTGAGGGACGCAAGTCAGTCTCATAGTTGGATCTGATCATTTAAGTAACTTACCGAAGAGGTATCCCACTCGAAGAATAATGTTTCCTGCCTGTTGGGGTCAGGTTCTTTTACCGATGGTGAACAGAAACCCCCCTCCAGCAAGCTAAAATATTGATCGTAGTCCACGAAGACAAATTGACTCCCAGCCTTCTTGACAGCTGCTCTGATAACTCCGTTCGCGGCGTCAACAAGATCGTTCTATTATGACACGATCAGCGCCAAGTTCAGCTCTAGAATAGACAGCTATGAAGAATCACCAATTTCCGACGTCTTGCTTGGGTCAAATGCTGCTTCTGGTCTGCATATATAAAGGCCCAGGTCACCTGGTCGCTGAAAAGACCGAGAGCGTTAGCCTCGACTTGGGAGAAGTACCGGGAATATTCACCAAGCATTCGTTGTGGTGTCTATAGCGAGTCGTTAGCATTACCGTCTAATTACCGCTAGAAAAACCAAAGAACTAACCAAAGAACTTTGCATAACCAGTTACATAGGTTTTGGCATACGACGCAAGTTTCGGCTTGACTGCAGCGTACAATTTGTCTAGGTTGCCCGGTAAGGTTTTGGATATCAGGTCTGTGGTTTTCTTCAATTGCGTCTCGCATTTTCCGGTGGTCCCTGGAATTGACCATTGAAATACGCATGCATCCAGTAGGTCGGAAAGGCCAACGTCATTTCCACCTGAGCTTAGCGTTATGAGCTCGAGCCCCGATTGGAGCTTTGGGACCTGAGTTTTGAGAGCTTGAGGTGATGTGCTCCCAGAGCATGCAAGATATTGAAATTTACGATCCTTCCCATACCCAAACTGCACATTGTCGTTGATAAAGGAGGGATATGAATTATCATACCGCGAGCATGAGGCGTCACCAGGGCCTTGAAGGACCTTACCACTGCCTATCCCGGCAGCACTGGATGAGTATGTCAGTCCGCGCTTGATAGATGATGGCGCTCACTACGAGCGAGAAGGTGCTTACTACGAGTCTCCCTGGTGATGCTTTTAGTGGAGGTTACAATAGACAATTGAGACAAAACCTACTATCGCAGCCCATTTCTTGATATAATGAAAATCCTCGGGATCAGCCGGCGGTGCTTGCCAGGGCTGTTGCTGTCTATGGCTCAATGGGTGCGAAGATGGGTTTGGCACAGAAGCAGTCAAGTTAAAATGCAAGCCGGCCAAAACAACCACGTACAAGAGAACAGATGGAAAACGGCTCATTCTAACTTTTGCCGGCAAGAACAATCCGATCGATACTTATAGAACGGTGGGCGACGCGATCGTTGATTTATCCTTACTGCACTTCCTATGCTTTATACGCGGAAGTTATATCAAGCTGGCAACGAAAACCCAACAAGGAAAACTGAATTATTATATCTGGGAGATTATGTAGCAACGCTTATATGTCGATAACAAGGACTAGGATTGACAGCCAAAGTCTATCCGGTCATGCAAGCCGAAAGGATCTTATACCGATATAAACAAGTTGACTGTAGGACGCTAGCAGCTGACCGCTCAGCAACGTTGGTGCTAGCGATCCTGTGCGAGGAACTCCGAAAAGGAGCAAGACGTGAATAAGATATGTCGTTGAGTACAAGGTCTCGGAACAAGAGAGATCGCGAGATGATACCTTCGATGTAACTTCTTCGGCTCAAGATTGGCAGGTCCTGTAAGGTGACTAATCGACTAGTCAAGCAGCTACCCTAAGTGGTGCTTAGGGCTCAACCTCAGTATCAATTGGGGTTTTAGTCATCTATAATGACCATCAGTAAGCCACGTCCTCCGTTAAGTAGGCAAGAATAGCTGGGATCAAGCCAGCGTGTACAGGACTGGACCCAACATCTTCTCGCTCAAACTCACCTCAGCATGCTGAGCAATCTACGCCAAGCACATCATCAAGCACTGTATCAGAGTCAATTGACATCACATGGGCTGACAGTTTCTGGATGCTATTACCATGCTGTACGTCTGCGTTCATTGCAGGCTTGCCCGGGTGATTAGATGTTGATTGGGCATCTCACCGCTTCCAGGAATTTCAGGGTGACTCCAGTGGCAATGTTCTAAGTCAGCAGTAGTCCAATGATCTGACTTAGTGAGCTGCATGACCTGTATATGAGAATCCCTGAGGCCTTACTTTGCACAAACTTCTTGAAACCTTCTTCTCTCTGTTGTCATCATTAAGACTGTGGTAGGTCCAAGGAAAGTAGACTTTGCTTCGCTCTATTTGCTCCTTGGTAGTCACCTTACCACTTAGGCCACATCCAATCTCTATATACTTTAGCTGTGTGCCCCTCGGTCCATTGACCAGATACTAGACACCTCATCGACATACCTTTGGTAAGCTTTAAGAGATTCTCTCAGCACTTGATAGACCTCAAGGTGCAGCATTTCAGGTTGAAACGCTCGGAAGTCCATATCTCGAGAGACCTTCGTCGTTTCGCCATGTTTGGTAATTGGTCGAAGAGACTGACAGCGCTTGTCCTTTTATGTACTTGTGTACTGAATGTGCTCGCCGTTGTCAACCTTGGTATTGCAAGAGATCAGAGAGCGCAAGCGGTCCATTACCACGTCTGGTCTTCCCGGGTAACGTACGCAAAAGACACGGAACGATTTAGTAACGACGAAATATACGCTCTAGCAAAAGTAGCATACGACGAGATGGAGAAACTTTGGGAGACCGATGTCATTGATGAATGGAAACGGCCTGCAATGATGGCAGCTATGGCCGTGGGTAAGGATGTGTACTTCTCATCCTCGATTAAGGGTTCCGGGGATAAGAAAGATGACGACAACAAACACTCCACTCTATCATTCATTTACGAGTACAAGGAGCTTAAGAAAAACGGGCGAGATGACAGAAGTCACGTAGTTTCTCAGAAACTCAAAGCTTGCCAGTTGGCTTTGCACAAGGAAGATCCGGCAACGGCCACGCATCACAACAGTCATGCTTCTTGTACGTATTCTCAGACTCATTCTCCCTTCTCTTCAACCCTCAATTTAGTCTTCAACACGTTCTAGAGCATATCGAGCTTCTAATCCCCTTTCCTTTCTCTGTTACATCATGAAATGAATTTCACAACCCACTAAGCCGATGCTGACTCCGTGATTACTGACAGGTGCAGAAATTATGGTCCTGCACAAAGTACGTGTCTTTCCATACCTAATAAAGCTCAAGGCATAACGTTGTACAGCTCTACTACGCCAAGCAGGACAAAAACCTTGACGCACTGCCTATTAGGATAGCTGCCTATGGGAGGCCAGGAGGGGTCATCGGCGCTGTCCCTAGCCGTAGGTGCATTAACACTACTCACCCGTCCATCGCTGATCTATTGAGTCCAGCCCAGAAGCCTTGCGGTGGTGGACAGACCTGGGGTTGCCTGCAAACCATGGCATATGTAAGTAGACTTTACAGTCAATTCTTCCTAACCCCGACACAGACACAGGGTCTTGCAACATGTTAGAGGTGCACATACTTCGCAAAGTTCTCCCATGGCTCATGTTTTTTTATTATAGAACAGCAAGGCTGACTCCGGAATCCTCAGGTTAAAGTCGAAACTCTCCCTCTACCCAAAGGCGATTTGCCACCTCCACCGACTTTCAAACCTTCGAGCATCAAGATGATCAACGCCTGTTAGAATTACGGAATGACCGGCCGGTCTATCCTGAATAAGGTCGTCGAAGATATGATTCCGGGGCTTTTGGGACTTTTGAGGCTTTTGACAGGGTTTCCATTTCGTGGTTTTCAGATACTATCAATACTTGACGGTCGCATGATGCCGTTGCCTCTAGTGCTGTTATTTCCATATAAGTAGTGGTATGCACGATATCTAGGAAGCGTGCTGTAATCAAGAAGTCGAAAAGTGTGAACCAAACGTAGGGCTTAGAGCTTGAACCATGTGGTGATTAATACATGAGCGAGTCATCATCTTCTGATGACCATGCATTGTCTTCCTTCTCCCGACTTTGGTTTTCTGCACTATCTCCGGCTACTGTGGATGGATTGTTCCAGCTCTGGACAATATTTGCATATCAGTCGCACGTTTCTCGCATTCAGATGTCGTGGTCGTTAGCCCGTGACCAAGAACCTCTGACCAACAATTCTAGGCTGTGTATACTTACCAGCGCTGTCTACACGTCCAAGACATGGCTAAACTTACGGAATTGCCCCAAGAGATAGTGGAGCTGATTCTACTATCCGAAAGAAAAGACTTGACGGCTTTCATGCGTATCTGCAAATCGATACACACACTCTCAGAGCCTCTACTCTACACGGAGATTTTGATAACATGGGACGATTGCCTGAAACCCAAACCTTCAATAGAACTGCTACTTCGGACCCTCTTGGAGCGGCCTAACCTGGCATCGCTGATCAAGCGTATTCGATTCAGAAACGGCTTGGACCCAGCAGCGAGGCCCGCCAATCACCAGCTATCGCAAGACGTGTTAGACCTTGCTCGAAACAGTATTCGTCTTGACCGATTCCCTTCTTCAGATACATGGATTCAGGGGATGCAAGAAGGCTCTGTGCCGATAATAGTTGCTTTTCTGCTTTCACGACTGCATAAGATCGAAACCCTAGAGATTGGAATAAAATTCCAGTCCGTTCAGCTTGTAGACATGTTCACACACGCATTGTCCGATTCTGGAGCATCAAAGAGCATTTCCCGTTTTCGATATCTCAAAAAAGTCAAACTGAATCCCGAGGCTTACTCTCCTAGAGCGGGGATCCTTGTGTTGGACGAAGTCTTGTCGCTCTTTCGGCTGCCGTCGATGCAAAGCCTAAGTTTCTTAGTGCTAGATGGTTATAGACCTAGCCATCGTGGACCGTGCAATCCAATGATCGAGGTATTGGAGCTGCGCCACAGTCAGATAAGAGAAGAAACCCTTGAAGATCTATTGTCCATGGTTCCCAATCTCAAGTCTCTCAATTGCGGGCTTTGGTGCGAGACTGAGCCAATCGACGATCATTCGTCCTTCCTTGATTGTGAAGCACTTGGTAAGGCCCTGAAGCATACCAGATTACTCGAGCATCTTGTGATATCCATCAATTTCTTCGCCAGTTCGGCTATGGAAGTGGATTGGGGAGGTGCATACGAGAAGGGCGAACATTGGGGAATCAAAGGAAGTCTTGGCTCCTTGACCGACTTGGCGCATTTGAAGAGCATCGAAGTGCCAATAGTCGTGCTGCTGGGATGGGTTGTATCGAGCTCTGCCCCACAATTGGCGGACATTCTCCCAAGGACTTTACGTCAGCTATTACTTAGGAACGATCTGAATTATTTTTACAAATATGAGTGGGACCAGCAAGCTTGCCTCGGATCGTCTCTCGGAATATCTGGGCAGACTAAAGACTGATGCCGTCAGTTTGGATGGGATAACCGTAAGATTGAGGGATTGTCCGCCTGAAGACCGGTGGGACCAAGACGGGAAAAAGAAACTGGAATTGCTGTGCAGCGAGGCGGGAGTTTCGTGCACTTTTGATCCCCCAATCTAAATCGCATGGAGCGTAGAGTCGACACTCCCACAATACACACTTATGTAAAGAAGCGCGTAAGGTCCTCAAAAATGGCAGTTTTCCGAAACCAATTGACACAACAGCCGCCTTTATATCTAGCTTGTATATTTTCACGTTCGGCTCAGCGTAGATTCGGTGCCAATAGTCAGGACTTGACCCGCCCTGCTCAAGCACCCAATATGGGTCCATTATATTCGAGGGAGATGTTACGGACCTGTGGTGGCATTCCTGGTTCGAGAGGCCGTCTGAGCCACAACTATGTCTGTGTTAGCCCCTAGAATATTCGGAGAGCAACTTCCAGCGGTGGTAATCACAGAGCTTATAGAGGAGACATAGTGTGGATGGGGGATGTGGTACAATGGGGGATGTGATTCTCGATCGAGGTAGAGGGTGGGTCGCTGCGCGCCATCACGTGACCCTCGTGAACAATAAAACATAAGCGCGTCATTGTCTACTTTATGGCGCCAGGTGCAATGCTCACTTCAGACACCTCGCCTACACCAAGGCTGTGTTGGCACCTTTTAATATGGGTGTTACCGGTCTTTGGACGGTTGTGCAGCCCTGTGCCCGTCCCATAAAGCTCGAGACCCTGAACAAGAAGCGTCTTGCCGTCGATGCCTCCATCTGGATATACCAGTTCCTCAAAGCCGTACGTGACAAGGAGGGAAATGCCCTCCGAAACTCACACGTTGTGGGTTTTTTCCGGCGGATCTGTAAATTGCTGTTCTTTGGAATAAAGCCAGTTTTTGTATTCGATGGCGGAGCACCGATACTCAAGAGACAGACGATTAGCGCAAGGAAGTCAAGGAGAGAAGGAAGGAGGGAAGATGCTGTCCGGACGGCTGGGAAGTTGTTGGCGTTGCAGATGCAGAGAAGGGCTGAGGAAGATGATCGGAAGAGGAGGGATGAGAGAGACAGGCCTACAGCTGAACATGAGGAAGAGGAAGTCCCGGATGATTTAGTCTACGTTGACGAGTTACAAATGACTGCGCAGGAAAGGCAGCATAACCGGCAATTTAAGAAGAAGGATGCGTATCATCTACCACAGCTTGATGTTAGTCTGGAAGAGATGGGGGCGCCGAATGATCCACGAATAATGAGTCACGAGGAGCTAGAAGAATACGCAAGGCAATTTCACACTGGTGAAGATGTTAATGTGTATGATTTTAGCAAAATCGATTTCAATAGTCCTTTCTTCCTAAGTTTACCTGCGAGTGACCGTTACAACATCCTCAATGCTGCGAGATTAAGGAGCCGGCTGAGAATGGGGCATAGCAAGGAGCAACTGGATACTATGTTCCCAGACAGGATGGCTTTCTCCAGGTTTCAGATTCAGCGGGTCTCAGAGCGCAATGAGCTGACACAGCGGCTCATGAATATTAATGGGATGAATGGGGAAGATGTAATGTTCGGCGTCAATGGAGGCGGAAGGGTGGCAGGAGAGAAGGGGAGGGAGTATGTCTTGGTTAAAAACGATGGCGTGGAAGGTGGATGGGCACTAGGCGTCGTGAGCAACAAGGACGAAGGGGAGAGGAATAAACCTATAGATGTCGAAGGTTTCGGAAAGGAAAATCTTACGCAAGAAGCTGAGGGTGACGGATCGGAGGAGGAAGGTTTTGAGGATGTACCTATCGAGGGACTCAACAGATTACCCAAACGTTCCGCTGCCGGCGTCTCTGGTTTGGAATACAGTGATGGGTCCCATTCGATGGACATGGAACTAAGACGGGCTTTGTACGAAGCGCGGCAGGCAGCGGCGGGTATAGAGATTCCAGAAGAACCATCAGACGTCAACGCTGTCACCGGTGAACATGACTCGCTGTTCGTTCCCCAGGTATTAAACGGGGTTGTTGGACAGGAGGACGACGAGGAAATAAACGATCTCTTCGAAGATGTACCACTCGCAAGTCCTGACGAAAACCATGATCTCAGCCGAGCTATTGCCATGTCGCTAGAAAAACCCGAAGAAGAAGAAGGCTATCTGGCAGATATGCCTGTAACTGCTGCAAGTTCGGAGTATAAAGGTTCAAGCATCGACAGGCCGCTGGAATTCAACCAGAAGAATGCCAAGGCTGGCAGAGACTTTGCCCACCAAACCAATGCACGAGCTCATGGTGTGGCTCCTAAGCCTTTCTTTGAGGACAGCGATGATGAAGATGATCTCCATTTACAAGCATCACTGGAAGAGTCAAGACGTACCATGCATAAATCTCAAGGCCCTCAAGGCCCTCGCTTGAGAGCTTTGAGTCCTAGAAGCACTTCTCCCTTGCGAACTGCGCCAAAACAAAAGACAGGATTTGATGGACCACTTCCGTTTGAATCAATCAATTTCGGAAACTCGATTTTAGGCTGCAAGAAGGCCAAAGTTACGGAGGAAGAAGGGGGCTTTGAGAAACAACAGTCACAGAAGGAGAAATCCCCTCAACCGTTGCCCCCGTGGTTCTCTAAAGACGTGCTTGAAGCCAACGCTTCTCAAAAAACGTCCGAGGATAAAGAGATTAATGGAGGCGGCCCCAGTAGCAGGGCTAAAATAATCGAAAATCAACATATTCTAAAGCGACAGGAAACAGGAGAGGTCATCGACCTCGATGCACTAGTCAAAGAAGTGAACGACGTTGTCGACATTGCATCTTCTAGCGATGAACAGGGCGATGTAATCATCGAAGAAGTTATACCGCTTGACTCTGAGATAAGAATGGGTGACATTGCAGACCAGATTCGAGCTGAACCCCCGATGTCTGGACTGGCCGACAACGATGCCCAGCCGCTACAAGATACTGCAGGCCAAACCCGTCCTGAAACAATCTCCGCGCAGAGCAAACAGAACAGTGAAGAGCCTATTGAGTGGGAAGAAAGTGACCCGGAAAACGACCGAGCAGAGCACGATATTGTGCCTGACGCTCAGCAACTCGTGAGCGGCAATTTGCAACCCTCACCATCGAAATCCCCTTCACCTGAATTTGGGGACGTCGGAAATTTGGCCTCGCCCAGCCGATCTCACAACGACGCCGCGTCCCACAAAAGCTCAGAACGAACACCCCTTCCCCAAGCCTCGTCCCTCGACCTCCCGGCCGAAGACTCCGACGCATATTCCGACCCCGAAGACGAAGATCTCATGCGCCAACTTGCTGCTGAAGCCTCCGAACACGCCCGCTTCGCCTCCACCCTCTCCAGCACCTCCCACCTCCACTCCGCTCAGGATTACGAAACGGAACTCCGCCAACTCCGCAACCAGCAGAAGAAAGACCGCCGCGACGCCGATGAGGTCTCCCACATCATGATCACGGAATGCCAACAGCTCCTCAAACTCTTCGGCCTCCCCTACATCACCGCGCCCATGGAGGCCGAGGCCCAGTGCGCGGAGCTAGTAAATCTGGGCTTAGTGGACGGCATCGTGACCGACGATAGTGATATTTTCCTTTTCGGCGGAACTAGGGTGTACAAAAACATGTTCAACCAAGCCAAGTTCGTCGAGTGCTATCTCTCCTCCGACCTCGAAAAAGAATACTCCCTCGACCGCCACGCCCTCATCCGCATCGCGCACCTGCTCGGCTCAGACTACACCGAAGGCCTCCCCTCCGTTGGCCCCGTCACCGCCCTCGAAATCCTCTCCGAATTCTCCTCCTTGGAAACCTTTGCAGAATGGTGGTCCGCTATCCAACTTAACCCCAAACTCTCCCCCGAAGACGCCGCAATCCCGTTCCGCCGCAAGTTCCGCAAGAATGCATCAAAGCTCTTTCTCCCAACCATTTTCCCAGATACCCGCGTTGACGAGGCCTACTTGCACCCCGAGGTCGACAAGGACACGAGTCCGTTCCAATGGGGTGTGCCGGATCTGGATGCGCTAAGGCAATTCCTGATGGCCACGATCGGGTGGTCCCAAGAGCGGACAGACGAGGTCCTCGTCCCCGTAATCAAAGACATGAACCGTAGAGAGAACGAAGGCACCCAGGCAAACATCACCCAATTCTTCGGCGGCGGCGTCGGCATCGGCGGACGACAAAACAGCGCCAAAGGAAACACAGCCAGCGGTAATGCAGCAGGCGGCGGACAATTCGCGCCCAGATGCCGCGTCGAGGGCAAGAGCAAGCGCATGGAAAGCGCTCTAGGCCGGCTGCACGCCCAGGCGCGCAACAGAACCTTGGACGAGGGCGAGGGCGAGGGCGAGGTTTCTCATGATGATGCGCCACGGAGAACCGGAGACTTGGGTGAGGCAGCGGTGGGGGATCAACATCATTCGAAAGGGAAGAAAAGACCGCCGCCACGGGAAACGTCGGCTTCGGACTCGGGAGATGAGGATGGGGAGGGAGTGGCGAGGAAGGGTCGGAAGAGGGGGAGGGGCGCAGGGAGGGGGAAGAGAGGGAAGGCGTGAATGGGGGGGGGTTTGTGTTGGGGTATCTGGAAGCGAGGGGGATGGGTAGGAGGGCGTCCTGTACATCATCACCCATCAACCAATTGTACCTCACAAAACACATGGATGAACCACATCTTTGGCTCAAGGGTAAATAAGCTTCATCTAGCCAGCAACAAAACGACTATTATTACAACAAGTGTAGCCTCCCCGTCTCTCCACTATCATTGACCGTCATCGTACCCCTTCCGTCGTGAAACCGCGTAACCAACGATCCCAAGGAAAATAAAGAGATCCTTTCTCCCTTGCTGCTGGGTATTCGCACCTCCCCCACCATCTCCCATACAAACCCCCTCACCACATCAGATGCGTGTGACCTAAGCCTCTGCAACCCTCTCCTCCTCCCTCCCTCTAATCTCTCCATTGTGCACCCCCTCGGCTTCTTCCTCTTCCTCCTCGTCGTCATCGTCCTGGAATTCTCGATGCGTGTTCGCTGGCACCCATAGTCCACTCTCCCGATCCTTCATGCTAGAGTCTTGACCGCTCAGATCAACGCCCTCGCCCTGGTTGCGGGTTTTCTGGTGGCGGCGCTGAGAGAGGGTGCGGGCGCGGGTGGATAGCTTGGGGGTGACGGCCGCGTTGGCGGTGACCCAGTTTGTGAGGGCGTCTTCGCAGTCTTGGATGATGCTGTGTTGACAGTTTAGTATGCGGTCTCTAGGAGATATTGAGAAGGTGGAACTTACGCTTTGCTGGCCTCGTAACCATCGTACGCATTGCGAGTTTCTCCTGGGGTGACTGGGGTATCATCAACGAGCTCCAACAGGTGCTTTCCGTAGCCAGCAATGATGGCAACTTTCTCACTATGCTCACGAAGAGCATCAAATTGGTAAGTAAATGCTGCCTTGAGCTTCTCACGGGTAATGTTGGAAAGCTGGGCCTCCGCGACAAGAGATTCGGCTTCAGCGCGGACGAGTTCTTGCTCGAGGACGACGATGCGGGGGCTGTTGGGCTCCTTGTACTTGAGCTGCGCGATTTGGTCCGTGATCTTTTGCTTTCGGTCTCGGCTAGGCTGAACGGATGCTTCGATGTTTCGGATGCTCTTGATTGTTACACGGTATTGGTCGTAGCGATCAACTAGTTGGTCCTCGAGCTCTCCAACTTCGTAAATCAGGACGCCGAGCTTATCAGTCACATCAGAAACATCATCGTCGCAAGCTTCTCCCCAGATTGATAGTTGTTGCTGCGTTGGTGTTAGCTTTGGTCCAATGACGTATACTGGGTGCACATTTCACTTACAGCAACTTCCATTCTCTCTCTGCCTACAAGCTCCATGCTTCGCATGACATTCTTCTCCATCTTCACCAATTGCGAGAGCTTTTTCGCCAGGTCTGGGCCAAAGGCACCGGCGGTCGATTTACGGAATGCATGACCTGCACCAGTTCAAAAAGATGAGGTTAGCCTGCAATATTTAACCCAACCGCACCACGCGATCAGGATTTTGGAGCTTGGAGCTTGGAGCTCGAGAAGGATTTGACACGTGCCGAGGAAAGTGTGTTTGAGATAGGTAGAGATCTGATAATTGAAAGTTGGGGCGCAAATAGGGGGACGTGCAAAGCGCATTGATCGAAGCCTCCTATGATATTCTCGAGAGCGGATGAAGCTCTTGTTTCGCAATAAAATAACCGCGATCAAGAAAAGATCAAGGAAGGCAGCAGAGAGCTTTTATTCCATTATCGCTTCGATTGCCACAAAGTCACTACTCACCAATACCACTCTTCCCGAAGAAACGGCCTGACTTTGTAGAAGATGAAGGAGGCGGTGGGTTCTGGATCTGCGAGGCGGTGGGAGCGCGCGACTGGCGCATAGAGTACGTTCGGTGCATGATGATGCTGTGGGTCGCGGAACTTGAGATAATTGTTGTTTGGTTCAACTGAAGAATCTAGTAAGAGATGCACTGTAAGCAATGGAGAATTTTAGATTCTTTTAAGTATTGTTGTATTTGTGCGATTCTTTCAAGGTGGAAAACGAGTTCAGCTCGCAACATGACGTAGGCTTAGCCGCACAAGCCCCAAGTGCCGGTCTTGACTGTGCCGGAGAGGAAGATTGAGCAGTGCCTGGTTGCGACCACCAAGAATAGAAAGGGTAGAACATGGCAGGAACACTGACCTCTAAGATGTACACACTCAAATGTGATCAGGATAGTTGTTGATCTGTAGAGAAAAAGGTGTGGAGAGAGAGATGGTTGGGCTGTCGTTTGGCTTACTGCAGTCCGCCGTAATGTGACTTGGGCGTTGTCACGGAGATTGTGCGCATTGACGTCATACCTAACCCATCAAGGATTTGGTGCACGTGATAGAAGAACTCTGGGGTTTGACAGTCATGCATGCATAGTCGATGAGGCTGCCAAGGGGACCGTCATACTACTCTTCACCGTTCTATTTATCTCATGGCATCTTCGGTAGGAAGCACGAGTCTTATAAGCTTAGTTGACATAGTAGTATTTGTACGCAAACGAGAATATATGTGCTGTAGCCAAACACCTCGTGAGACTTTACTAGGGACTTCAATAGCCCGTCATCTTGGCCTATCCAAGTATCCCGTCTCGAGGGACCCAGCGGGATATCCACCTCCTGAGCGCCGCGCTAACCCACGTTATCATAAGCAAGAAATCGATGTTTCATGAACTTGCAGGCGGACCATCTGGCCTGACGGGAGTAGGAGCGATCCTCCTCTTCTTCTGCTTTCCTGCATGGTCTTCCATTTCCGACTCGCTCGTATCACGCTTGCCAAGGACACTGCCGCTCACCGAGCTGGGAGCACTGACGACTCCTGACATAGGTGTCTGCGGTGGGGTCGTCCATGGTAAGTTTGAAAAAGAGGTATTAGCTGCCGCAACACTGGGAACATTCCCTAGTGTCGGTGTAGGGTTGCTGTTAATCATGCCCGCAGGTGTCTGCGCTTGAGAAGATTGGGTGACGATGGAAGAGGTCGAATTAGACCTGGTCGGGCTCGGCGGCTGAGCAATAGGCGCTGGAGACAAAGGCGGTGCAAGAAGAGGTGTTGCTTGCCTCTCCAATTGCGGCGCAGAAGCCGCGGTAGGTGTAGGCGTAGGAGTCGGTTGAGCTGATGAGGTCGTTGAGATAGCTGGTGAAGGATGATGAGCCGTCGGGACGGGACCGGTGTAGATCTGACCAAGCTCCCCAGGACCAAAGGCAAGATTGGAACAGAAACCGTCCGAGGAGCTCATGAGCAGAGTAAGCCCATCGTTTGACCTGGGATTTCTCGGTTAGCATATGGCAAAGCCGAACACGAGGAAGAACACAACATACCAAGTTACATCTGTAAATGTCGCGAAGTGTAGATTGCTCACGACAGCCAAGGGTGTCTGTTGCTGCGTATCATAAACAAGGACTGCATCCTGTGTAGCAACTGCGTAGATTATACGGTAAGGTAGCGCAAATGCTGGTGACGGTCCCGGAGTAGAAGCGCCAGATTCACCCTCGCTCGGCCGCGGCGAAGACGTAGGCCTTGCCATTTCATTCGGTGATGGCATTGTAGGATTTGCTGGTGGTGGAGGCTCCATTGCAGAGCGTGTCGTTGGCGCTTTGGATGGCACGACTGGGTCAGGCAAGGGCGCAATTGCCTCTTCTGACGATGCGGTATCCATAGTGATCTGAGTTGTGGCTTTTGGGGCAGTGCGATGAGTATAGAATATGGGAGAGCACTTGACCGCTATTGACGGCTTCTTATGGCCTGGGAGATGTGCAATTGGTGGCTTGTTGAGCCCAGCACGTGTGTATATGTAGACAGTATTGATCACATCATCGATCGACTTTGCTCCCTCGACCGGCTGCGATGTTTTGTATTGCCCAGCTGGAGTAAAGAGTAGGCTACCGTCCGGAGCGAATGTTAGCCGCCGAAAGAAGGATGTGTAGGTTTCATTGGCGTAAATGCTCGCATTTCTCACACCCATCGAAGCCGCAAAAGGGTTAGGAGAGTTCTCCATGGGTCGTACAGCTGGTAATGGCATAGATGGCGCTGGAGATGCTGATCGCCTCATAGATGGGGAAGAGCCAAAAGAGGATCGTCGGCTGTGTGAGATGGCCGGAGGGTTCATCGGGAGTGCGAGTGAAGTTGGTGTTCCAGGCATTGAGGGTGCAGGAGACGCTGGGGCGAAGAGAGCGTCAGAAGCGATGTGTGCTCGCGGACCCTGCTCTGGAGGTGCTGGACTACTGGAAGAAATCCTCCTTGCAGGGAGATCCATCTTCGTAACCTTATTGTATTGGTTGAGAGTAAATTGGCCGTCTTTCGTCTTCAAGTTGTAGATATGAACAGATCGATCTGAGGACTGCGTGGCCACATATTCGTTCAGAGGATCCCAGGCCACACCTTGAACATAGTGGTTATGCTCTGCTATTTGCCTTACCATTTGGCCTATGATATTTCAGCTACCGACTTGGGTACTGGAACGGAATGATGGCTTCCTCACCTGTCTGAGCGTTGTAGATCCGGGCAACATTATCCATGCTTCCGGTGATAAAGAAGACCCCATCAGGTGACCAGGCTAAATCGTATATCTCTGAGCCAGATGAACGGCACATGTGCTTGATCCGCCATGTCTCCTTGTCCTCGAGCCCATCCTCTCCAAATGCTGGGGCATGAACCTGGGTCTCCGAGGGTACCCAGAGGAGTGTGTTGCCGTCATCACCTGCACTAGCTAGCATTTCCCCTAATGGATATCAGTAATTAGATCCGATGTTGCTTGAGAAGCGAAGTACCTCTAGGAGCGAATCGGACAACATTGACTGCTTGAGTATGCTAGATATTATTATCAGCCTCATATTCGAATCACCTCCAGAATCGTCAAATCACCTTGATCAAGGTAGTCAGATATGTCACTGTTCTTTCTTCTCCATCCCGTTCCAGCTTCCACAGCCTGACATTGTTATCTCCTCCGCCAGTAGCCAATCGACCCTTGCCGTGCGGTTCGAAGTGTGCTGAATAAATCGGGGTATTATCGTTATGCCACGAAACCAGGAGCGGAGCAGCCTTCATTGCGTCGAGTTGAAGATGAGAGCCTTTGGTAATCTGCCACTGAATACGCACTCACTGCCAGGGTTGTCAACGAACTGTAGAATATTTTAGTGGGACGTCCCCAGGTCAACGGGCCAGGTCTGGGTCTGGTAGAACGGTGTAGGTTCAGTGTCGGTTTGAGAAGCCAATTATGAACCGGTGTCCGAATACATTGAGTGCCGAAGATCGCTGAGCTTCACTGACAACCACAAAATGCTAAGTCGACGTTGATGAGTTGATCAAGAGAATTAGGATGCCGTCGGTGTAAGGTCTCTTGGCCGCCTTCTGCCCGCATGCTGCAGCGCGTTGGCCCTTAGCGCGACCTCTAAACTACTCGTACAGGGCTGGGCCAATGAGCATCAACTATCAGAAAAGTGAGCTGAAGATTGATGCTGCCCACAATGTCGAGTGGCTACTTTACCTTAATGTTTCAAGATGTTGATGAACGCAAAGGCGAATTGACAACTTAAAATGTTCAGTTTCATCCAACTGGCAGCCATTGGCTGAGACCTCGTCAGGCTTCTATCCAGACAGCTCTAAAGTTGTTCGCATTTCTGAAAGGCCTGACGAACGTTAGCTGAAAGGTGGTCTACGCTGTATATTCTTACACTTCGCCAGTAGGTCAATCCGCCTTTGGTAGATACATCTACTGCGAAGCCGACGTTGGGGAAAGCGAGCGCCGTTACGGAGTAGGCTGCTGGTTCTTTCGATTTGCCTGCTGTAACATAAGAATCTCTCCATATCTCGAGCTACCTAAGGAACTATGAAAAGGCACAGTTCTCCTCGGTCTTTAACGCCACCCACGTCTCTTGAAGCTCCCATATCGCCACCTCGTCGAAGGATCCAAGTACACGAGCCTATACATATTCCACAAGACAGGCCTAGACAAAACAAAGAACCGGAACAGATTCAGCCTCTAGTGATCCCGAATCTTGCTGCCATCGAAGCTGGCGAGGCTGAGATCAGGGATCATCTTAGCTCCCTTTCCGAGCACTTAGGACAAGCCGCCAGAACACATCCTGTACCTCCCCTTTCCATCCTGGATTTTGTGTCCTTGTACCGGCGTAATCAGCATATCTATGGTCGTCATTTTGTTGTACATCAGCACGACCACCCCGTTGCAGGTTCGGTTTTGTTAGGTTTACAGGCTCGACTCTCACAACAGAACGCTGAGTCAGGATAGGTACACATTACGACCTCAGGCTTCAAATTTCAGAGACGAGCTCCATCAGCTTTGCAGTCATGTACGGGTTACCTGGAAACCCGAATTCGTTGAGGCTTAATAGAAATGCCACTGAAACCCGTGTTCACAATATGTGGGTACGTTGATTCAAGTTCTCGAGGCCAAGCCCCTAGACCAGTAAAGCTTCTTCTACGTTATGTCAGGGGTTTCGAGCGTATTTTGACGCGGTAGTTGTATGTTCTGCATGCGCTGTACGCGACACTTGTTCTCCTAAGTCAAGCTTCCATCTTCCACATGAGGTTTTATCTGTCAATTATGTTTTGATCAAATTTCTTTCAACGCTAAGACCTTTGTAGAACCATCTGATCGAGACAGCTTCTGCTTCCACTGGCAGCATGCTCATATGGGATACTGGAGAATACTCCGTACTTCCCTGGCAAGACTCAGGGGAAGAATCCGACGATGACCAATCAAGTGCATCTAATACTAAAACGCATGCTCCTGTCTCAAAGATCTCCGAAAACCAGAAGTTGCATGTAGCCTTCCAAAATGTACGTTGATAATGAGCATGACCATCCGATGCTCAATCATTAACCCAGAACCAGCGAAGAATCCGCATCCGCCTTCACGGCACCCGCCTTCCCTCCAGCTACACCCTCTCCATGCGCCTCCTCACAGAAAACAACCATTTCGCCCAGCCCCAAAAACCAGCTTTCAAGCGACGCAAAACAGCATCATCAAAGCCCTCCCCAGCAAGACGAACAACTCCCCCATCTTCCGACACCAAAACCCAGGGCTCCCCCACCAACAACCTCTCTCCAAACCCCAAAGCCACCACCGACCACCCCTCCCCCTCCGCCTACCAACGCGAACTAGCCGAACTAGAAGACCACACCACCCGCCTCACAAACGCCTACCCCGGCGCCACCAATTCCATCAACTCCATCCACCAACGCCGCTGGTACCTCTCCCTAGACCGGCACTCCTCCGGTTTCGTCCCCAAACACTCCCCAAGCAATAGACCCAGCGGACGCACGGAGTGGGTCCGAAGACTGCAAGGAGGGCAGCTGTTGGGGTTTGAGCCGTTCTTTGTCCGGGGGAGAGAGGTGGAGCGGAGTGTGGTTACGGGACGGTTGGCGGGGGAGGTGCTGAGGGATGAGGGGGTGGAAGGGTATGTGGGGAGGAGGGGGTGGAGGGCTGTGCTGGAGTGAGGGTGAGGTTAAGGGGCCGATAGGCATGCAACCTCACCGGTGAAAAATGTGTAGTGAGCAATATAAATCTCGAAGTAGATGTGCATTAACTGGATCGATAGGGGGTTTCTGGGATTACTGAGGTAGGACCGCGGCGAAGGGGAGGTGAAGTGGCTGAGTTGGTTTTTTGTATATGCTTTTTTCTTTACTTACAAGTTAAATCGACATCATGCCACGCGTATCAATCTATGCTTCCAGGACTACGTTAAGGTAATGACAATCTGATCCCCTGTTCGTTATCGTCCAATCATTCAGTCCCTCCCATCACAACGCCGTCATCATCACCCGTCAGCACTTACTCTCCCCACCCACCCCGTTTACTTTTCCGCCACTACTCACATCCCTCACCCCCACTCACTCACCGTACAAACACCTCAACCCCAACCTCATTGCCCCACCCCGCCTCCAACCCCATCTCCCCCCACGCCCTCTCAATATCGATTTCTAAAACCGCCCCCTCCGCGCCAGCGCTTACGGTATGTAACGGCACCCCCTTTCCACCCATCATCACCATCACATCATCCGCAATCGACCGCTCGTGCAGCGTGGAGATGGATATCCCCAGCACGCCCAGCGCCTTGAGAGTCGTGTGGATGCGCAGGCGGCCGTTTTCCTCGATGCGCATCTCGGTCGCGACGACGGCGGCGGCGCCGGTCATTTTGCCCAAGAGGCCGAGTACGGCGACTTTTGTGCTTTCGTACTTGAGGCCGGAACTGCCTTTGAGGGTGAAGGCGCGTAGGGGGTAGGCGGAGAGGATCTCGTAGCCTTTGACTTGGACTTCGAGGCTCACGACCGCGCTCTCGTCTTCTAATCTCAGAGGGTTGGAGATCTCGCTTGTGGCGTGAGAGCGCACGATATACTCCTGGTCGACTTCGACGCCGGGGAAGGAGTTGAGGTTTACAAATTCGGAGAGGGGGCGTCGGGATACGTTGAAGAGACCTAGAATGCCTGTGCCGCTGGATTTGCCGCCAGTGTAGGTGCCGACTTTGAGCAAGGTTTCTTCTTCGTATGCCGTGTATACACCTACAGTCTTCCCTATAACGCTTGGGCGGAGGATCACGGTTTTACCCTTGGTGGTACGAGCGGTCATTTGCTTGATAAGATCTAAATCGTGTTTCCCAGGTTCGTCTGTGAAATAAATTGGTCCGCCCGAGACGCAGCGGCCTGCGGCGTGGAAAGAGGAGTACGGGTGCGAGGTTTGGAACATGTCCCAGTCCGGCAGGATGTTGAGGTGGGACGTAAGGAGGGAATTGTGGGCGTTGGTGAAGATGTGCCAGGGGTGGCTAGAGGGGATTTCAGGGAAGAAATCGTCGCTGTTTCTGACCATGAGCGTCGGCTTGTTTGTGGGCAGCTGCGTATGGAAGATTATTTGGGGAGTCTGCGACATGCAGCTGATGGCTTTTATGCTGAAATAACGAAGGGAATTGATGGTCCATGCGTCTTGATAGGCGTTCATGAGATCCCGGCGATCCTCGGCGGAGGAGAGAAGGTCGAGGAAGAATTGCGCATCTGTTTTTACACTGTCGATGCCGCAGGAGAGGAGGAAGCGGTAGAAGTCGTCGTAGAAGCGGTGAACGTCGAGAGAGTCGATGACGGTCATTTCATCGCCTGTGATGCCTTTATGTTTGCGGACGACGCGGGTTTTGTAGGATTTGGCTAGGGTGCCGGTGGGAGAGATACCTCCCCAATAGCCCAGCTGAATTGTGTTTTAGCCCTCCAGTCTGCTTACTGATGGCTATTCGACTTACCATGGCATGCCAGACAGCGATATGCTGAATATCTGGATGATTATCTCGGATCTGGGTCACCGTATGCTTTAATCCTTGGGGAAAGCCTTCGATATTCGCATCAAACTCAGTCATGCCGCGTTTGAATTGGGACTCTCCGTGATAATCTAGAGATTGCCAGTTGTCATCGATGATTAGGTTTGTGATCTTGATGTTGTTGGCCTTCAGGATGTCTAATGCATCGAAGATCTTTTGCTCATTCAAGTTCTGTCCCAGCCCGTTCCAGGTGCAGTACGTCAAGCCATCATACCAATTTTCCATCCATTCTGCTCTTACGTCGTTCTCGATAGAAGCCTTCATTTCAGCTTCCAATTCGTCACTCATACGTATCCCGCCAACAAGCTTTCGGGCATGATACATGACAGCGGCATTCGCGGTCTCGAAAGTCTTGCCCACAGCTGCAAGCACTCTGGCTTTTCTAAGCTCTGGGTTGTCATTTCTTGCATGTATTATCACGTTCCCGTGGCCATCAGGTTTCAACACTGTCAAAACGTCGTCAATACCACTGACAGCTAGTAAAACCAAATGAAGACCATCCCAACGTAGGAAAGAGCAAAGAACGGCATCTTCAGTAGGAGCAAAATTCCCCTGTCCATGTCGAGGAGCAAGCCAAGGACTCCATATTCTAACTAAAGAAAACCATCGAGTGAAGCTGCGTGGTGTTCCCAGGCTAATATATGTAAGACCTGACGCTTCGTCTTCCGCTGCTTTCACCGGGCCGGTTATCGACCATAGCTGGGTACCTGGAGCTTCACTAGACACAGATTCAATGGAAATATCAGAGCTGTAATCCCTCAGGTAATCCCTCAACTCATTCGGAGGATTTTGCGGCTGGAAATATAGGATTCCGTCCGTGACATTCGACTGATCGTTCATCCATTTCCAGGTATCATCTGAGGAACAACGAAATTTCAGGGTGAACTGGACCGGATCTTCAATGCAGGCGGGCCTGGGCAGACTTATCGAAAAGTACCGGCGATACACCTTCGCCTGACTTTTTGAGTTGACAGCCAGCTAGCAACTGATGAGTATAGGCCTATAGCTGTTCATACTATATTAGACTTACGGGGCTGTCCGCGGCAACAGATACTTGCAGAGGTAGATCACGCCACTCTCGGTTTTGATGAGCATTGTGCCAGAGCACAACTTCCCAACCTTGCTCAGGAAAAGACTTGCTGGATTCAAGGAGGACCGTGAGATTAACCTACAGAAGATCAACTTCTCTTGATCTCTACATTCTTCACTGAAGCTGGATGACCCAAACGAACAGCATGTTGATGATGGGGGATGACGGTAGCTCGGCCCAAGGGAGGGTCACACAGTATATTGGCAAACAGCAACATTTGGCCAGGTCTGACGAACTTTAGCTGGAATGGCTTGCCATACAGATCAGTGGTGACCATGACGTAGAAAGACGCTGCAGAGAGAGTAGGGAAATCCAGATGTCGATTTAATCTGGAATTGCTGCAATGATTTACAGTACCTCGATGTCTAGAGTAATACCTGAACCGCACAATCTCAATTCACGTAGGTATGATCTTGCCCCTAGAACCACTGCCCACAACCTCAATATCTCAATAATAAGTGATTGTTGCACAACTATGCAAAGTCAACAGTATTGAAGAGGTTAACTATCTATTGAAGGCAAGTAAAGGCTATTGTTGCTGATTGGCTTAATTATTTAGTCGCTCTGCAGGGATTCGGTTGGAAACAACCATCAGAGTTTCTGGCAATAGTTCTTCTCACACCACATGCGATGGTTGTCTCTCCAACTGCTTATAGGCTTTCCCAAACCTCGCCGTTCATCTGTGCATCGTGTGTTCGACATGCGCGAATACGTGGATTGCGCTTGCAAGGTTCGATGACACAGAAAAGACCTATAACGCAAAATTGGCTTAAAAAGACGGCCGAGGCGAAAGAAGCATGGGACGCCCAGGCCAAAGAAATCGAGGCGGGACGGAAACAGAGCATGCTAAGTATTCTCGAAGAGAGGGGATACGTAAACTCTGTTGCAGGAAGCCGAGATGACCTTGACTCGTTGATGAGACAAAAGCGCATTGGCGCATATCTGGGGATTGATCCTACGGCCCCTTCTTTGCATGTTGGGCATCTGGTACCTCTAATGTCGCTTTTTTGGATGCATGTCAATGGTTTTCATACGGTTTCGCTGGTAAGCAACACGAAATCTATTGTTCTCTGATATCATCACTAAATTACTGCAGCTGGGCGGCGCAACTGCTAGAATTGGCGACCCTAGTGGGCGGACGGCATCGCGAGAGGCACAAGACTCGACAGTCCGAAAGGCTAACATGGCTAGCATGCACTATCAACTGAAGAGGCTCTGGGTGAACGTAGAGCAATACGCCAAAAAATACGGGTATCACTGGGAATGGGCATGGCACAGGGAACTGGCGAACAACAATGCCTGGCTGAATAAGCTAGAATTTGCAGAGATTCTACGATTACTCGGGTCAGGCGTCAGAATAGGAACAATGCTCGGAAGGGATACGTGAGTAAGTCCATGTTATGTCACTTGTGGCATCACAGGGGAACTACGCTAACCACGTGCAGTGTGAAGACAAGAATGGAGAACGGCGATGGCATGTCTTTTGCTGAATTTACTTACCCAATCCTACAATCATGGGATTGGTGGCACATGTATCACACGAAACGGGTTCAGGTCCAGATTGGTGGCTCAGATCAGTACGGAAATATTATCGCTGGTATGGACGCCATAAATTACATCAACAAACATCATTACGACCCTATACATAGGCAAGAGAAAGAGGAATTTTTGATGAAGCCAATGGGCTTTACGACACCTCTGTTGACTACCGCTTCGGGTGAGAAATTTGGTAAGAGTGCCGGTAACGCTATCTGGTTGGATAAAGACATGACGAGTGCGTTCGATTTGTATCAGGTACGTCCTCACCGCGTTGATGAGAAGTCCCTCACTCACGTTGACTAGTTCTTCATCCGCTCTGCCGATGCCGATGTTGGTCGATACCTGAAGCTATTCACTTTCATGCCAATATCTGACATAAAGTCTTTGATGGCGGAGCACGAGAAGCAGCCATCCAGGCGTATAGCACAAGTTAAATTGGCCAGTGAGGTCCTTGAGATTATCCACGGACCTATAATCAAAAGAGAAGTTGAGGCTCAGCATACACTGCTTTTCCGCCCCACTGCTATATCTAACCCGCTAGAGGCTAGAGATGCGCAAAGGACTGATGCCGAAGCGGAAGAGGGTAGCGATGTCTCCGCATCCAAGACTGCAAAGCCTGCGGATATGTCTTCGGCTCTGAATATACATGCAATGCATACAACCGCCGCCAATTCACCATCCCAGAACGCCATCTTGCCCAAGTCCCTTGTGTACAACCAACCCATTGCTCGAGTCCTCTTTTCCGCTGGTCTAGTCGCCTCGAAGAGTGAAGGACACCGCCTTTGCGCCAAACGAGGCGCCTATATAGGAAGTAGACCGTCTGCTTCGGGAACCATGTCTGATCATCTAGATTTCTCCCCCTGCATGAATTGGAACCCCCAAGAAACGGAGAAATACATTATAGGCGATGACCTGCTCATCCTTAGGGTGGGAAAGTGGAAAGTTAAGATTATCAAAATCATAAGCGATGAGGAGTTTGAGGAAAAGGGCTTGACGGCGCCTGGGTGGAAAGAGGAAGATAATCAACCTCTGGATAACAGCGTCCGATTCTTGAAGCCGTGGAACAAGAAGAGTTACGTTCAGAAAGCGCCGCTGCATCAGCATGGTGCTGATCCTTCGTCATAAGACCCTGCGCATCAAATCGAGAAGCTGCCGTGATCTCTCGCAACTCCAACGCCAAGGCTGCGATATTAATGCTACGCAAGTGTTGGTGAACAAGAGGTCATTGGTATCTTGGAAGGGCATGCATGGTTGTATGTATGTACATTAGTACTCGACTCTAATATGTACAACAGCGTTTATTGGTAGGTATCCCCTGCGCTTGACTAGATGGATCTTCTCAAGCGATAGAATATCTATTAGTTCCGACTTTGCGACTTTGCGAACAAGAAAAATATATCTGTGTCTGTGAATCGTGTAGATTGAATTTCCAAAAACCTAGCCATGTTAAAGGCTCGGTCTGACAAGTCAAAGCCTGAGGGCGCACTGCAGGAAAAGGGGCAATCACGACAGAACTTTCCTTTCGGCCATTACTGGCACCAGGAGAAAGCACTCCCCCTAGATAGACATGTCTTGCATCCAGACGTCCAGCGTGTTGAAAGTCCACAGTAGAACATCCTTCAATAATGCAACAAGTGTTGAGATCGCTGTGACGATGAGCAAAGGTGTACGGATTGTTCTTGAAGGTGTTCTAATGTAACGTAAATTGGTTTAAGATACTTTGCAGAGTACAAGAAGATAATTTGCTAGATGGATTGACTTGGATGCGAAGGAGCTGAGGTTGGTTTGAAAAATTCAAGGCTTTTAATTTGGTCTGCCACGAAGTCTGAAGCGGCACCCTCGGTCTTTCATGAAAGAATTAAGGTTGTCTGAAGCATGAAAGCAATATAAAAACGTGACTAAAGTGAGGATTTTTCGAAAGGAAGCGTGATGTGGTTGTTGAGGCTCTTCAGCAATTAGGTTTGGATTGGTCTGAGTTCAGATGTACTCGTACAGTAAGCTACTCGTACTGACCGCTTAGCGGATCAGTCGCGTACTACCCACTCCGTACCTCGCGTCACAGTCACGTCTTCCTTCCCAAGCTATCTATTTCCGCGAAATATCAGCGCCTCTTATACAAATCATGATCAGTTAGAAAGCTTCAGAAATTTGATACCTTCTAATGACAATGGCTGGCCTAGCCAAGATACCCAAGTCTGCATCAACACCCAATCCGCCCTCGCTGAGAAAGTCGACCTCGGGCTCGCAGTCCAGTAAAGACCAGAAATCCATTTTGGGCTTCTTCCAAAAGAAATCAGTTGAAGCTCCCAGATTAGGTTCTACCGCTCAATCCCAGACCAATGGCCCTCGTAAGGCGACTTTGCCAAAAGGGACAGCGAGAGGATCAAGCCAAAGCTTGACACCAGCCCCAAGTAGTGATGCATTGGAAGACCCAGATGACCAGGAAAACAGACAAGACACCTTAGCTAGTGCAGATAATGTTATTGGACTACCTTCGCCAATCACCCCTGCAGTTTCTGCGGTTGGTGCCGCTGCATTCGAAGGAGACGATGTCCCTTCAAGCTTCAATAGCCCATCTCGAAAGGCTAGTACTTTATCTGTTCCCTCCATACTCAAGCTGACAATTCCGGTTCTAGGCGAAGAAGGTGGTAAGTTATGCCGAGTCTGAAGCTGAAGACGACGAGGAAGAAGATGTCTTTAAACCTGTGAAACCAAACAAAACCCGAGGTAGAGCTCTGAAACGAAGGAAAACAAGCGAAGCCAGTGATGAAGAAGATTTTGGTCAAGACATAGAAGCCGCCGATGAGGTAGTAGACGAGGGTAACACTATCAAAGCCTATTTGGTTATCTGCATTGCTGACATTTATTGGTTAATTAGACGACTTCATTGTGCCCGACGATTCAGACGAGGATGTAGCTACAACAAGAAAGAGGAAGCGTTCATCAGCTTCTACGTCAAAACAACGCAAGACCTCCCCCATTGTTCCACTTGATACTGAGGTTGATCTGGACATGCCGGAAATGCCAACAGCGTCCACAGCCCAACAGTGGTCATTTGACCCTGACAACACGCAGCCTCTGCAGCCTCGCCAAGCAAATGCAGCTCCTAAGAAGCCCAATCCCGCGGCTAAGAAGTGGAAAGAGAAGGCTCACACCACAGAACCTGACCAGCGATACCCGTGGCTTGCACGAATCACGGACGCTGATCGAAATCCACCAGAACATCCGGACTATGATCCAAGGACAGTCTATATACCTCCTCTGGCTTGGGCAAAGTTTTCGCCGTTCGAGAAGCAATACTGGGAAATCAAACAGAAGTTCTGGGATACTATCGTGTTCTTTAAGAAAGGTAAGTTTTATGAGCTCTACGAGAATGATGCAACGATTGGCCATCAACTATTTGATCTCAAGCTTACCGACCGGGTCAACATGCGTATGGTTGGCGTCCCTGAGATGAGCCTGGATCACTGGGCAAATCAATTCGTCGCTAAGGGTTACAAGATTGCCCGTGTAGACCAAAAGGAGTCGGCTCTGGGAAAAGAGATGCGAGAACGCGATGGAGCAAAGGCCGCGAAAGGTGTCAAAGAGGAGAAGATCATTCGTCGAGAACTTGCCTGTGTATTAACAAGCGGGACTCTGGTTGATGGCGGTATGCTTCAAGATGACATGTCTACTTTCTGCGTGTCTATCAAAGAGTCCGAAGTAGAAGGACAGCCGGCTTTTGGCATATCCTTCGTGGATACGGCCACCGGTCAATTCTTCCTGACAGACTTCGTCGACGATGTTGAGATGACAAAGTTTGAGACCTTTATCGCGCAAACGAGACCACAAGAATTACTGCTTGAGAAATCTTGTGTATCCGTCCCAGCTATGAGAATACTCAAGAACAATACAGGACCAACCACTTTGTGGAACCACCTCAAGCCTGGCAAGGAATTCTGGACATCTGACACCACATGCCGCGAACTTGGTGCCAGTGGCTACTTCGTCGCAGATGGCCAAGTCAGCGCCGAAGCATGGCCTAAAGCCCTACGGGAATCCAGAGAGAAAGAATTGTTGATGTCTGCTTTTGGTGCTCTTGTACAATATCTCAGGACCTTGAAGATTGACCGTGAGCTCCTGACTCTTGGTAACTTCTCATGGTACGATCCAATTAGAAAGGCCAGCAGCCTTGTACTAGATGGAAAGACCTTGATCAACCTGGAAATTTTCGCAAACTCAGCCGATGGTGGGACAGACGGAACGCTCTTTACACTTCTCAATCGCTGTATAACGCCCTTCGGCAAGCGTTTGTTGAAGCAGTGGGTATGCCATCCCCTAATGGACGCTGCGAAAATTAATGGCCGCCTCGACGCTGTGGAGTCGCTGAATGCCGATACCACCGTCCGAGAACATTTCACATCCCAACTCGTCAAGCTACCTGATCTGGAGAGAATGATCTCACGTATACACGCAGGAAGTTGCAGAGCACAAGATTTTGCTAAGGTATTGGATGCCTTTGAGCAAATAGACTATACCATGAGCCTTGTGAAAAATGTAGGTTCCGGTGATGGCGTGATTGGGCAATTGATCTCCTCCATGCCAGACCTCAAAGGAACACTGGAGCACTGGAAAGCCGCCTTTGATCGCTCCAAAGCGAAAGACGATGGCCTCCTTATTCCAGAACGTGGTGTGGAGGAGGATTTCGACGCCAGCCAAGATCATATTGAACAAGTGCTAGCAGACCTGGACACTCTCTTGAACAGAACACGAAAAGACTTGGGATGTAGTACAATCGTGTATCGTGACAACGGCAAGGAGATATACCAGCTCGAGGTGCCCATTAAGGTCAAGGGCGTTCCGAAAAGCTGGGATCAAATGTCGGCAACCCAGAAGGTGAAGCGCTATTACAGTCCTGAGCTTCGATCACTTGTTCGGCAGCTACAGGAAGCCCGGGAGACCCACGCTCAGATTGTCAAAGAAGTGGCTGGAAGGTTCTTTGCACGCTTTGACGAGGATTATGCTATCTGGCTGGCAGCTGTACGAATCATCGCACAACTAGACTGCTTGATCTGTTTAGCCAAAGCCTCTTTAGCATTCGGCGAACCCAGTTGCAGACCAGAATTTGTGGACGACGAGAAAAGCGTTGTGGAATTCGAAGATCTAAGACACCCATGCATGCTCCCTAACGCCACAGATTTCATCCCCAACGACATACAGCTAGGCGGTGACACAGCATGCATCAATCTCCTGACTGGTGCTAATGCCGCGGGCAAATCGACTATCCTGAGAATGGTGAATACTCCATTCTCCCCAAACAGTATAATACAAGGCTAACCCTTCGCAGACCTGCATCGCGGTCATCCTCGCCCAAATCGGCTGCTACGTCCCCGCGCGCCATGCCCGCCTCACTCCAATCGACCGCATCATGTCCCGCCTCGGCGCCAACGACAATATCTTCGCCGCCCAATCCACCTTCTTCGTCGAGCTCGCCGAAACAAAGAAAATCCTTTCCGAAGCTACCCCCCGCTCCCTCGTCATCCTTGACGAGCTAGGCCGCGGAACAAGCTCCTACGACGGCGTAGCAGTTGCCCAGGCAGTCCTCCACCACATCGCCACCCACGTCGGCTGCATCGGCTTCTTCGCAACCCACTACCACTCCCTCGCCGCCGAGTTCTCCCACCACCCCGAAGTCCGCAACAAACGCATGCAGATCGACGTCGACGCCGCGCAGCGGCGCGTCACCTTCCTCTACAAGCTCGAAGACGGCGTCGCCGAGGGCTCGTTTGGCATGCACTGCGCGTCCATGTGCGGGATCCCGAGCAAAGTGGTTGAGAGGGCGGAGGTGGCGGCCCGCGAGTGGGAGCACACGAGTCGGTTGAAGGAGAGTTTGGAGAGTGCGCGGGGTGGGGGGTGGGTGGAGTTGGGGTGGCAGAGCGATGTTGCTTGGTTGTTGAGGGAAGGGGTTGGGGAGGTGGTGAGGGAGAGGGGGGTGGATGTGTTGAGGAGGGCTGTGGGGGGATTGTGAGGGTTTGTGTTGCTTTGCGAGGGGTTGAACTTGGCTTTTGAAAATCGTGAGCGAGCGAGCGAGTGAGCGCTTTAGTATGTATCGTCAGGCTTGTTTGTTACCTTCTTCTCTTTCGATCTTGGGGGTTGCGCTTTCCTTGACTTCAAAGGGTCTTACAAAGAGCTTTTTTAGATTGTGTCTTTCACATATAGCGAGCATATCTCTCATCTAGTATTTAGAACAGCAAGGCGCTTGAACGGGCAGGAACTTCAATTCAAAAAAAAAAGAAGTGCCTACGTTATCCTAGGAGTTATTGAAGCTGTATAGCTCAGGCTGTGGTACTTCACCTTTCTGTGGCCCAGTGCTGATTGAGTGAGTCCGGAGAGACGGATGGTGAATTTTTAGTGTTGGATTGTTTAAAAAAGAGGATACTAAGGTGAATGGGATTGTGTGAACTGACTTGATGGTTTGGTTAATAGGCAATCACCAGATATTGCAAGAAGCCCGACTTGGATTGCAAAAGCTACCTACGACCAGCTAGACTTTCCATGCGTCAAAGCACTTCCCCTAAAGAACACGTGTCCACCGGAGCGTTTCCATCAAAGAACACCTGTTCCATATGCCAACCCCTTCCGTTACAAGCATGACACAGCGCCAACGACTATCCCTGACTAACAACAAGCAACGATTCACCAGACGAAGTAAAGCGACGCAGAACTACCGATAAAGAGACCATTTCCATCACTAAGAACGCTTCACAAGGGATCCTCGTAGAAGAGGCAGGATCGTTGTCTTAGTATGGTGAGGGAATGGTGATCGGTGTATTCTGGGGCTGTGGGAAACTTTTAGCTTTAGTGTGTTGTAGAAGATCCATATGAGAATTACCTTAGATCCATTTGGATGCATTGTACTTGTTGGTGTTAGAAGAGGTCGACTTTGGCGTGTAATTATCGACAATCTCCTCATCCATGACGAACATGCCATCCTGGTGGGCTAAAGGTTCGTCATACCCATGAGCCGAAAATTCGCCTGCGTCGTGAGCCAAGACTTCAAGCGCGCCAGCCTTTGGCGTGTATTTGTCAAATTGGCCATCGTCCTTGGGGCCCTTGTCCGGGAACATGCAGTCCTGGTGGGCCAACGATTCGTCATCTCCATGAGCCGAATCTTCGCCAGCGCCGTGAGCCAAAACCTCAAGCGCGCGTTCGGCAATGAATCTAGCTCCCATGATTTTCTTCAACTCTTTGACACCAGGTTGTTCATCTTCCTGTTCGTCTTCCTGTTCGTCTCCGGACTCATCATCACTGCCTAGGGTAAACTTCTGAAGGGTCTTTGAAGCGGCGATCGTGGCGGCCATACGTTGCTTTTCGGCTGCTTCATTCACTTTGCCGTTGACCATGTCGGCGCCCTTTCCGTTTGCTTTCTTGACACGTTTAGGCGCCGACGGAGTTTCGCCCATGGGCTTTCGACTACGCTTCTTCGGCGTAGACGTCGGGGTAGTAAAAGCAGCTTGACCCTCTCCAACATCCTCCGTCTTCACCTTAACCTTAGGCGCACGCTTCTTAGGCATAGCCTGAGTCGGCGTGGCATCCTCGTCATCTTCATCGAACGCCTTTGGTTTGCTAGCGCCTTTCTTTGGGGTTGAAGGCGGGGATGCGATCTCATCAGCATTACCATCGCCAGTGGGGGTTGCCGCAACGTCATTGTTAGCTCCTCCCTCGACAGTCTCGTCCTCTTTGGACTTCGGCTCAACTTCGGCCATGGTCTTCTTGGGAGTGCCAGAAGCCGCAGCAGGACTAGCGTTTGCAATAACCATGAGCTTCCTCTTGATAACGCTGAATACTGCGCAGGCGGAAGCGGCAGTCTTGAAACCTCCCAACTCAGCCAGCTTTACGTAGTCGACCTAGAGACGGTTATAAGCTTGAGTTCATTGTCAAGCGCATGGGTGGCTGAGGTCCGAAATCGCTAGTTCCGGACTTGAGGGGAAAAGACGAGACGGCATAAGTGATGTAAGCACAAGAAGTAAGATATAGATGATATATTTGTTTGTAACTTAATTAATGCAAAGACGGAAGTGATCTAAGCTCACCTTAGGACTGTCTTTTAAGCATTGCCAGACCAGGGCGAGCAACGCCGTGTCTCGGGTAGTAAGAACCATCTTGTGGTTAAGGGTGGATTGAACGGGCATCTTGAGGGCGCAATAGGAACAAGCTGTGATTCGAGATGTTGGTAATTGTTGCCGAAGAAAGGGTGGGTGTAGGACGTAGATGTAGATGTGATCGTTGCTGAGCTGCCCTAGACCCTAGGTGTGTTCATAAGACTAGCGTGGATTGTTGAGCCTTCGGGTCTAAGTTGGCAGAATTCCGAAAACCAAGCCAAGATGTGTGACGATACTTGGCCCTCTTGGTTTATCCTATGAGCTGTTTCTAAACATCAAGACACGAAGGCCTAGGACGGAAAATAGCCTGCACCAGTATTTACTGACTTTGTTGTTGACGATGGTCTCGGAGTACCAAATTTTGGTTGACCGATGATACTAGACGAGGGATTCGATCTCAACAACGCCAAAGGTTCAGTCAATTCTGTAAGCCTTGATACTATCATATAGCAGCAAGTTATTTTGCTCACCTATGTGACAAGACCTTGGTAGGAGCTTTTGACTTTGGGCTGACCACGTTAGGTTAGATATACTCCGAGATGCTGTAACTCAGATCGAATGCCGCGTGCTCAAGCCATTGGGATTCTCTCCAAGGCCTTCTGCCACACGGAGGCTTCACGACTCTTTCCACGGTCATTGCCCACATAGAAATGCTTTGGCGGTTTGTTCATCCACCAAGGTCTTTTCATCTCGGCTTGGGACGAGCTTTGTACTCTAGTAAGATTTGCAATACCAAGGCTAGCTTTCGTTCTCTGCAATTCCCTGAGAGGTATCCTAGAAACACGCGGACGACCATAAGAACGCATCGTTGTCATATCGATCTCTGTGGTGGGAGACATACTCTCCGCCCACCTAAGCAACTGTTCTCTCGAGCGGCGAGCAAAAATCGGTAATCGAATGTGAACATAACTCACAAAGGGAGCTGTGGAGTACATGACATACAACATTGGAATCGCTCCACAGGCAATAGCTATCTCAAGTATTAGCTGGGACAAAATTTGGGAAAACTACGTTCAGTCACCTGCAGGGATAACCCAAATTGGCTGGTCAGGGGCCTTGTAGAGCACTGGAGCAACAAGGAGACAAGAGAAGGAAAAGAGAAAGATTGTGGTGAGCTTCAAACAGCCAACGAAGACTGTTCGTCCAGTGCCAGCATGGTAGACAAGAAGCCGCTCTGGATATGCTAGTGTACTCTTTCAGTAAGACGTCGTTTAGGATGCTTGCATGAAAAGCTCCTACCTGATTTGGTGGAAGCTGGGACAGTGGATGCATACACACGTCCAACCGGTCGCATTCTAGCTACCTGACATACCGTACTCACACGCCTGATTGCAGATGATTGGCGTCCTAGTCGCCAAGAACAGATTTGCATGAGCATTTATGGTCTGGGCTTGTCCTTGAGCGAAGAGTAGTTGTGTAGATATCTATATGGGAGAGGTAGCCAAGCTGAGGAGCAGGTGGACTTAAGGTTGGTCGGCAATCGGCTATAAAAATTGACCGATATCCTAGATCGACAGCAGGGATAGGCAGGGATAGTCCGTGCCGAAACTCTGGAAGTCAGGGAGGACAACCTCTCCTTTCTTGCATGCTGCTGGACCTCACTCGTGCAGGACCAGTCTCGCCATACGGTACACTCCCATGATTTGTTGTATCGTCAGTCTTTTCAGCCGATAGCCTACGGAGACAACCCTGGGTTTTGGCAATGGCCAGATTACCTTCTTTTATTCATATTTTACTGTTCTTGCTATTTACCTATTTCACCCGGGCCTACACAACCCTTTCAGACGAAACTCTGAAAGTACTCCCCGATGCTGGTAATGATTTTGACATAAAAGACGGGAAGCTACTTGCTCCAATCCTGCGCCCTCGTGTCCCCGGTTCCCCCGGTTCTACTTATGTACTCAAACACTTCGTCGATTTCTTCAAGACCAGTCTCCCCAAATGGAATATAGCCTTCCAGAACTCCACTTCGAAAACACCTGCAACTGGTGACAAAGATATCCCTTTCGTCAATCTGATTGTCTCTCGCGATCCTCCGTGGACTACTCCTGGAGAAGTGGGTCGACTGACACTCGTAGCCCATTACGACAGCAAACTCAACCCTGCGGGCTTCATTGGAGCAACCGACAGCGCTGCCCCCTGTGCTATGCTCATGCACGCAGCGCGCAGTGTAGACTCTGCTTTGACGAAGAAGTGGGAGCACATGCAAGCAGAAGGCGTAGGCAACGGAGGGTTTCTGGGGATCGAAGAGCAAAAAGGCATTCAGATAATCTTCATGGACGGAGAGGAGGCTTTCGTAAATTGGGACAATAACGACTCTATTTACGGGGCCAAGGCTTTGGCCATAGAGCTGGAGGCTACACCCCACCCCGCCCTGTCAACCTACCACAACGCTCTCTCATCTATCTCCTTGTTTTTATTACTGGACTTGCTTGGGGAAAAGAATCCAAACGTTCCATCTTGGTTCAAAACGACCCATTGGGCCTATCGTAATATGGCTACCCTCGAGAACCGACTACGCTCGCAATCGCTTTTCTTCTCCTCTACAGAGCATCCCAGGAATACCGGTGATCACCAGAGGAGCAAAAGAGCAGATTCGCCGTTCCTTCCGGAAGCCGAAAAGGCTGAGAATAATCAATGGTCAGGGGTTAAAATGGAAGATGACCACTTACCATTCATGGAGAGAGGGGTGGAAATTCTACATGTTATACCTTATCCTTACCCAAGAGCATGGCACAACCTAGACGATGATGGAGAACACCTGGATCTGGATACAGTCAAAGACTGGGCTACCTTGACGACTGCATTCGTTGGAGAATGGATGGATCTGGAGGGTTTCTTCGAAGCCAAAACCACAGAAGCCCCTCCTAGGAGGGGTATCGATAAGAACATGGGCCAAATTGTCACTAGTAAGACAGAGCTGTGAGTGCGTTTGTAGCCGCTCCGATTGTGTTCAAGGGTAATGCTCATCTATTCCAAAGATCATGATGTCTATTCTCATGCACCGACCCCTAGAGATGCAGACAGAGGTAAAGCCACACCAAGTCATCGGACGTCCCGCCGAGTTTCGGACTACTCATGATGAGATTCAAGACTCTGTGATTATCAAGAGTCCGAAGTATTGACAATTACCATGGCCCGATTTCCATTGATTGCAGTGATTGTACGACGGATCATTCGCCCTCGACTCCGGAAGAAGTACTCGAGTACGCAAATGGACCTTACAGCTCGGCAGCCCCAACGGCAAGCCTCACACGTAGGTCACCTTTACTGACTACTAGTTTGTTTGAGCGGCTAGCAACCGTTATCCTGTTTCAGTACATACTCGGCGGGCTATCTACTAGTACGTTCGTATGGTACACATCCTCTTGAACTATGGCTCTGTTTCCCCTCGGCTGGGTTGGATGAAGGCTCTCAAATCATGGCATGTGTTCGGAGCTGGCAGGGACTTGGTAGTATTGTCTCTGAAAGAACATGGGATCGTCTTTCGAGATATAGGAATTGGCATTTGTTCCTCCGATCGCTGGGGGAGGATCTTGAATGAGATTTGAAGGATCAAGGGCTTCCTGTTGTAATCATGTCTTGTGCAGAGTAATCACTTCAAGGAAGTAGTGATAGAGATAGCTTCGACCACCTATCCAAATCATCATAGCCTCTAAAAGGGCAGCCCCAACCTCATACCTCGTAAATGCTGAACTTGACCGAAGCAACCAAGCCCAATTTTCACCATGTCCATTTCAACGCCGTGGAGTACGCCTTAAGGCACTCGTCCTAAGGTACCTACCTCATACTTATCCAAAGAAATGTCTAAGCCGAGGATCTGCCGCAGCGGCAACTGCGTCATCTGTACCCCACATCCCCAAACATTCAACAGATGCCGATTTTTTGAACGCGATTGCCATTGTTGTTCCTCCGCTGTTGAATGAGCATTAGGCGTAGAGTAAGCTACCCACGTTCCCGGTGGGGCTCGAATATGTCATTGATGATCTGATCGTTCCTTCTGTCCTGCTCTGCATAATGCGAGTAATCTCATCTCTCTCTTCCTACCGAGCAGTGTTCAAATCCCACTTCCAACCTAGCACTCTAGCAAGATTTATATCGAGGACATACGCAATGCCGAGCCACAGTGTACCTAAAGTATGTCACATGTGCCTCCCAAAAGCTTGTCGGATTTCCCAAAGCCATTGGGTATCCGATTGTATGGACGGCGCCGTGTACTGACCTGCACTACTAGCTTAATGACCCATCGCTCTTCAAGGAAGACTTGTGCTACGTCAATGGAGAGTGGGTCAAAGCCAAATCCGGAAAGACGTTTGAAGTCATAGGTATGATTCTGAGAGCTCTACGCAAGACTGGAGTTTGCTGAGAGCGAATCGCACAGATCCGTCAAGCAGCAAGCTTATAGGGACGTGCCCCGAGTGCTCCAAAGAAGATGCAGAAAACGCTATCAACATTGCCGCTGCGGCATTCCCCTCCTTCCGCAAGACAACCGCTAGAGAAAGGTCGCGCATGCTTCGCAAATGGTACCAATTGATGATGGACAACCAAGAAGATCTGGCAAGACTCATCACTTGGGAGAATGGCAAACCCTTGGCGGATGCAAAGGGCGAGGTTGCATACGCCGCAGGCTTCTTCGAGTGGTTCAGTGAAGAGGCTCCAAGAGCCGATGGAGATACCATCAATGCTTCCATTGCCGGCAACAGAGTCTTCACGATCAAAGAACCGGTTGGCGTCTGTGGACTCATTACTCCGTGAGTGTTATATCACCGCGGTCGATGATCCAGACTGACTGTTGGATGCAGATGGAACTTCCCTGCAGCCATGATCACTCGAAAAATCGGCCCTGCGCTTGCAGCTGGATGTACAGTCGTCGCCAAATCCCCAGGGGAAACCCCTTTCACATCTCTCGCCATTGCTGAGCTGGCTCACCGTGCTGGGATCCCAAAGGGTGTAGTCAACATCATCAGTGCGCTAAAGAACACGGCAGAGATAGGTGAAGCTATAACCTCAAGTGCGACCGTTCGCAAAGTGTCTTTCACCGGATCGACAGGCGTCGGAAAGTTATTGATGAAACAGTCTGCAAATACCCTCAAGAAGCTCTCGTTCGAGCTTGGTGGCAATGCTCCATTCATCGTCTTCGACGACGCAGATCTAGAGAATGCCGTCGCCGGAGCCATCGCCAGCAAGTTCCGAAGCTCAGGACAGACTTGCGTCTGCGCAAACCGTCTCTACATCCAGGAGGGCATCTACGACAAATTTGCATCGTTGTTTGCAGAGAAAGTCAAAAGATTCAAGGTTGGCGGTGGTTACGAGGAAGGAGTCACACATGGGCCATTGATCCATGACCGTGCAATCACCAAGATTGAAGCCCATGTCAAAGATGCAGAGAAGAAAGGAGGGAAAATTATCGTAGGAGGAAACAAGCGACCAGACTTGGGACCGAATTTCTTCGAGCCCACGGTAATCACTGGCATGAAGATGGATATGCAGCTGGCATCAGAGGAAACCTTTGGCCCTGTAGCCGGCCTCTTTACCTTCTCAACCGAGAAGGAGGTCGTTGATATGGCAAATACGGCCGACGTAGGTTTGGCCGGCTACTTCTACAGTAAGGACGTGCAACGGATTTACCGGGTCGCTGAAGCTCTTGAAGTTGGAATGGTTGGAGTCAACACTGGCTTGATCAGTGACCCTGCAGCACCGTGAGTTCGCTGTTTCTGTTCCTAAATCTAAATATTGCTAACCCCTCTCTAGATTCGGTGGCGTAAAGTTGAGCGGGTTCGGGCGAGAAGGCAGCAAGTATGGCATGTCTGAGTACCAAATAACCAAGATGGTCACCCTCGGAGGGATGGGTCAGCCGCTTCAAGGCTCTTAAAGCAATCATTACAACATCACTTGTACAAATTTCCCCAGCTAAAAGGCGAACATCAGGCTGCTGTGCTCACTTGCTGGGCTTGTATTTCAATCACATATAAGCAATGTGTCCAACGATAGCAACCGTCCATATCCATTCACTGGATTAGAGTCCTCTTGAGTATCAGTTCAATCGCGTGGTTGCAGTGGAGGTTCAAGAAGCTGCAAGTTCAAGGATAGAGAATCTCGAATAAATGCCTTGCATGACCAGAGTGGACGTTTGACACGTGACCATATCTCAAAGTAGAACTAGCTAGCGCGAATGCAGGGGCAATTACCTTAAGGCCCCTGCCGAATTAGCAGTCCGGAATTACGCATGGCAATCAATTGACCTTGTTCCTAAAACTCCAAAGGCCTAGAACTCTCGGCGGTATCTAATTGTATTTCTCTATCAGTGGAAACACTCAAAGGACCTCCAATGTATACTACGACTTCATGCCTGAATTTACAAAGATGCCATGTCTAGCGCCCAGACGCCAAGCTCCTCAACCTCAAGACCTTCGGCCTCCTCCAACACAACTTCTGAGATCCAGTCAGGCATCGATGGTAACAGCTTCGGGACACAAACTGCCCATCAAGGCCACACCCATCCACAAAGCCTGAATGATAGGGCTTCCTCCGCTGTTAATGTAGGGGTTGAAGAGGTGGACCCAATTCATGAGGTTCAGGGACAGCGCAGACAAAGACCCAAGAACTCAGGTGGTTTTCTACTGCCGTCTGCATCTAAACGCAATATACACCCTGCGGCATCAAGGCATTCCGCATACGAGACCACAGGAAGCTCAAAGGGAAAGCGGAAGGCTGAAGATGAGGACCTCTCTATTCCGAAAAGTAGGATAGCGGATCGACGTCACCGCTTCAAGACATCTCTAGGAAGCTCGCCGCTTTCTACGGAAATCTACAATGTTACTCCTACGAGGGGTTCTGGTGATACTGCCCGGACCGACCCAGATGAGATTTCACCACTACCATCAAGAACGTCGAGAACAAGTGGCAGTTTCCGCTCTACTGTTAGCGGCGATACCGAATGGGAGTCGAGGAAGCAGAATCAAGGCCAGCATTTGGACAGAGATACAAGGAATGCCCTAGGGCACGACACAGACCCAGTACAGATCGTCAATCTTGCTTTGAACCTCAGTGAAAATCGCAGAAGAAATTTCAGCGGAGGTCGCCTCTCCCCAATCTATCCTGCTGGAAGCAGGCGCGTTGTATCCTCAAACCAACCTAGTGCAGGTCTATCTGGTAGTTATCCTATAATATCAACCGGTGGGAGTCTACGGCAGCATTTGCAAGATCAGAGACGCATCTCTAGGAACATTTCCCCGCGGGCAAGCAGGCTACAGCGTCAAGCTGCCGAGACTCAACTTGTACCGCCCTATGGCACCCCGCAGCCTACCGTCGCACCCACTTTTGATGTTGGGCTTGCTGGTAATACGATCTTTAATCCCACGGAAGCAACTTTGACGAGGACCGAGAGGGCAAAGTTGGCATTAGAGCTATCATACGAGTACAGAAGGCTGTTGCAGTATCTCCCAAAGCTACCCGTGCGGCCAAGAAGCAGGTCTACTACAAGCAAAACAGCAGCAAAGGCAAACTCTCACACGCTTGATATCCTTGGACGAGCGTACAATCCCTTGCAATATATTCGCAATCGAAGAGTGCGAGCACGCGAAAAGATAACACTCGATGCTGAGGCAGATGGTTGGAAGAATGTTGACAGAGTCAGAAAATGGGTGGATACTGTAGCCAGTGAGCGAGAAGCTGGTATATCCAGAGTCGATGATCATTATCCGTTACCGCCTTATGATGTGGCCCTCCCAGATCAGGCCTTACTGGATCCATCATTAGCACTGGGTGGGTCACATTCAACCGGGCAATCAGGTAACAAGTCCCGAAAACTACCAGGAAATTGGACAATCACTCCTTGGGATCTACTTGCCGACGCATGTTGGCTAGGCCGGGATGACAACATCAGGCGTGTTGAAGATTCTAGTGGCAACAAAATTTTTACAAGTACGGATATACTCAGCCAGGCGCTACCAAGGGCAAGTCGAGACAGTGAACGAGCTCCGAAACAGTCTTTAGAAACGATCCACAAACATATGTCAGCAGACAGCCTTCTGCCAGCGATGACAGTCACACAAGACAGCCCTAGAGAACGAGGTCGTCCCCGCAAAGAATTGTCTCTTCTACATTCGCCCATGCATAGCCACAACAGTTCTTTAGATCGAAAAGGCAGATGGCCTAGGAACCTCATCCAATCTCGAAGCTCTTCCAGCTCAGGTCATTCTCCTACCGACAAGGTCATTGGGCATGGGCGAGTCCATCGCGACCATGATGGGTTTGACAGCGCAGCGCTTAAGAAACAAATGAACGACATACTCAAAAGAGAAGCTGATGATGCATTGATGAATAAGAGAGACACTGCAGATCGAGCTTGTGTGAAGCCGTTGAATCAGGCCCAAGCTAATGGTAAGATATCTCAGGGAGAAAGCCAATGGACAGGGTTGCAAGGTACGAGAACAGAAAAACTGGCTTCAGATTCGATTCCAGCTTCGGCAAGGGTGAGTTTAGATGAGAGAAAGGATCGCCAGCCTCGCACATCTTTTGATAGTGTGCGAAACTCTTCAAATGTCCATGGATCGTCACCTAAGATTGCCATCAACCTAGCCCTCGCAGGTGACCAACCTTCATCGCCCAAGAAAACATTGCCCTCTCGGCTGGGGTCGTTTCGGCCTAGTCGCAGTAAAGAACGGCAAGCAATCAGTCAGCAAGATTTTGCCTCTGAGTCGGAGTCACCATCCAAAACGTCACGGAAGGAGACCAATAGACTCAAATCCGAGGACAGTCTTCAGTCAGGAAATATTTTGATCGCTAACGATGGCTTACTTTCGCCGGATTCAGCTGATGTTGTTGGTAAACGCCAGCGACACAGCGACAGCAGTTCCATCAAGAACATAAAAGTAACAAGGGAGTTTGATTCAAAGCTTCGAGGATTCTTGAAGGGTGGCAGAATAGCAGAGCTGATGGGAAACGAGGTGTCACGTGTTGGAGATCTCTTTTGGAGAAGAGATCGGGATAACACAGCGTCTCCAGTCTCACCGACAGTATCCAGTTTCGCGATGGAGGATTCAGAATACGATGATGACGATACGAGTGGGTTAGATAGCCCACCGAGCGCCCCGCTTTCTCGTACTACGACCAACAACGAGGATATTGCAATGCTATCACGGAAACCGACCAACGTTGACCCACCCAAGTATCATATGGATAACCTTCCAAGCTTTCGCTCTCCTTTCGGTCGAGGTGACCACTTTGCAGAATCCACAAAGTCTCCACCCGAGCAAGATCATATTACTCGTCAGCAGTTGGAACAACGACAACGAGGGCGTTCGCAAAGATTCGATCGTCTAGCACCACCAAGAATAGATATGAGAAACTTATCGCCATCGGCGTCTCCACCGATGACTCGATCCCGGACACGAGATACCAATGTCTCGTATGATGATTCTCGTCAAAGTAGTACCAGTCGTTCAGACTACCGTGCGCAAAATGCGAACAGAAAACTCAACGAAGTTCTGGGATCTCCAGGCACTATAGGGCGCCGCGGCCCTCCACCTTCTGGCTTATCACGTCTAGAAAGTCGTCAGCACCGCCCAACAGACCGCCCTAATCTAGATAAGGGGCGGCAATGGAGTATATGCGATCGCGGGGTTTCTAGTGTGCGCGGAACAGTCACGAAGCGTGACATAGCGCAAGTGAGAGCGCTGCTGCTCTCTTCTGGTGTCAAGGCCAACGAGATAGTCCGTCGGGCGAATGCGGTAGGCGGGGCACCAGTACCGCTCTTAAAAAGCCTCGAGGAGATATCAAGCGGACCTATCCCCTCCGTGCCTCGATCGCAAGAACACCGCCTTGCTGCTCGCATACTCGTTAACAACATCGAGCTCACCAATCAGAGGCTGCGAGACATGGCAGGGCACTTCTCCAACACCACAGTCGAGCATCTGCACCGTCAAATCAAGGGCATTGACGAGAGAGTAACGTACAGCCTCACGCCAATGGTCCGCGCTACTGCAGACGACGCCGATTCTTTCAGCGCGCAGCTTACGACTACGCACACTTTGGCTGTTCAACAGCTCAATGACGCTGTGGATGCCATACTTAGAACACGTCGCCGCAGGCTCAGGTGGCTTAGGCGAGGGGGTTATCTGTTGCTCGAGTGGACTCTGCTGGGTATCATGTGGTGGGTATGGTTTGTCGTGGTACTCATACGGCTTGCAAGAGGGATCTTAAGAGGTGCCGTCTCAGGGGTCAGATGGTTCTTCTGGCTGTAAATATATACTTTCTCTTTTCTATTCGATTGTGAGCGTTTTAGCGAGCATGGAGTTTTGATGCTGGTGGTATTAAGTTCAGGAGTATTTCAATATATTCAGATCGCTATGTACCGCCATCAGAGACGAGAGTTCTAGTCGGTGATTTTAGAGCATGTAGAGTGCTTGAAGCATCTGAAGACGAAGGGCAAACCCCGGTGGACCAGGCCCCTATTCAAGCCCTTGTTCCCCGTCAAAAGCTCAAATACCTGCATTCGTCTGTTTTTTCTGCAGTGCACCACGTACTAATTTCATAGCCAAATAACGGAGAGGTCAGCACCAGGGCTATGTTGAGGCTCTCGGGTTTCCAAGACGAGTTCAGAACAGTCTTAGGAGTCTCGGTGGTCACGAGAGCCTTGAGACCTCATAACTTTGCAGACATGCCATGAATGTTTTTTTTCTGACGGGAAAGCTTTCGTGTAAGGCAAATAAGGTCTAGTATCATGTAACTCATGTTTACAGTATTACTAAGTATTCATCAACGCTTGCGTTGAATTTATGATATGTTCTTGAGTTTGTAATACAAGTGACTTGCGTACTGCATCTTTTATGACGTTTCATCAATATTGTATTTATGTAACATATCTTACATACTTTCTTTGTCATTATGTCATCAAAACACGGTTCTGAATTGGTTCTATGTATGGGAGCAGTACGGTTACGGTACTGAGAAACCATGAACTTCCAATTAATGAAATTATGAAGCTCATAAGCCAAGCTTGGGGCAATCCATTTTGTAGCTGCCACTTTCACTCATTCTACTGAACGCAAATTCTATACTCTATCTGCAACAACAACAAATGTCTTTTCAACACATGGATAACCAGGGAGATAAACGACTTGGCCTGGTTGTTCTCTATGAAGGAGAACTCCCAGATGTTGAGTGTGCCTACTGATATCTACGTCATCCCGAACAGACACCTGCTAACAAGACTGAATCTAGTGTTGTTGCCGTTCATGGTCTCGGAGCAGATCCTGCCTGGGCATGGGTAAGGAAAGTTGAGGTGGAAGGGACTAATCAATACAAGAAGGTGAATTGGCTCGCAGACAAGGATCTACTGCCAGCAAAGATGCCGCATGCTCGCATTATGGCCTTCAACTACGAGTCACAATGGCACAAAAATGCACCAAAACAAAGACATGATCTTTGTGCCGAACAGCTCCTCACTGCATTAGATAATAAACGGAAAGAGGTAAAAAGTTGAAATTTGGGGTTTCCATCAACACTGACTTCTAAAAATGATAGGAGAAGGAGACCAGATATAGGCCTCTCATATTTATTGGACATAGCTTTGGCGGAATAGTCATTGAGCAGGTGAATTGATTTTCCTCTATTGAAGGAGCGTTTCATTGATTTTCTGCGACAGGCTCTTGTGAGTGCCAATTCCCGTGGGGATACATTTCAAGATCTTGCAACATCTACCGTTGGGATTGTCTTTCTTGGGACCCCTCACCGTGGTACAGACGCTTCAAAATGGGGAGAATGGATTGCATATACTGGAAAGACGCTTGGATTAGGAATGAGTGATGCTATCTTGAAGGATTTACGTGAAGATTCTGAGACCTTAAACTTACTACTTCATAACTTCACTCTATGGCTGTTTCGGATGTCAGTTTCAACAGTATGCTTTTTTGAGACGCATAAGACAGATTACGGGCAGAAGTTGGGTGGCAGATGGGAAACGATGGTATGTAGTATTGAACATTGAGCTTTCAGTAGATGCTAACATATTGAGTAACAAGGTAGTAGAAGAGAAGAGTGCTTGCATAGATGGTCACCGAAAAATTGCCTTATCAACAGACCATTTCAAAATCAACAAATATGACGGGCCTGAGGATTATTCGTTCAGAACTGTTTATCCTATCATCAAGGAGATGGCTAGACATGCTATAAAGAAGGTACGGGAGCGTCTAAAGCGTAGGTGTAATCAGGCTACAGATCTATTCATACTGCGCTAATGTAATTGTGAATAGCTCAAACAATCATTCACAACAATTCGAGTAAGGAGATGACATGATAGATTTTCGCTCACCTTTGCTGACTTGAGACAAACAGTAATACCACAAGAAAATCTCAGCTGCCTTCAATCTTTGTTCCTGACAAACCCTCTCGATGATCTGGCAGCGATTCGAAGGTCTAAAGGGAAGCGAGTCGAAGGCACTTGCGAATGGCTTCTCGTTCACGAAGAATATACTGCCTGGCTAGTTGAAGACAGTCCTCGAGTACTTCAACTAGTAGGTGCTCCGGGTATTGGAAAGACAATGATATCAACCTACTTGATAGAAGAACTTGAGAAGAGAGCGCAATTTACTTCTGGTATGATATTTGCATACTACTTCTGCGACAACAAAGACGACAAGCGCAACACTGTCATTGCTATCATCCGAGAGCTTCTCTTGCAGCTCTTGAGGCAAAGACCCCTACTATTCAAGCATATCCAGGAAGATTATGATCAGATGGGACACATAGTTTTCGATAATTTTGATGCTCTTTGGCGGATTCTGCTCAAACTATTGACAGATTCAAACGCAGTTCAGATCTATTTCCTTATCGATGCTCTGGATGAATGTGACAAGTCATCAAGAGGGTTTCGGCAGGCCTTTCTTGCGAGCCTGGCAGATTTGTTTTCTGTTCAGCACGGAAGTGAAAGCATTCATGTCAAGTTGCTCATTACATGCAGGCCAGAGTCAGACATCTTAGATGAATTAAATCATCTGAGGGGGTTGGTGCGTATTGATTCAGGTAAGATCAATGCTGATCTTTTCGAATACATTCGAACAAAAGTCGATGAGCTCTTCATGAGAAAGAGTTATCCTTCGATATTAAAGTTTGACATTCAGAATGCTCTTTCTGAGAAAGCTGGAGGGACGTTCCTATGGGTTTCACTCGTTCTAGAAGATATTTCTAAGGCTGCAGTTTTGTCTCAGGTAAGGAAAAGATTACAGTCACTACCTTCAAGTCTTAGCGAAGTTTATAATCAAATTTTGGACAAAATTCAGAAAGAGGATGTGGAAAATGCGAGATTCATTCTACAGTGGGTGGTTACTGCTCGACGGCCTCTAACGATTGATGAACTGGCAATGGCACGCGCTCTAGGCCCAGAAGGATGGGACGAGTACACCATTCCAACAGCAGATACACTGAATGAACTGAAGGATGGCTTCAAATTCTGTGAGCCTCTTGTTTACTTAGACGACGTCACCCAAACAATCAATCTGGTTCATCAATCTGCCAAGGATTATCTTCTAGAGGAGAATCTTCAAGGAAATAGCCACCTATCAATGTATAGAATCATCCCAGATAAGGCAAATTCTCTTATATTTCAGATATGCTGGAGATATCTGGGCATGGAGGAATTTAGCCAAGACCCAATGATTATCGGGGACGCGGCCGATGGGCGCACATGGGGACTAAGGCAAGAGCAATTACAGACTCACTGCTTCCTTCGATATGCGATTGGAGAATGGTGTGAGCATGCACTGGCTGCGAGTCCTGCTGTGATAATCGACTTTACATGGGAAAGTAAGATGTTAAACAGAATTCCAGTATTGCGTGACCGGTGGCTTCAAAGCGCAGCCGGGAAGGGAGACGATGCAGTGGTGGAGAGGCTGCTAATGGCAGAAGCCGACGTCAATGCTCCTGCTATTTATAGCAATAGTCGAACAGCCTTGCAGGCGGCCGCCGAAAGAGGCCATCTTGAGGTGGTAAACAGGCTGCTGACGGCAAATGCCGACGTCAACGCTGCTGCTGCTGATTATTATGGTCGAACGGCCTTGCAGGCGGCCGCCGAAAGAGGACATCTTAAGGTGGTAAACAGGCTGCTGACGGCAAACGCCGAAGTCAACGCTGCAAACGAGCAAGGTTTTACGGTCTTGCAGGCGACCGCCGCAAGCGGGCATCTTGAGGTGGTAAATAGGCTGCTGACGGCAAACGTCGACGTCAACGCTCCTGCTGGTTATTATGGTCGAACGGCCTTGCAGGCGGCCGCCGAAAGAGGACATCTTGAGGTGGTAAATAGGCTACTGACGGCAAACGCCGACGTCAACGCTGCTGCTGCTGCTTATGAAAATGTTCAAACGGCCTTGCAGATGGCTGTTGAAAATCCGGCTGTGATGAGAATTCTACAAGCGGCTGCAGAGTCTCAAGAACGTTATATATCTTCCTAACCCTCGTCAAAATGTTTAATCACTTTCTATATTGCCTCATGAATTTCTTTTAGTTTTTCAGAAAGATCTGTCAATGATGATAACATATAGTTTCTTCGCGTTTAATTTTCTTTTCAAATCCTGTTTATAAAGAATGGTCGATCTTGTGCCTGCCTTTCGTAGACAGCCACGTACTATAGAGTCGTCTGATCGTCAATAATTAGCATCAAAATTTGCAGCGGTTTCATCTGATCATGCTCCTGAAATAAAAGGTATAGCTGCATTAATCAGTGGCCTCAAACAGCGAAGATTCAAGGCGTCCACTCCTCTTCTGTTTTCCTACAATCTCTGTATGAATCGAAGCTCCGTCAGAGACCTCACTCAACCATGCCGATACTCTGTTAAATCTCATGGCCCTAGAGAGGCAGAGCATGAAATTAACCCTATAAGTACCAAGTACATATAATACAAGACCAACCGACCCGTAGCCCACCAATCCCTTCCGCCTCTCGCTTCCGTCAGGACCTCGTTCCTACAGCGATATGCCTTGACCCACTCCACCAAATCCCTTAGCCACAAAACCACCGACCGCCTAATCCCTACACAGGCTCTAAATCGATTTTACCCCAGGCCTGCAAACCTCACCGAGGACTTCTTCATCTTCACTAATCAGAGTCATGTTCTTGGCAAACCCCCTTGCGCGGCAGCAGTCGAGCTTCACACAAGGGGCGGGTGGCAGTTGGCGGTACAGTATAACAAGGTACAGTAGGGCAGCAAGGGTCTGACACACTTGTGGGAGAGCTGGATGCCGAAGACGGGTGTTCTCGAGCATCTGGTTCGGATATTGGTACAGAATGCAAAGGAGGTTGCTGTGCAGCTCGGCCCGCCTCGGGGGTACAGCTGGTCGGGGGGTTGGAAAAGTTGAGCCGGGGTCGGAAAAAATTCTTGGCGTCGGGTTGGACTTTAAAATTGACATATGCCCCGCACATCCAAGACTTGGCGGGGGGTTGGAAAAGCTTCGGACCCTATTCGAAGCATATGCCAAGAGCATTAAGCGAGGCCACAATAAAATACACATCTGATCATCAAAGCCTCGTCGATGCATATGCGCAGCATCAACTGAGCACAAAGAAACATCAATGAACGACTTGAAGATGAGTGTCGCACTTCGCATATGCTGCGCATATACTAAGAAGAAACTCAGCTCGCTCAAGATTCATTCAATGCAAATGTTGAAAACAACGAGAAAAGCGATGATGCAAATCATGAGCTGAACAACGAGAATGAAGAAGAAAATGCACGAGAAAGATCTGATGAACTTGTTGAATAACATGTCACAAATTGAGTTCATGATTTCGCATGTTTTGTGCATATGCTAAGCATATGTAGAAGAATCTTCGCTCGTCTTGCTATTCATGATATATGCATGACCTGTGATTGTGCTGTTTTCTCGATGCTTCGCTCAAGCTGTGCATATGCACGGCTTCAATACTTCGCTCTTGCTGTTTATCATCTAGCTACTTTAGCTATATAACATCAATTCTTGAGCTCATGATTAGCATATGCAGAAAGCTGAGCCGGGGTTGGAATAATTTTGAACTCATGGTTAGCATATGCAGAAAGTAGAGCCGGGGTCGGAATCAAAAAAAAAAAGTTCCGACCCTGGCTCAACTTTTCCAACCCCCCACCAACTGTAAGCCCCTCGGCCTCGAGAAGGAGGAAAGTATCATGCTACATAGGTTTTACGAATAAGCCCAATGTGATGTCGGTAGTAAAGGCAGCCCGAAGACGCTCAGAGGGTTCGATACATATGTTGCCAAGTCGCGGCAACCAGAATACGAGCGGTTGGGCAGAGTGTGGGGCAATAGCTTATCCAGAAGACTGGAGACTTGTCATATAAATTTCTTCACACGTTAGGTGCAAAAGCACGTTAACAGATGCGCTTGTCTATTTGAATATGGGGTTGCAAGGTGGGACTCATTTCCTCCCTGAGGATCAGCAATTGATCCGAGGACTTGCTAAACAGTTGGACAGACAGAATGCATCACCGTTTACATTGGAGTCCTGTTTACGAGCAATTCCTTGTCATCACCGTCGGGGACACGTAGAGCTACTGTTGAAATCGATTAATTTTAAGACTTTCGGAGGTATGCGCGTCGCCTATAGGCATGGTGGGCAAGCTGTACTTAAGATATCTAACCATTGATCACATTTTGTCTGATATCTCGTCGATACATCTTCACTACCAAGAATTCCGTCTGTATAGTCGTTTTGCCTTCGCTCCCTCTCCGGCCATACGCTTTTATCGTGTTTGAGACAAAGGAGCTCCTAACTCGGAGGTCTCTTGCCATAACTATAGGAAGGTACCAGCCGTTGAACGCACAAGACCTGTCCGGAGGCTGGCGCGTTTGGCGGATCGAATCTCTTTGTTGTGATCCATGACAAATTCACAAGGCCTTTGCCTTTATCGACGAGCATCCGTACGTTTGGTCCTTCCTTCATCCTCCAGCTGGCGCTATCTGGCCTCAACAAGACTGCGTCCTAAAGTCCAAAGCCTACGAAATACCATCACAAAGGATTGAATTCGAAGAGGATGAAGTGTATGGACGCTATCGGGGTTGTGCGGCTTGAAAGATAGGCCCGAACTTGGTGGGGTAAAAGTTCGGTTCGTATTCGGCGAACTTGATATCCCTCGACGCAGTGTTGGAAAGCATTTGGACAAGTTGATGGCAGGGCGAGTAATGGCAATGCCTATTCATATCATGAATTCAAAAATTCCTTCTCCGCCGGTTTTCCCTGCTCCGACTCAAATGAAGCATCTTCATCATAGCTTGGGGGTCGCTGTAACGCGTTCTCCAATCCTTCCGGGCGTTCACTCAGGTGTGCCGCCATCTGCTTGCATAACTTTTTCGCATCTGATTTCTTGCCCAGCTGATCAAGTACCTCAGCAAGTCGATCTGCCGAGAACCAAGTATCCGGGTGGTGCCATTGCAGCTTCTTTTGCCGACCTTCCAAGGCCCGCTTGTGCCATTCTGCAGCGACTTTCAGGTTGCCTTGACTTTGATAAATCAAAGCCCTGTTGGAAGCGCTCTGCAGCGAGACGGGATGATCAGTGCCGAGTGAGGTCTTTGCTGATTTCCACGCCTCTGTTTCTCGCTTATCCGCGTCGGCAAGCTTTCCCGAGAGTCGTTCGTAGGTTGCAAGGCTAGACATAGCACTTGTTATATCAGGATGGTCTTTCGGAAGGTGCTCGCTCCGGAACTTTAAGGCCCCCTCATTCAATTCTCTCGCTTCTTCAAGGCAAGCAGTTGATGGAGGATTGGTTTGCTGAGCGATATCTTGTAGAACGTTTGCGATCGCCATCTTCACAGTCCATGTCTGCGGATGATTGCTGCCAAGGTAATCGTAGCATTTTCCCAACAACTTGCGGAATAACGACTCGGCTTGTTCATATTGCCTGCTCTTTTGTAGATTGTGAACCTGATAGAATATGGCCTTGAACCTTTCGTGGTGCTCAGCCCCGAGAGTGCCATCCATATCGTGGATCAGTTTTTCAAAATGCGTCTCAGCTTCATGAAACCTACCTTGAGCGCTGAGCACTCGTGCTAACCTCATGTTCAACTTGAGTGTCACCAGGTGATCTGGTCCTAGTTTGGGGTCTACATTTCTTCGTTGAATAGGTTGCCGCAAGTACTCCTCAGCTTCTTGATAATTACCTTGCAATTCCAGGAGCAACATCAGTCCATCTAGCCAGACGAGAAAATCTGGATGAGATTCTCCTGGTTGCTTTTTCCTCTTTTCCAGCGAAGTTTTAGTCAACTTAATAGCTTCAATGTACTTTGCCTCCTCTCGTAAATTGTGGAGTAGACATTCTGCAGCAGCCCATGTCAAGGCATGATCTTTTCCCAATGACTTACTAGAATTCTTCATTACTTCTCGCGCAAGCTTTTCTGCATTGCCGTAATTTCCCAAGAATCGGAGAATGTTGATCTGTTCAATCTCGACTTGTATGATCTCTTCATTAAATTTGTCGTGGGAGCCTTTCAATTCTTCTAAAACTAGCTTAGTCTGAAGTTCGGCTTCTACATAAAGAGTCTGCGATATCAAATAGCGAATAATTTTAGATCGCAGTGCAAATCGTTTTAGTTGAGACCTTCGGGCGAGTGAGTTCTTGCTTGTCAGAGGATCCTTAAGAATTTTAAGGGCATGCGGAAGGTTTTCTGCACACTCGGTCCAAGTCCCTTGATCTCCCGAAGGGAAATGGTGAGACATTATGTCTATTGCTTCCAAGGCCCTCAAATCGGCATCACCTCGTTCGACAAGCCAATTGCGAGTCATTAGCTGAACTAGACGATGCATCTCCAGTGTGTCTGAGGTATCTGATCGTTCCGAAACAAGCGAGAAAGCTTTCAAAACCCCCAGCTGATCTTCAAAATCAATTTGATTCTGTCCGCTCTTGTTTTCTGTAGATCGTCGAAGCCACTCGACTGGGATCCTTTGCCGGTCGAAAAAGATCATGATCGCAAGTAAATCAGCTGCTTGAGGATTCTGCTTCAGAATCTGGTCAAAGGATAATTTCCATGTTGCTGCGACAGAGCTCGTGGGCCCAGAGCCACCAAGTTCATATTCCGGATCTCTGCTGAGAATCTTGATCAATGCCTCGTCACCCTCGCGTAAATGTGTAATAAATCTATCGACCGGCATGTCGTTGCCAGTAATGAAGGCGGCAGCCTGTATTATTGCAAGGGGCAGACATTCGAGCTGCATGGCTAGCTCATATAGAACCTCTTCAGCCCCTTGGAGCTCGTTCTCCCTCAACAGACCAATCGCTTCATTCTTGGACATTAATCCCATTTCGATCAGCTGAGAGGGTCTCCGGACAAGTCGCTTTCCGACCTGCTTAGTCCTCGTGGTTGCAAGGACCGAACCATGAGGAACCTGCGGCAGATAATGGTCTAGGAAGCTGTATTCAGCGGGGTGACAGCTACATGATGGTTCGCCCGAGTCAGAAAGCGTCTTGAGATCATCCAGATTATCAAGAATGATCAACCATGAGCCATTCTTAGAATCTTGTAGCCACTTGCGCAGCACCTCGAACCTATTCACGCCTGGCTTGTTGTAGCCTCGAAGGCTCAAGCGGTCAGTAACAGCTATGAAATCTTGACGCATACGGTCGGCGCTCGCAGCATGAATCCAGAAGACGGAATGATTAGGATATTTGGCTTTGTGTCGATGTGCGTATGCTATAGCAATCTCTGTCTTCCCAGCACCCCCGAGTCCAACAAGTGCTGCTCTAGCCTGATTTGGGCCATTAACGTTCAACAAAGCATCAAGACGCTCCATTATATTATCTCTACCGAAAAAATGTTCGCTTACTTTGCCATCTACAAGAAACACTGGCATCGACGACGAACTTGAGTTTTCGGCCCTATCTCGAAAATACAGACCTTTGTTAGCGTCGGAGAGGGATAATGCACCCCGACTTCTTGCAAAGGTTTGGCGATATGGTAGGTTGGAAGGGACGTGCAAAAGATTAGACTGATCTGAAAACATTGTATCAGTATCGGAAGAGACGCTGGCGATCGATCCAGCATAGGGCCTCTCGAATCTTGAAGAGAGGTTGGTATAGAGATCAGGTAATCCTCTTTCTATGTCTGGCGGTGACGGTGACCTCTCGTCGGAGGTAGCTCGTTGGTGTATAATTTGCGGAACAAGGTGATGTCCTGGTAGGTTTTTAGTCGCCTCTCCTTCATACCAATCTTGTGACATACGGTTTCTATACTTAAGAGAAGTGACGTGTTGTCGAAGCTTCATCAGCACAATGGCATAATTTTTACTCTCTTCACTAGGAAAGCGTGTTATTTGTGTGTGATGCCCATTCAAAGGTATGATTTTTTCCGTTACAGCTCCTATCGTGGCCGAAGCCTCATCAACAATCTATGGGGCATTAGCATACTCTCGCTAACCGAAAAAGGGCGATCAGCTGAGCAAACCCTTGAAGATAGTAATGGATGCCTATCTTGCTCCACAAAGCTGTACACAGTAATGTTCTCCTCATCGACTATATATCGAAAATGTCTAGAGAGTTCCAGTAGCTCAGGACCGTTTCACTCTAATGAGCCGATGAGATCCTTTCGGAACGTCCCAAAAGGTTTCGGCAAAGTGACGTGTGCAATATTTACAATAGGTTTTGTTATAGCGGCGTAATCAGAACCTCCATGTGGTGTGCCGAGGAAGAGTACAGCACTAGTCGATTCTATGATGTTTTTGTAGTGCACTTTAGCATCGTGCGCAACAGGCGCCTAAGTCATTTTAGTATCCTGCCAATATAGATTGTATATGGCTGCTGACCTTTTTGACGACTAAGCCTCCCATACTATGACACACAAAGATTATAGGTCTTTTCTTATCCTGTATACAGGATCAGCCCCATTGCCAGTACAAAGTAATCGTATTGCCTGCGGGTCCTTACCTCGTCAGTCTCTCTAGTCCTCTGTATATTGATAAGAGTTTCAAGAGCAAAGCTATCGAGCGCCCAGTCCCATAGCTGCCAGCCACCTTCGAATTGTAACCGATCGAGTAAATCCTAGCATTTGGAAAGTTATACCTTAAGAAGTCTCGAAGCCAGAGAGGGTTTTGAGCCGCATGGGTTTCCGTCATACTGGTATCACCCTTTCCTGGATCATAGCTTCCATGCCTACTTTTGGGCTTTTTCCCGCCTCTCACATCTGCGTGATATCCGGCCAAAGGATATGTCCATGTTTCTTCCCTATTCCCGTTCAGTCCGTGAACCGCAAATATGTCGAACTCTGTGTCTAAAGGTGGAAGTTTACGTGCTTTAGTGTTCACGTATTCGGACTTTCCATCTGGATAGAGTTGCAAGAGACCAAATCGCTCATGTTGTGGTTCTTCCAGCACCATCGTACTTCGTTGCTAGGGTATTGTTTGTCAAGTACCAGGACCACTAGCTCATACCGGTAGCTGAATAGCTTTCGTAATGTCTCTACATAAGGTAGGAGCAGCCTGGCACGCTTGGGTTGCCTTAGGATTGTCTTAGGATCTATCTCGAGAAGTTACCTCAGATACCGTAGTACACCGAGAATGAAGATGGCTGTTGTAACAAGTTCGATTGTTTTGGAAAGTGCATCAGCAAAATCGCAATCGCGACGTCTTCCAATACCTTGTGGTTACACAGATAAAACACCTTATCTTACGATGCGAGGTTTCTAAGCAGTCGGTTATAAAACATTGTCAAAGTGACATACAGTCAAATTGACGATAACATGTTTTTTGGGTGATTTCCAAAACCAGCTTAGTCACAGCGCTTATATAATTATTAGCGCCAGGAACAACTTTCGCCAAATTTCGGGGCCAGGACGCCGCAGCTTGGTCTCAATCACCACGAAGCTGATTTGCCTCCGCCCGTGCGGGCCATCATGCTGCGTTCAAGTCTGCCCCTAGGTAGAAGCGTCCTGCCCAGGCCAATTGGACGCTCTGCCACTTCACAATGGCCCGTGTTGAAGTTCCGGCGCTATAGAGGGGCTTATGTGCGTTTGGTTATGCATGTACTGTTGAGCGTTCTGCTAACAGAATTCTCCAGAGACCATTCGCGGATAGGAAAGCGGAGGATCTGAACACGAAACCGAGTATCCATGACTCTAAGCCAATCGTTCTGCCTGGCTCAGAAAGCCAAACGGCAAGAGGACCAACACCTCCTGCTCCAGGTCCAGTAGCTTCGGTGTCCCCGTCAATACCTACACCTGCAACGCCAAGCTCAAACACGATCATACCACCTGAAAATGTGCCACTCGTGCCTCCACCTCCTCCAAGGGGGGAAATTCAGACTGCGCCACCTACTTCTGTATCTCTAGAAAAGAACCGCGATCCCAATGTGATTACGCCGACAGCCCCATCCTCGGGAACTTCTACAGTTACTCCACCACCTCCTGCGCCGCCTTCCAGTCCTCCTCCGCCCACACCGAGGCGGAAGCGTGGACGGTTCCGAAGATTCCTCCTATACCTGATCTTCTTTGGTGGTCTTAGCTATGCTGGGGGGGTCTATTACTCTCTGGTGTCAGACAATTTCCACGACTTCTTTACCGAATATATTCCCTTCGGAGAAGATGCTGTCTTCTACTTTGAAGAAAGAGAATTCCGAAGGCGGTTCCCTAATATGACGAAACCCGTGGAACGGTCTTCAACGTCGGACAACAAGGTGACGATTCCGAGTAAGAGTGGGCTATCGTGGAGAGTGGCCGAGGATCAAAGTCAAGGTAGTGATTTGGCTACCAAAGGCAGGCACATGAGTGCGCTGGATGCGAATAAGCCTAAGCCTATTGTGGATAATGCGCAGCGGACGCCTTCGCTAGCCACAGGTGATGAGAAGACCAAGGCAGTTGAGCAAGCCAAGAAACAGTCACCCCCAGCTCCTACAAAATCAAATCCTCCGACAGAGGAGCCAACAGCTGCAGCTCCGCCGCCTCGGAAAGAGCCCGAAAAACCTACCACCAAGCCAGTACCGAGACAGACAGAACCCGCTAGAGACGTATCTAAGAAAGCTCCCGAAGTCGACGAACCAAGCGTCTTCATGCCAATTGCCCGGATCGACCCACTAAACGTTAAGAATGCAAACGAACCTTTGGTGCAAGATCTGGTCAAGACCCTCAATGACATAATCACTGTAGTCAACGCAGACAATGCCGCTGGAAAATACTCTTCTGCGATCGCCAAGGCTAAAAATGAGTTTGCAAGCGTAGGCAGCAGAATTATAGGGCTGAAGGATGCAGAGAAAAAGGCTGCGCAAGAAAAGATCAGATCTACGCAACTAGAGTTTGATAAAGCCGCAAAAGAACTAGTAAGGCGGCTCGAAGAAGAGATGAGAGATCAAGATGCTAGATGGAAAGACGAATTCGAAACCGAGCGCGAGAAAATCTCCAAATCCTATCAAGATCGCCTCCAAAACGAACTCAGGCGCGCTAAGGAAGTGCAACAGCAGAGACTCGGTAACGAACTCCTCGAGCAAGCTGTAACCATGAAAAAAGAATTTCTCGCTGAGGTCAAAGATCGTGTCGAAACCGAACGCAACGGCCGCCTCTCAAAACTGTCGGACCTCTCCACCAGCGTCTCTGAACTTGAGCGTCTTAGTGCTGACTGGAATTCTGTTGTTGACGCCAATTTGCAGACTCAACATCTTCTGGTTGCCGTAGAAGCTGTCCGCTCCTCCCTCGAGCACGCCGATCGTCCCCGCCCTTTCATCCATGAGCTCGCGGCCCTTAAGGAAGTAGCCTCGAACGACCCTGTCATTGATGCCGCCATCGCCTCCATTAATCCCACCGCTTACCAACGCGGCGTCCCCACCTCCGCCCAACTCATCGACCGCTTCCGCCGCGTTGCCGCCGAAGTCCGTAAAGCGTCACTCCTCCCTGAAGACGCGGGCGTGGCGAGCTACGCGGCTAGTTGGGCACTAAGCAAACTTCTGTTCAAGAAACAAGGCATGGCGGTAGGCGATGATGTGGAGAGTGTACTAACGAGAACGGAAATGTTGCTTGAGGAGGGCAACTTGGATGAGGCGGCTAGGGAGATGAACACGCTACAGGGGTGGGCGAAGAAGTTGAGTTGGGATTGGCTGGGGGAGTGTAGGAGGGTTTTGGAGGTGAGGCAGGCGGTGGATGTTTTGACGGCGGAGGCGAGGCTGAGGAGCTTGATGGTCGAGTAGGTAGGGAAATCGCACGAGGAGAGGGGTGTAAGTTATGCTGTTATACATATGTTGTAGATTTCCTCTTGATGCAATGACGGTAAGCAAACAATGTACAGTCTGTTAGAAAGAGAGGTCCCCCAAAGCATTAGTATAACATATGCAATCTTTTTCGTAAGAAATCTGTAGAACTGCTTAGGGGCAAGTACTCCATGATAGGGCTACAACAGCGCGGCTAATAGCCGCTTCCTACTCGTGGCTTGCACTCAACCAGTCATCCCAATCTTCTGGCGTGCGTTGCTTCTTGGTTGTTTTCTAGAGTTTACATTCATGAAGGTATAGTCTGTATTATAGATTTCTATACCCCGTAAGCCCAAGAGCAGCACAAACTATGCTCTTGATATTCTCGAAGCCTAACCACCACATCAGATATCGAATGGCCCTGTCTCCCATTATCAAAAAAGCATACTGGTCGCTTGCATTTGCTGGTGCTTTGTACTTTGGTTTGATATCGCTTTTGCTGAATGGCTGGGTTCAACGACAGTAAGCGGAGACGTATCAAATGGATAAACTGCAGTTTAATTTTCGAAATAGGGCTTTGTATGCTCATAGGATACATACGGCGTGGTGGCAGAATCCAGATAAGCCGGAGCAGTTTGGTTTTTTGAGTGCGTCGTTTTCATTTACTGGTCTTTCTTGATAAGGGTCTCAAAAAGTTTTAGAAAACCAAGTCCAGCCTTTCAATATCGGAACACCAGATGGAGAGGTGCTATACGCATGGCACATCCTGCCCCTCGCTCTCTACGCCAAACACGAACCCTCTCTAATCGCCCAGACAACCGGTCTCTCGCCGAACATTACCCAAACCCTCCCCTTCAAGCTCCTATCCCAGAATCCAGAAACCCGCCTCGTAATCAGCTGTCCGGCCCTCCCCTCCCCCCCTCTTCTCCCAAAATCCCCCTCTCTCCTTGACTGATCATCTACACTCGCAGTTCACGGTAACGCCGGCACCGTCGCCCAAGGATGGCGCACCGACTCCTACCGTGCTCTCTCCCAAGGTGCCTCTTCGCAAATCCACGTCCTCACAGCCGATTACCGAGGCTTCGGCCACTCCACCGGCAACCCCACTGAACGTGGTCTCATCACCGATGGCATCGCTCTCGTGGCCTGGGCGCTGGACGTCGCACAAATCCCGCCGGAACGCATCGTCATCGTCGGCCAGAGTCTTGGCACAGCAGTCGCAACGGCGGTGGCTGAGCATTTCGCTGTGGAGAAAGGGGTCGAGTTTGCGGGACTGGTGCTCGTGGCGGCGTTTAGCGATATTCCGAGCTTGATGCTTACGTATACGATTGGCGGATTCATCCCTGTGCTATCGGCCTTGCGACCGTATCCCGTGCTGCAGCAATTCTTCCAGAGGCGCATAAAAGAGACATGGTATACTGCCCGTCGACTGGAGAATTACGTCAGAAGCAGCAAGAGGATTAACCTCCATCTGATACACGCGCGGAACGACTTCGATATACCCTGGAGCCATTCCAACAAGCTCTTCTACGCGGCCGCTAATGCGACTAGTAAGGAAGGGTTGATGATCAAAGAGATGGACGGCGTGAAGATGAGGACGGAGTTGGGAGAGGGGGGATGGGTCAATGAGTGGAATGCGGGCGGAGAGAAGAAAATTCGCCAGGAGATTGTGAGGTATGGTGGTGAGTTACTCTGAGATTTCTCTAGCATGAACTTTTTGAGTTTCTCTGGGGGACTAGGCGCTAAGCATGAGGGAACAGGACATAACCGCGTTGTGACCTATGGCTCTGTGGCCAAGGTAGTATTGCGGGCGTTTGGGTTATAGCGCAGGTTCGTATACAGGCGGATAAGGTTTTTAAAATAAAGGAGATCAGGTTGGCCAGGGCCGCCGCCCAGGAGGTGGCGGGGACAGTGACTAGCATCTCGCTGTTGCTATATTACCATCAGCGAGATGTGAACAATTTGCTAAATTCTTCCATCTTCTCTAATTATCAAAACATCAATGTAGAGGTTGAAAGAAAAACCTTCTCCCTATCTCTTACTTCAAGAAATAGCTCAAACATTAAACAAAAACAACCACCTCCAATGAGAATCGAACCCCGGATCAAAAAAATCAAAAGAATATTTTCTCTGACACAGTGCAGTGAATAATACCCTCTAATCTAGTTCCGGCGGTCATGACTTTCTGGTGACACTGTGCACTAGTTGAATCGTGACTTTCGAACTTGATGGAATAAAAGGTTCTATTTTAGTGTATATATTACTAAAGAACAAGGTGATTTTTTGGATTTAATTAAGAGGTGGACTTGTTTAGGATTGTTCAGGGAAAGAAGGGGTGAGTGAAGGTGGACCAGGGCCCTGTCTCCCATTCCAGTCGGCAAGAATGTTTCTCTACAGAAATTTACGAAAGTTAAGGAAAGAATGGGGGGGGGGGGGGGGCAAGGAAGGCTACAGGCTAAACGGGATTTAGCTGGTAATGATGGAAAATTCTTTTGATTTTGCTGGTTACCTATTGAACGTGCCACGAAGATTTCAAAGGCCCAGGACATAACCTTAAAAACATGCCAACGCCCTGCCAGTCGTGCCTAACCGATCAAAACATACTCTCATGCCCAAGGCCTCGAGAGTAAGCCTGTGTGGAAAAAATACTTCAAAGCATAACAACTCCAACACCACCACGCTTCGAAGCATCAACATTGTTCTTTGCATCCATCCCGCCTGCTATCGGCTTCGCCCAGTAGTTGTATAGATAGTAATTCAACTGGCCGTCTCCCGGGCCAAATTTCAGTTGTTCGAGGAAGAGCGGGTTGTCCAGCAGTGTTAGGGCATTGAAGACGTCGAAGTTGAACTGGGGGATTGCATGTCAGTGGGCAAATCGTAAGCGTTGGTAAGGGGGCAGAACGTACACTCTTAGCCAGGATCAGCGCATCCGTCGTTAAGGAGGTTAATCTCTCCTTGAGGCCCTGTTCTTGTTCCGCAAATGCAGTTTCGCTGGCATAGTAGAAAAGGTACGCAGCGCGCACATTGTCGTGCTTCTGGTTGCCAATCACCGAAGACTCGAGGCAATAGAAGGAGAAGAAATCGGTAATTTTGTGGCTGCTGGGGTCTTCCGCAACGTACGTCCAGACGACTTGCTCGACGGACGTCTTTTCGTCGTGGACTAGCCAGTGCTCGATTTCCTCCCTGCTGTACTCGGGCGCCATCTCAAACCGTTTCAAATACCTGCCAAGAAGGTCGTGTACAGCGTCAGTGTCTTTCCGCTGCATTAGCCTGAGTCCCGCGGTGCTGGTTGAGCTCGGCAGTTGATATCTTGTAAGCTGTCTGGCTTTTGTCGAATTTGACGGTAGTGGCGAGAAGCCCACCTCGTACAATTTCAGCCAATCCAGACTCCGATGGAAATATCTGCACGAGCTGATCGGTTTTGGGAGTACGATGCCAGCGGTGTATATGGCTTGGAAGGTGCCATCGACGTACGAGCGCCGAGTGATTTCTTGAATTAGTTGGGGTGTGAGACGCTTAGAACGTAGCTTTTTGTGAATGCAGAGGAAGTTGACTTCGGTACTATTCAGAATGTTTGAGCGGACGCGAAGGCTCATGGGGACGCCGGAAATGAACGCGACAAGTTTACGAGATTTCGTAGCGCGGACGCCGACGTTCCATTCTTTCCGCCAGCCAGGGGCTTTAAGTGCCCTGCTTTACTTTAGCGTTACTGTTCGTAGTCGAGGGTAGATTAACGGATATACCAGTTCAGGAAGGATACGGAGTAGCTAAACCGGAACATTGCTCCATCGTCCTCAACGTAGTGAAAATTTAGAAGCTCATAAATCTCTTCAAGCTGGTAAAAGTCAGGACCGAATTTATTCTGCATCTTTGGGTATTTATACTTACCTCCTTCTCGTCTGTCACATCCATAGTGACCCATTCAAATCCTTCAATCAACTCGCGAGGTTCCTTTGAGACCTCCTTAGAGTCTATGATCTTGATGGGACCATCTTCTCTAGCCTGAGGAGCCTCATCTGTCCACGCTCAGCTTAGAAAACTTCGATTTCCGAGATGACTGACCAAATTTAGGGACAGGCTGAGTCTGCCAGAACTTATATGAAGCCATGTCTTTTTGGTTCTTGCCGCTCACAGACTAACAAAGATTAGAAAGAAGACTTAGAAGCTTAGAGCACCAAGCCGCTGTACCAAGCCAGTAAGCAGGTCGGCAACATCGAGCTTTTTCAGCGTTTCTGCCGCTTTACTCTTGTCCATGCCTGCCACCTCGCCCCTTAGGGAAGGGTTCATGTCGAGTAGTTGCTCCACCATACCATCCGTAAGCTTGCTTGCGGATTTCGAGGAGCTACTCGATCCTTCTGCTTCGCCATTTTGATTGCTACTGGCACTAATAAGCTTCTTGAGCTTAGCCTTCTTAGATTTCTTCTTCTTTGTAGCCGAGCCTGCAGCTACCGCGTCAGCAGTAGTGGTATCTGCATCATCGTCTGCGTCGTCATGTTCGTCATCGTTAGTTGCTGCTTGGTTGAAGATTTCTTTGACAGCCTCCTCGTTGGCTCGGGGGTCAACCTGTTTTGATTCTTCTGTCATTGTTACCCAGGTTCTGATTTCGCAACTTTTACTAATAGGAAGACTTTGTTCCAGTTGTAGCCAGACAAAGTCTACGTGTTGTAGACCTTTATATGGCCCCAGACGCTTTTTCGTAAGCCTTTATCAACAATGAAGAGTTGTACAAAGCAGTTTTTTCCTACTCGTAATTTACTACCGCATGCAGTAAATATTCGCCAATGTCCCGACGTCACTCTTGAGGAACTTATGCAAAGCGCATAGCACAATGTCTTGTAGTACAGTACAGGTCCTGATTGGTCATTCAACTGTGTATGCGATTGTTTACGAGTTTCGAGTTCGAGGCAGGGCAAGTATTGACGATGCCCTAAGGAAGCCTCGGTCGAAATAGTACAGGGATCTGCGATCCGTAGGGCTGAAAAAGTTGAGTATTTTGCGAGAGATGGACGACGCGGAATCACAATTCAAGCCTGGGTCATCATGCGGGCGCGTGGAGTTATCAGGCTAGGGGTAAATTTATCATCATCATCTAGACTTCTCCGTCCTACTTCACGCCCCCTATGCCCGAATTCGTCCAAATGCCTGTCTTCGGTTGCCCTACGCCCTTTACAACCACAACGACTATCAATACACGTACAATGGCATGCCCGACGACCACAGTCTGGAGCAGCTGCAGCTGTGTATGTTCCTAAACCGGCGTAAAAAGCTAAGGCTAATGAAAACAGCTTGGAGAAAGCAGCGGAGCCCGACAACCTTGCGCAAGAGACAATAATCGACAACCTCGCCCCTCAAGAAGCTCAGCGTCTATCGCGAGTCCGAAACATCGGTATAGCTGTATGACAGCCTTGAAGAGAGGCATGAGGACAAAGTTAACACTTACAGGCGCACATTGACAGTGGAAAAACTACTGCGACCGAGCGTGTCCTATATTACACGGGGCGAATAAAATCAATACATGAAGTTCGAGGCAAGGATGCAGTCGGCGCGAAGATGGATTCCATGGATCTTGAAAGAGAAAAGGGGATTACAATTCAGTCTGCGGCAACTTTCTGTGATTGGGTAAAGGTTGAAAATGGCAAGGAGGAGAAATATCACATCAATCTGATCGACACGCCGGGCCATATTGACTTTACCATCGAGGTAGAACGAGCTCTAAGAGTTCTAGATGGAGCCGTCATGATTCTATGTGCCGTTTCTGGTGTACAGTCGCAGACAATCACGGTTGATAGGCAAATGAAAAGGTACAACATTCCTCGATTATCGTTCATCAACAAAATGGATCGTATGGGAGCCGATCCATTCAAAGCCATCGATCAAATCAATCACAAGCTTAAAATCCATGCGGCAGCTTTGCAAGTGCCAATTGGAATGGAAGACGGATTTGAAGGGGTAGTAGACCTAATCAGGATGAAGGCTATCTACAATCAAGGACACAAAGGGGAGACTATATTTGAGACAGACGAGATCCCTGCTAGTGTCCAACAGCTTGCCAACGACAGAAGAAAACAGCTGATCGAGATACTGGCTGATGTGGATGACGAGGTTGCAGAACTCTTCCTTGACGAAAAGACACCCACCCCTGAACAACTTAAAGCTGCCGTGCGGCGCGCCACAATATCATTGAAATTCACGCCTGTGTTCATGGGCTCTGCCCTTGCTGATAAATGTGTTCAGCCAATGCTTAATGGAGTTTGCGACTATCTTCCCAACCCCTCAGAAGTTGAGAACTTGGCGCTGGACCGACGACGTGCGGAAGCACCCGTCAAGCTAATCCCATACAACTCTTTACCTTTCGTTGGACTGGCTTTCAAGCTTGAGGAGAGCAATTTCGGTCAGCTCACTTATATTCGCGTTTATCAAGGTTCACTGCGCAAAGGTATGTATGTTTACCATGCCCGTACCAATAAGAAGATCAAAGTCCAAAGGATCGTACGGATGCATTCGAACGAAATGGAGGATGTCGCAGAGATTGGGGCTGGAGAAATCTGCGCTGTATTTGGCATCGAATGTGCATCCGGAGATACTTTCACTGACGGCACCCTTGGGTACACCATGACGTCCATGTTCGTCCCTGAGCCCGTGATTTCTCTCTCCATCAAGCCTAAAGACAATAAAGATTATGCCAACTTCTCGAAAGCCATGGCCCGCTTCCAGCGCGAAGACCCAACTTTCCGCGTCCACTTCGACACTGAGTCTGCGGAAACTATCATCTCCGGCATGGGTGAGCTACATCTAGACATTTATCTTGAGCGTATGCGCCGTGAATACAATGTTGCCTGTGAAACCGGTCAACCTCAAGTAGCCTACCGGGAGACCATTTCCGAAAAGGTGCCCTACGACCACCTTTTCAAGAGGCAGACCGGAGGTCCTGGTGACTATGCAAGAGTAGTAGGTTGGATGGAACCAACGGGCGCGCTTGAAGAAAATATTTTTGAGGAACAAGTTAGCGGCGGCTCCATTTCTGAGAAATTCCTCTTCGCATGCGAAAAGGGCTTCCTCATCGCATGCGAGAAGGGTCCCCTTGTAGGCCACCGAGTACTCGGTACGCACATGGTAGTCAACGACGGTGCAACGCATATGACCGACTCCTCAGAAATGGCCTTCAAACTCGCTACGCAGCAAGCCTTCCGTAAAGCCTTCAACGCCGGTCGCCCACAAATTTTGGAACCTCTGATGAAAACAACAATTACATCACCCAACGAGTTTCAAGGAAATATTGTGGGCTTGCTAAACAAACGCAACGCAATAATCAATGATACGGATATTGGTCCTGAAGATTTCACGCTTTATGCCGATTGTAGTTTGAACAGCATGTTTGGGTTTTCGACGCTGTTACGGGCAGCGACGCAGGGGAAAGGGGAATTCTCGATGGAGTTTAGCCATTACAGTCCTGTGCCAATGCAATTACAGTAAGTTCCGATTGTTCTTTGGATTCTAATCAGGGCGAAATCTATGCACGACCGGAGCAGATCCGAATTATCGGTTGATTGAGCTGACTATGATGCAGGAAGGAATTGATTGCCAAGCATGAGAAATACTTGGCTGAGAAGAATAAGAAGTAAATTAATAAAGGTCTTAGATTGTACAAACGTTGTTTCTGCCTAATATCAAGAATATGTTCCGCTCCGGGGTTTGGTGAGCATTTTGCATCGGCCAGAGCTTTGGCATTTACAGGTGAGGTATAAAGCTAGGTTTACAAGATTTATGAGATTCTCATATATATTTTTTGTTTGTGTTACTTGCTTCCTGCAGTATGCTTCGTTGCTAGGAGTTCGTCTTCATAATACTTGTGATGGACCTGTGGGTTACGAAGGGGGTTAACCTTATGAGCTGCGAAGGGTTTTGTCACCGAAGGTACCATTTCCGCCCTAGATCCTTGTGAGTTGCCACTCTACACCAAAGGGTCTTGTGGTCTTTGAAGATCCTTATACTGTGCCTAAAGCAAATGACTGTGGCATTATCTATATGTCATCTTTAAAAGCTTACCATACGCAGTACACCTTTCGCGCTAAACGGCCAAACAGGCGATATTCCGCCAAGAGCTTGAGCGTCAAAATATCGACTTTCCAAAGCAGGAGGTCGGTACTAGCAGAGAAGACAGGGAGTGCGAAAGTCTTAGCACTCACAGCAAGGAAGAAAGAAGTGCGTAATTTATGACTCGGACAGCAAGGCTCGATCTTGGTGAAGAACCGGGTGGTCCATCCGCCGCCAAGATTTGCGTTTGGATTAAAGCGAAGCTGCTTCAGTATCTCTTCGAAGACTGCCTCGCCTGTGTCTGCGGTTCCCAGGTGGATGATACAAAGGTATGCTCGTCCATCAAAATTCGCAACCGCGATAGCCCACTGGAGGGTAGATCTATGGTCGGTGAACGATGGTAAATTTCGGGGATTTTCTGTCTTGTCGTCTTAACAGCATCAGTGGACGGGAAAAGATTTTTGGATGTGGTGGGGCCAGTACCAGTAGAGTTGAAGACCTTAGTAGCAGAAGTTTCAGGGCTTGAAATAAGGAAAGCCGTGAGAAACACTTAAATTGATACCTGGGTTATAAGCAATCTCGGACCGGGAACAATCAGAGGGGGATGATAGAAGCATCTTATGAGAGAATCACCGATGCGGTGCGAAGACCAGGAGGCCAAAAGCTGTCGTCGTAATAGGTCTCACGTCCTTGAGTTGTGCTTAGACCTCATTAATACCAAGCCATGGTATGCCCTCGCGCAGGAGTCTCATTGGGAATCTTGCGGCTCTACTATTTGAACAACCCGGCGTGCATACATTGCCGCTGTAAGCGCACCAAATCAATCAGTGAAACCACGGAAGTGAGTGAGCGAACAAGGTCGGCTTGCTGCGGTAACGTCGTGCAAATAAGGTAACCCTCTGGACTCTTCGGCATATGCGAGACATACTTCAAACACCTTGCAATTAATCGGCTTTCCTATTTCATGACCTGACTGGTTGGCTGATGTACCTGCTGACATCATGACTACTTGATGGCTAGGAGTTCTTGTATCTTGCGCCTCACTAAGCCTTCCTTCCTGCTAAGGACTTCGCACTTTCAAATCCACCCATTTCTCTTGCATTCTTTACTTTATCCAATACCACAGTTCTTACTTGGTCAACGTCAACATGCCTAAGGTCAGCAGGAAGATATACTATCAGGTATGCGACGTTGTAGGAAGGATAGGCAGAAGGTATGGAAATGTCTTCCCCGTTGACAAGAGGAAGGTGCATTCCTGATATTCGTTAGTGCAATCCATGTTAGAGACGATACGATAGATACCTTCGTTATTACTCTAATTGTTCGGTAAATGAAACCAAAGAGCAAGAGAAACGTCTGATACCTGACTTGACACCAGTCCCTGTTGTTCAGAAGACTGAGGCTCACTCGTAAGTCTTGAATGGGAGCTCTCTTGATTCTCTCATCGTGTCAGTCATCAATCTACAGAAGCCTGGCAATTACTATATCTACAGTACCATGTATGTGATAAATATACTGGACACCCGGCCAACGTTGGCGAGTTATGTGGCAAGAATACTTCCAAATCCGAGATCGATGACATCGTTCTTGAGCTTCGAAAAACTGCGCGAAACAACATAAGGCAGATGGACGTTAGTGGGATACCGAGCTCTGATGTGGATGTGTCAGTAAAGACAAAAAATACTATAGTATCGCTTCATGAGAAACTAGGAGACTTTCCTATAGTCGAACGTGCTCAAGGTTAGATTGTCTCTAAGATTGCTCTAAGCGACTCTAAGAATGACCAGACACCATTCAATGACGAAGAGATGATCGCGGTAGTCGACAACCTCGTTCGCTTGTCTACGGTATCCAGGTCACGGATAGTGCTTCTTGATCCTGTGGATGGTTGTTAGTTGTCCATCCTACATCGTGTGACTAGTATCGACGTCAACTCGCCCAATCCTTTTGTGTCGGCGGTCCAGAATCAAATCAATCAAACACAGTCTACCAAGGGAACAACAGCAGGGTGACGAGCTGCGAACTATTGCTTATTGCTCATGGGTTTCGTCGGGCCGAACATGATTCATCTCAAGCAAAAAATGATGGCCTTGAGAATAGTAGCCTATTGTCGTCACCTTCATGTACGATTTGGATAGAGATTTCGCGCCACTAACATGGGTGTTCAAAGCCTTTTATATCGCTGCCGTCATTAGTGCAATCAGTCTAACCCAGTTGTTACTCGATAATAGAGTTAACATTAAGAGTCGGAATAAAGAGCGGCACTGCACCGGACTCCACTTCCTGATAGCATTCGGACATATCGAAATGGTGCGACGGCTATTAAACAAAGGAGCTAACCCAGATGCGAAGGACTATCTGGGAGATTACAGCATTGCACTTAGCTGCACAGTTATAAAGTATAGCAGCAGTGCAGCTACTGCAGCTACTGCTCGATAATGGAACCAACACCGAAGCACCAACTCTCTTCTGTGCATCAGCGGTACAACATGCTACTACCCACTAATATAAGGAGGTAGCGCGGATGCTGACCGGCAGGGGGGTGACAGTTGACCTCGCAATAAGGAAATATGGGCTGCATCAGCAAAGAATATGTTGAAAGAAGTACTCGAAGAAGAGGGCCTAGCGCCACTGTCAAAGTGGGAAGCAACTATATATTCAGCTCAACCTCTGGGACCCGCCTGCCCTTCAATTCTGTCCGCGGTGGGATTATGGATTTAAAAAATGGGCGATCTCAACTTATCGACCCTATAAGTCGTTTCGCTCATTAACCTTTCACGGCATCAACTTTCTAAAACTGCTAATTCAGTCAACCCGTCGACAAGTTTTCTATTCTATTCTATTCTCCTAAGCTTTCACCTTTCAAGATCACCGAATTGTCGCGTCCTCGACCCGTCCATCCCCTCTAGGATGTCGAATTGTGCTTGCATCATACTTCTAAAGAAACTGGATAGACTATTAGCTTACTATGGTGATTGAAGCAGACTTTCGGAAGATTTTGGTGGAAGCTGTGCTGAGCTTGGCAATTGGGTTCAGCGTCCTGTGAATTCAATGCAAGGGTATCTGAGGGATTGAGTGGTTATTGATTTCATGGGGTGTTCGTAGGTTGCCCGTCTATTGCGTGATGCTATATGTTTTAAATGCTGTTTACATGGGATCTCAATAAAGATTCATGTCTAAGGTAGGTAATTTATGATCATAATTACTTAAGATCAGCACGGTGAAGACCAAGTGTCAAATCTATCCTCCTGTTTTAGAACATCTCCTTCACAGCCTCAACCTCTCGCATCCCCCATCAGTCTTCTCGCCGCCTCCTCATACCCTTTCCGCGTCCTCTCCACCACCTCCTCGGGCATCTCCACGCCTTCCACTCCCTTCAGCCCCTCTCTCAGCAGCCAATCCCTCAACACCTGCTTGTCCAGACTGTCCTGCCCCCTCCCAACTTCATACTTCTCCGCATCCCAGAAACGGCTACTGTCGGGCGTAAGTACCTCGTCGACTAGCACCACTGATGGTGGACAAGTAGTCTCGTCGAGCCCGAATTCGAACTTCGTGTCCGCGATGATGATACGGCGTTCGAGCGCGTAGGACGCAGCCATGTTGTACAGCTGCAGGGAAAGATTTGCGATTTGATCTGCGTAGTCTTTTCCCACAATCTCCGCCGCTTTTTCCGGACTAATATTCTCGTCCTTCGCCCCTGCCTCGGCCTTGGTGCTCGGCGTCCACAGCGCCTTCTCGAGTTTCTCGCTCTCGTTCAGGCCTTTCGGCATCTCCATTCCATGCACCGTTCCCTTTTTCGCATACTCGCTCCATGCGCTTCCGGTGATGTAGCCTCGTACAATGGATTCGATAGGGAAGATGTTAAGGCGCCGGACTTGCATGCTGCGGTTTTGGAAAGTCGGGGCGAGTGGTGACGAGGCGAGATTGGGAGGGAGGGAGAGAGTTAAGAAGTGTGTGCGGAGGGAGGGGAGGAGGGTGGGGAGGATGCGGAACCAGAAGTGGGAGAGGGTGGTTAGGAGGGCGCCTTTGTGGGGGATGCCATTTTTCAGGGCCTGGGCGAAGAGTGGTTTAGTCATTCGTGATGGATCAGAGAGAAGAGTCAACATACTACATCATAGGCGCTGACCCGATCTGTCGCTACAAATAGCAGGGTCGAGTCATCGATCTCGTAGACATCGCGGACTGCTCAGAAATTCTTATCAGGTTTTGTGGCAAGCTATGGTCAAGATTCATCAAGGAAGAGCAGGTACCTTTTCCACTTGCTACCAGACGGAAATATTTTGAGAGATTAGTATGCGTGACCACAGAATCTCCGTTAGCCATTGGCTGTGTACCTTAGTGACAAATTATCGATATTCTTTAATATTGATGGTTTACTCCCCAAATATGTGGATGTGATGGCTCGAGACATACTGCAACCCGCAAGACGTCGTGTGCATTGGATTAATGGCGTGCTCGGCAGTCGATGAAGCTATTCGAAATGTGAAGCACCAAGCGGCTGTTAGCCGCAAGGCCGCCACTAAACGCTTTCACCTCCAAGGTACCTCAAACAGTGACCGGCTCATATTACTCTACAATTTCCATCAAGACATGTGGGAACCTCCAATCTGATGTGACTAACCGTGTTCTAGAAGCATCAAACCATGATTGAAAAACGAAAGCTTTCGACACGAAATCGAGGGGAGCCACCAATAAAGAAACGTCGGCAATCGACACCGCCGCCTCCGCCAACTCCACAGCCTCTGACAGTTCCGGTTGAAGAAGAGTTACCAGTGAAGCTGAAAGACGGACAGCCTCTACCAACTGTACCGGAGCAGCAGAATGCCAGTCTATCAATTACGGAATTTCAAAGCATTGCCGAAAGGTTCGTACTTCGGATCAACCACTTGGAAATCATGTATATTGACACGGCTTCTTAGTGGTGTGCTGGCGGTAGCAATAGAACTTTCTCGTCAGAAGTGGATCAATGAAGGCGTATTTGAGAAATACTGGGCTAAACCATCGAAAAAGAAAGTCCAGGTTGACACCCCAAATCCCGCAAAGGAATCGATGGCCAGACTTGGCGTCTGCTCCATGATAATAGAACCTCATGTCTTTGAGATCACTTTGTACACTGTCAAAGAGTCTCACTCAAAAATTCCTGCAGCTAATGTTCGAACACCACCACCGCCCAGCTCAGAATTCAACCCTTTTCAGAATCACAATACATATCAAACTCCACGTTACAATGCCCCACCTCCTTCAGCACCGCATTTCCAACATCAAAGTCAGCCAAATCCAAATCCTTCTCAACTTACACTACCACCTTTCAAAGAAGGCTTTGGTCAATTTGGGCCTCAAGGACCAAGTCCATTGTATCATCCCCCAGTCACTACACCCAAACCTGTCGTGCCAGAACGGCAAGGTCCGCCTGTGCCAAATAATCCAAGACAGGACGACAACTCACATTCAGGAGCAAAGCCCAGTCCAGATCCCGTGATTCAGATGCTAGCTACAAGAGCCGCATCGGACCACAACCTGAAAGCGTTGATGAAGGTAGTTGCGTCTGGAAACGCATCACAAAAGCAACTTAGGGACTTTCAGAATCATATTGATGACCTGAATGGTATTTTGAAAACCCGCAGCAGTCCTTCACAGCCAATGCAAGACCAACCTGTGCCGAAACCCTCTCCCAGCAGCGGACCGGACTACAAGACTCAATCGCTAATCTCAACATCCACGCTGGGGATGGCACAGCCGCCACATCCGCCACCTATCTCACATCCCGTTCCACCGCCACCCATCAAGCCTGAACCGCTTCCCCAATATTTCTCGCATATCGCAGCACCTTTAAATAATAAGGCTCCCACACCGTATAAATCAGATACTAGCGCTATTGTGTTTGACTTCGGGGGAGCTGGTGACCGCTTCTTGTTTCCGCGATTCAGCATCCTTGAGTACCTTCCCGGCGGCACTCAAGTTATCGCCTCGTTCCTAGTCATTCGCAAGGGCAGCACAGCAGTGTCAGGTGCCTACAATCAGAACGCGAGTTACTACCAGCCAGTTACCATGCGGCTCTCAACACCTCACCCAAAAACCCTCGAACCACTAAGAAGAGCTGTTGCTCCTGCGGACGAGGTCCGAAACTATATGAATAGTGTGTTCGACAAGATGAACCGTGCTGAGGATGCATTCCTCGCTACTCGGCTACCGCGGCCATCTGAGGGCAATGAGGTGGACAAAGTTGTTTCTATAATACATGCAGATCATCCAATCATCAAGCCGATCTACTCTCCCCCAAATACTCTTGCTCCGTTGAAAGTTTGAGCCGGTAAGTAGAGGTGCAAGACATCCTACGCGCCTACAAGACGGCTCTTCCATGAATCAGACATTTTCCTGGGATCTTGGCTTTTCAGCTTGGCTTTTCAGCTGGGTACTGGTGGTGCCGTGGATTCTTTGCGTCTTTCCGCTTGGCAGATTCCACCTGGCTATGACCATTGTGTCTGAACACTGCAGCTGCGATCAAAGTCTACTCCAATACAAACATCCAAATGTGCTAATATCAGCCTGGCGGAGTCATAACGGCCAGTCTTCATAGCGCCAAAAGTCTGGAGACGCTGCCTTGACTCGCCAGTAAGAGAGCTAGCAAATGAAGAACTCTTACGGCTTGGATTCAGTGGCTCTTTTCAATTGAATCTTTTAACCCATAAATATAAGATTGAAGGAAGTTTAAGAATTTCTCCTGACGTATGCTCTCTTCAAGTCCGTACCGTTGCTTTCAGAGCAATCCTTGAGCTTTTACATACTTCCCTTCTCACGACCTTGGGGTTTTTCCATAATCTTACGTCCTGTTGGAATCCACAATGATATAAAGCTCCTTCCTGGGGTTTTTTTCCTGTCCACATTGCAACTTTTCAAATACTCATGTGTCCGTCCACGGTATACATCTCATCATGAACACACCGACTAGTGAGCGGAGCTGTGTCCCGGGCGGAGCTGTGTCCCGAGCAAAGTTGGTATCCTGGCTGCATTCTTCTAAATCAGAGCATTACTAGCCACTCTAGACGATCACCGACAACGTGACATTCCCTGAGGCTCAAAATCTGTCTAGCCCGGCACAACTCCACCAAATCGACATTACTTGACTCGTCCTTGTCATCCGCTCTCTTGCTATGCTATAGTCTATTGTGGCTCTCGCATTGATGACCGATCTGGTTAACTTCATGCCGTTGAATATAAGCTGGTTGCGCTTCCCTTTTGGTCTTTTCATCTTACCGTCGACGCCATACTCAGGATGGTATTTGAACCTGAATGCAGCGCCATGATACTCAACGTCATACAAGCGTTATTGGTTCTCGACAACTACAGCGACCCCTCATATCCCGGCGGCGACTCATCGACTAATCCACCCAGTAACCCAAATCCTAGAATGCTGTCCTTATGCCATGCCCGATCCATCCATCCAGCATTGATGCCACACATGACTCCCAAGCAGCACCAAACAGCCGCCGTCTTCACGTCCTCACATATCCACCATCTCGTTACCTCGAACCCTCAATACCTTTCTGCCTGATCTACCAACCCAATCTTTCACTACTCTAAATATCCACCTACTCAACGCCACTGCCAGCCCCGAAATGCAGAATACTCACTCCCGAACCCACCCTGCCTTCCTCATTCAACATTCCTCCCTGCCCTACCTCCCCCCTACCTGGCGCCTCAACAACCATCTGCGCTACCCTAATCCCCCCTGCGCCCTCATACCCATATCCTATTCTTTCAGCCGCAAACTCACGCCCCTCGCCCCTAGCAACAGCACAACCTCCTGATTGGGCCCCGTATTAACACTCTATGAGGCCTCAGATATCGTATGCGACAGTGAGGCCGTAAATGGGGTATATAATGCAATGAGTTGAGGAGGGCGGGTAAGAAAGGGGGGGTTACAGTTCTTTTAAAAGAGGTCTGTAGAAAAATTAGGACAGTGATTTCATGGAAGGTATTTGGACCTTTCCATCGAAACTTTCTAGAGCGGGTAGGGTCGGGATACAGAATCTTCTTGCATGTATATCAGGCTTTGGGGACATGGAAGACTGTTGGCGGCAGGTGATTTTGAAGATTCTTAGTGCCAGCTCCTATGCTTTAATCTGTTGACTCGACTCGTGTCGTCTATGTTGCCTTTCTATCTTGTATGCTCCAGGCGTCCTCAACTCATCGCTCCGGTGAGCCAGCGACCCAATGTACGCGCTTGGCCACGCTATCCAGCGAAACAAGATACCACTTACTCCCCACCAACCCTTTCCCAACCATCATACCGCACCCTCAAACTCCCGTGTTCCAAATCCGACTCCATCTAGCTCCCTTCTACTTCAAATCCTCTAAATTCACACCACAGCAAAAGCACTAGCATAACTAACACTACTCTCCCCCGCCCTTACACAATCGTTACTCCGCTCATATCTCACAAACCTGAACCTGCCCTCCCCTTCTTCTATCTTTCCCTCCGCCCTCAGTACTTCCATCCCCGCCATCACGACCCCGATGGGGTGGCGCCCACACACGGTGTTGTTCGTCTCCCTTAGGATCTTGAGGAATGCGTCATGGCTGCCTGACTCGATAGCGTCCATGCACAGCTTGTCGATACGCGCTATACTCTCGTGTATCGGTGGTTCGGTGGGGTGTTTGTCTTTTGAGCGCAGGGAGAGCCCCGAGGAGGGGGAGGAGGTGGAGGCGGGGAGGTAATAGGTGTAGCTGAAGCGTGAGCCCCAGTGGCAGAAGTCACTGCTTATGATAAAGACGTTTTCTGCATCGGCGAGGTAGGGCGCTAGCAATTTCCCGTAGAGGCGCTCTTTTTCGGGGGTGGTGCTGCCGACGAGGATGGGGATTAGAGGCGGGAATGAGGATGCGGAGGGGGAGGAGAGTGAGAGGGCTTTGTAGATGTAGGGGAGGTGCATTTCGAGGCTGTGCTCGTCTTCGTCAACGGAGGCGGACATGGTGGTGAAGTGGTTTGTCTTCTGCAAGGCTTGTATGGTGGGGAGGTCGAGAGGAATGTCGCCGAGGGGGGTGCTGTAGTGGCTGCATTGGGAGAAGGCGCAGCCGGGGAGGTAGAAGTGGTGGGAGGGGCCGAGGAGGAAGATGCGCTTGCTGGGGTGGGGGTCAGAACTTCGGTGCGGTATTGAAGGGTGCGGGGGGGAGGTCGTACGCTTTGGAGAGGTCGAGGGATTTGTAGGCCCAGGCGGCGGTGGGGCCGGAGTAGGCGTAGCCGGCGTGACTGGGTGGAGGTTTTAGTCCGGAGGACTTGGATGAGAAGGGGGTGAGAGGCTTACGGGGCGATGATCACTCGTGCTCCAGGCTGCGGGATGGAGCCGACGCCGTCAATGGATTGCGGGACTTGGCTAAGCCAGCCGTCAAGCTGTTTTGAGAGGGTAGGCCCTTGATCAGAGTACCAGGAGCCGGCGTGGCTGGCTTCTCTTTTCACCATTGAGCTGCACGTCTCGGGCTTCGAACAGGTGACACGGTTAGACCTTCAATGCTGACGACGGGTGTTCCTGAAGGCGTTCGCAGAACCTCGGAAGGACAGATTCGACAGCCGTAAAAGACGTTCTCCCGCAGCTCAAGAGACTTCTCCAAGATCAAGGCGCCGAAGCCGAACGCTGCGTCTGCTCTGAAGAAGAGCTCCCCCCCTCATCCGGACTAGCGCGCGCTAACAAACCCCTGCACGCCAAAAGCTACGATGACAGCCCTCGCGACGCGAAACCAATCAAGCCGTCATCACTCTTCATCATCCATCATCCACCAACAATGGCTCTCCTACACCCAATCCCCAATCCCCGAATAGCTTCACTCTCCACCACCTTCCCCGCCCCCCCCTCCTACCAACTACCTCTCAACTCCTTCGCATCCCCAATTCCCGCGAACATGGCGGGCCTCAAACGTAAACGCTCCGAAAACACCCTCTCTCCGGATTCTTCCTTCGACACTCCCACCTCGCGCTCGCACTCCTCATCGCCTTCGCCGTTTCCGCATCCGTGGGCGCCGCTGAGCTCGCACTCGCCAAAGAGCAATAACTACACCTCCTCGCCTTCAGACCTACATTCGCGAACGCGTAAGCGCGTTCACAGCAGACCGCCGGACGAGAGCGCGATCCATGGTACTTTTACCCTGTCACAACTCCCCTTCTTCCCACCCATTCCCAAAAAATTGTCTAAAGTCAATACTGATTATATTACCACAGAAAACACCTACAACCTCCTCTTCTCCGCCGCCCGCTCTCCTCACCCCTCACCCCCCCGCAACCCCACCCAACGTCCCTCCCCCCCACAACCCATCACCCAACCCCGCCCCCGCCAATCCTCCCTCCACACCTTCTGGACCCTCCCATCCCTCTCGCCCCCGATCCCCTCCTCCTTCCCCCCGCCCTTACAACCATCTTTCCCGGACCACGCCACATGCCAAGACTGCGACGCGCCCCTGCTGTCCGACACCGAAGCCGCGGACGTGAGTATGGGCGGCATGGACCTCGATGCGGACCGGGAGGAGTTCCGGTGCAGAGGGTGCGGGAGGGCGGTGTGTAAGGGGTGTGCGGTTGTGGCGGTGGGGGAGGGGAGAGAGTGTTTGCAGTGTCGGACCAGTGCTAAGAGGTGGATTGGGGGAATTGGGTGGATGACTTAGGGGTGGGTGGGTGAAGATGGGGATGAGGATGGCGGGAGTTTTGCATGGAGTTTTGCATGGAGTTGTGGCTTTCTTTCCGGGGTGGGCTTGGTTGCTGTGCTGCTTACATAGTTGCTGTGCTGGTTGGTGTGATGCGGGCTTGTGGGATAGGCTTGGCTTGGCTTGACATGGGTAGCATTCCTCAATATCCTGAATCAAAGCGAATGAAATCCTGTCGTAAAGGATACATGTGACGATCCTTGGTGATTGCGAACCATTCATGATTCATGCACTGTTTAGGTCTAGGGATATCGAGCCTCGCCGTCAACATACACTCTCTTATCTCTCGTCACTCAAAATCATCCCAGACGTCAGACAAAGCTCCACCCGCGACCTAGAATGCCTCGCACCCGCCCACAACGCCCTGGCTAATCCCACCTATAAGAACCCAGATGCAAGAAACGCCTGCTAGGGTCAAGAAATCGTAAACCAGAAACGCCCAAGAAATCCCACCCGGATCTCTCACAAATCCCGTGGTGGTAACACCCAAAGCCAGTACGCGTGATGCCAAAAGCGCAAATAATGGTATGGTGGTATAAGACGGCCCGTAACGCCGATGCAATGATGGCAACCGCCGGGTAGAAAATCCAGAATGCGAAACGCCCAGTTCAAAAATGCGTGGTATGGTAGTTGGTCCGGATAATGACCCCTTGCTGGTGCGGCCGAAGTTGATGTAGGTTGTGGGAGTAACAAACAATTACAGACGAAGATGGCTAGTGCCCTTCTCGTGGTGGCTGTTCACCTGGCGGCCCTCCATTTTCCTCCCCCCTCGCCTGCCTCCACTGCTCTGCCCCGTTCAACCTCGCAGGCACCTTAGCCTCGTCCCCCGAAGGAGGCGGGGGCACCTGCCCCTGCGTGGCCGGCGATGTTGGCGAAATCGGTAGCATTGTCCCGATCGAAGCCGCGAGCGCCTGAACGACATAATTTCTCAGCTCCTTATCCTCACGCTCGTCCTCAACGATGAGCCGCATCCTTTCCTCTTTCGGCATGTTCTCGCGTCTTTGTCTGCGTATTTCGTTGGTGATCCACATCAGTACAGGCTCTGGCGCGCGGGTTCTTTCCTTGCCGTGGATTGCACCATTGCGGACGTACCGGCGGGTTACGTCTGTTGCGCCGTCGATGGAAAAGGCAATGACGTAGGATAGTTTGCGGCCCCAACCTGTTCAAGCTGGTTAGCGGCTACCGGGATAGGGTACAGGGCAACAAGTGGCTAACCTTCAGTATATAATCTCGGATTATCCCAAGCTTCTTCGCAAGCATCAACGTGCACCCATCTCTTCTGATGATCCGAGTAGACCTCCGTCCATACATGATCCTCTGCATTCCACACCCATCTTACGCGACCTCCAACAGCACGACATAACATGCTAAAGCAATTGGCCCATTCTCCCGAGCGTCCTCTTCTAGATTGCAGTAGTGCCCATACATCACCGTAGCGGGGGAAGCGCTCGTATGCTCCACAGTTGACCACCGAGCAGCGATATAGTTCCACCCGGGCGGCGCCTCTAGCTGCTTCGTCAGGTATGGGGGGGGTCATGCCCATTGCGACTGTGGCTGCTGTACAGACGGAACAGGGAGGGTTGTTGACGAAGGTGAAGAACGAGTTTTTGAACCACCTGCAACACTGCGTTAGAGTTGTCTCGTGCTCGACGATTCGGACGATAAAGGACCTACTTCAGTAATGCTTTGATGACACAGTCCTGATAACCCCACTCAGGCTTCGCTTTCCCACCAATACTGGCCGCTTGTGCTTGCAGAAGCTGGCTTTCGTCTTCAGCCTCACCGTATATCCTATCCAGCGGTATGACCGCCAATGCTTCATCGAGCAACCCCGGATTCTCGTACTTCAACGGCCCAATGGAGAGAGCTTGGAGTTGATTACGAAATCGTAGAGACGCTGCGTCTTGCGGAGGGGACGCAATCTTGGGAAGGTTTCGTAATGTAGAGTATGATGGCAGAATAGGCTGGCTGCTGGTAGAGGTTGGCCGAGGCGCATGATGTGAAGACGGTCGTGACGAAATGGATGAATTGTGGTGTCGTAGTGGTGAGCCAGATCGTGATCGCGTCCGCTGCGATAGGTGGTTCAGTCGCCTGGTGCGCAATAACTGCTCGAATTGTTGGGTTAAGTCGTTCGGGTCGAAGTCTTGAAGCTGGCGCCGTGAGGACGGGGCTCGAAGAGGGTGATTGGGGTCCGCCATAATGGCAGTCCAACGAGATCGCGACGAGCTCAGGACGAAATCCCTTCAACAGCGTTCCTCCTCCAATCCAATATACCGTCTCTGAATGATTTGTAAAGTGGAAGTAGTTTGTTTGTGCAGGAAGTCGTTATGCTTCGGTAAAATGGTGAGGCTTTCTAGTGAGCCGCAGCCCAGGTCACAGCACTGCCGGAGAAAGCGCAGGCTCAGTAGGCGGTTTAGGGTGTAATGCTTCGAAGACTGGAGGGTGGAAGTAATTGTACTGCGAGTCGCGACTTCTCCCACGCAGCTTTGATTGTGAGGACAGTGGAGAAAGATTTACAGAAGTCTGGGTCTGGTGGGTTGTTTCTTCGAGATTGGCTCGTGGCGAGGTTGACGACTCGCCCGCTTTGCGTCGTCAGCTATGCCTGCCATGCCGACGAATCAGGCGTCGACGATGACTGACTAATACGACTCGGTAGCCTAGCCCTTAAGGTAGCTTAGTCTACTGTATTCCCCACGTGACGGACGGCATCATGGTGGTTTCGAACGGGTCTTTGTATAATACCTTATGATACTCGTCTTTGGATTCACCTGATCGAGTGCACTGTACTGGCACCAGTTTTGATTATCACGAAGCCATGCATACCTTTTCCTTCAACAAGATCAATTTGCTCTTTTCTGGACTCGGTTTCTTTCAAAGAATCACGGATATGGGACTATCCGATGAGGTTGTGACAAAACCCGACTTACGACAAGGTATCAGCAAAGTTACTCGATTACTCCACGGCATTGTGTTCAGTCATCTAGACCTCACTTCCTCTCGGCCATCAGAGACACATCGAGACATATCGTCGTCAGCGTAGGATTTCCGGTTTAGTCCTAGCGCCTTATGGTATTACGTGGCTTTGTCTACCTACCTAATTGTCTTGCAACAACTCAAATTATCAATCAACATTACCTTACAGTATTACGACTTCATGAGATGATGGTTTCTAGCGATGTCCAGCGTTCCATACTGTAAAGTTCTGGCAAATTCGCAAGGTCGTTTAAGGCTCTCGTCAGTAGATTGGTAGAACCGGCAAGTCCTACCAACATTTGAACAATGTTTGCACAGAGCCTTGGCTTTGCCTTCGGATCATGTGTAGTGCATCCTGCTTGTGTCACGCTCATCTGCCGGAGAAATGTCCGGATCATCTTTGTTATCTGTGGTCACAGCTGTGCAATCATATGACGGGAAATCTTTTGGTCTGACAGATTGTTCTATCGAGGTCTCGCTATATCGTGGCTAGTATCTGTCAGCTATGATTCCTACTAATTGTCCCACTCCTGATCCCCGTGATATCTTGGTGGCAGGTCAAGGTCCCACGGTGGCCTCTCCACCAGGACAACCTCAACGCCTTTCGCTAATTCGTCATCATCACCATCAAGTTCTGCATCTTGATCCTCACCCTCGTTGCCCCTTCCAAGCGGTACTATACCCAAGATAGGCCTATACTTGTACGTACACCAGTGGGGAACACCGCTGTTTATTCGCCGCTTGCTTGGTTTTATGTCGCGGGGAGCATTGGCCCCGCCCTGTATAGACACGGCGTCTTCTTCAATACCATTACCGAGTTCTCCTGCCTCGGCTGTTCCTCGTCTCAGGTCAAGCAGTGCTGATCCACCAACGTTGTTGTCGTCATCGTCAGAGTCCGCACTATACTCTTGATCCAGAGTTATCCATCGACTCGAATCAGGCTCTGGCCCGTCTGTTCTTCGAAATCTGCGGCCAATACCGACACCCACCTCCGAAATAGGGATCTTGTTTCCTGCTCCTGAGTCCTGTTTTCCTGGCTCTGGCACCGCCTTTGGCGCACCTTTAGCCTCCCGCTTCCGTTTACGTTTGTTCTTGCTATTGCTGCCAATCGCAACATCATCCTCTTCTGGTTTTTGCAGCAGTTCCTGCAGGGGTTCCTTGGGGCGCGGAAAGTCCTTGGATAGATCGAACATCCAAAGCCACGAGCTCCCGTACAGCCAGATTCGCTCCTTATCTGTACGTATATCCCAGATCAACCCGGTAGCGCGATCCCGAATAGCTCGGAAATCTTCCGGTAGATGAGATGTGGGGTTTCTTCGGGACCACTTCGAGATTCTGCCAGAAAGCACCTCAAATTCATAGACTTGATGCTCCGACGTCATAGCGAATAATCGATCCTCACCATTAGGAAGGTCATGGGAGTGTGGACGAGGAGTCTGCCGTGTAGGGTGAACTGTAGTAGTAGTACCATTGGTCAATTTGAGCATTGGTGGCCCGTTTAGTGGCCGGAATGACAAAATGATAGGTGCAGCAGCAAGCTTTGGTATCAGTGACGCAGCTGGATTGCGTATCCAGTGCTGCCCAAAGATGACGGTCGGATGCTGCTCTTCGTCGCCATCCTCGTCGTCGGACGAGGCGGACGAGTCGACTTCATCTACGTTTACGTTATTTGGTTGCGTAAGATCCTCGTAGCCTTCCAGAACCCACGTATCAAGATATCCAGAGAGGTCTCCAGTGGCCAGGATTCGACTATCCTCTGAGAAGGCTACTCGGCTGATCGATCTGTTATAATTCCCAAGGCTTCCATGCTGGAACTTGGGCTTTGCAGCCTCTCTGGGGAGTCTCCTCAACTCAACAGGCTTCGGCAGTAGTTGCGGTGCTTTGCTTACAGCTTCGTTTTCCGTAATCCTGAAGAGATGCACTAGATTGTCAACGGTGATGATAACCAACCACCTGCCATCAGGTGAGAAGTGGACTATGCGTGCCCCGGTTCGATTTATTCGTGGTGGAGCTTCGATTCTCTGTACCCGTAGCGCATTGTTGATCTTGTGTCGTAGCCGAAAAATCTTAGTTTCAGATGTTGTTGACGCTGCGATCATGCTGCCGTCTGACGACAGATCGGCACTTGTAAGGGACTCCTCGCCCTGTGGCAAGAGTAAGCACGGCTAATGTTTTCAAGATGCTACGCAAACCTTGAGAGCAATCTTCGTAACTAGCTTTCTCGGCCCAGCTTCAATTGAGTCGGTATTACCGTCACTATCATTTTGAGGCCTTTGGGTTCTGGAAACCCGCCAGACACTGATTTCGCGGTGCCACCAACTCATTATAAGACGTCTCTTAGGAGCACTACATACGGGAGGCGATTGGGGAAGATTTGATAGGGACCGATGATGTTCCCTTCCAAATTCTTGCAGAGGAATGATGATCGGTTTAGTATCGAGTCCTGTCATCGCAATGTCAGAAATGCCGATCATCATTGGAAATAGAATGTCTTACCGCCAGAAGCCAGAATACTTAGTTGACGTGATTCAAAAGTAGCCATAGCTTTCACGTCGTGCGAGTGCATTCTTTGATGTGCGACCTCTACCCAGCGGCGCTGCTCGCCTGCTTTACTACTGTCTGTGCGGCGGTATACCACAGTCCTTCGATCCATGCCCCCACTAACAACCATTTCTCCATCTGCACTTGCTGCAATGTCTAGGATATCCGCCGTATGGCTCTTGAGACGCTGCAACAATGCGTAGTTCTTGCCATCCCAGAACCTTATTGTCCCTGTCGAGTCTCCAGATGCAATTGTGCCGTTATGCAAGCATCTTATTGACCAAACGAGTATCTCTTTTGGTCCTCCGGCTGGTCCAGCACCGAGCGACATTTGCCGGATTTGTTGACCATTGCGTGTGTCGAATACTCGAATCACGCTGTCTGCGTACCCGGCAACAACCACATTCCAGCTTTGAAAAGCGATGCTTAGAACCCGAGCCCTCTTATTTGAGGGTCTCGCGAGTATTTTCTGCAGTTGTAAATCGTTATCCGTAGTCGATAGAAGAATTATTGCTCCGTCTGCGCATCCGACCGCGATACTTTGGTATTGAGGCTCTGCCTCTTGGATAACCTTATTCTGCGCTTCAGATGTGGTTTGTTTAGCCACATGCTCCGACGGTTGCGCTGCTACACACCAAAGCTCTCCATAATTGCCAGAGTAGTGGCGTGCGGGCCTTCCAGATGCTAGATCCCACTCTGTCACAGCGGTTGAGTAACCAATACTGAACAATCTCAATTTCCCGGGTGTTTTGAAACCGTTCTTATCTATTTCACCCGGTTCTTGGGTCCATACTAGACCTTCTACGCTCCGATCCTTACCTCCTCGTAATATGCTTTCTTGATGCCATGCGCCTCTTAGAGGGTTCCATATCTCAATGTCACCGTTTGCGCGGCCAATCGCAAGTCGCAATGTCGGAGGTCCTTTGCCTTTTTCTGCTGTAGAAGATGGATGCGAGAAAGCGAGGGCGTTAATAGCAGATGAAGGGTAAGGCACAAATCGGCAACGATGTATATCCATTTCCTAGGCTTACGATTAGCATAGTGTTTATACATAGCAAGGTTGTTGAAGGACTATGCCGTTACTTACTAGCCATGACCACTCGAAAGCCGTAATATTATAATATCCTATGTATCCTCCAAGAGCTCGTTTTGTTCGGATTTTTACCTTTTCAAACTTCGTAATTCGTAAAGAGGAAAGTTTTTCCCGGGAGCGCTTAACCTTAAATGCTTCGCTTAGATATTCGAGAATAAGGCGGATGGTGGGCTTTCACCATTAGTGTGAAATCGTACTCGTCAAATCAAGCATGCATATCCAATCATATCTGGCTTGCGCAAGATTTAGGTTGTCCCCTACTTAAGTAGATATTATGTTTGATGTACTGGTTATCTGATTCCAAATCTGAGCAAAGCCTGCATGGAAACATCTACCCATCACCATGTCCAAACGAGGTCAGATGAAGAGGGAAAGCTGCGGACGCTTGGGTGTACGTGTAGTAGCTTATGATCTATACATATAGCTACTTGAATTACTTGAGCACTTAGCCATCATATGAAGGAAAGCCCAACTGTGAGCTTGACGCAATAGCCAAAAGTTGGTCGATTCCTGCACCGACTTTTGGGGAAACAAAAGACGTACAGAGCTGAAAGCTGGACACAGCTACACGTAGAGCCACTTGTTTGACATGCGAGTTTCTCGAACTACAGTAAGCGTGGTGGAGTCGCAGGTGGCAGCGTTATAGTGAGTAAACGCCATCGCCGTTTGGTGCAAGGCGAAAGCAAGAAGCAGCCATCTTCTGTGATAGCATTTGTGACGGTTCCATGTCAGATGTGTTTGAAGCGCGGCTTTATATCTCGAAAGAGACGTTTGAAAGTTGGGGGTTGGAAAATGCAGGTAGAAGGAACACATTCGAGATTGATACATCAAGATCAATACAGCAGTTGTGTATCTTACACCGCAACGTAGAGAGACGTGTCGTGATTCAGGAGAAAGTGATGAGCTGAAGATCCTTACATTGTCTACTTCTTCTACTACTATCTGGCCAAGATGCTTTGGCAGCCGAAAATGGATGCAATATGTGGAGTATGTACTACGTAGGTATGTGCAGGAGCGGAGATAGCTCCATGGTGGGGCCTGACAGTCCGGGAAACTAACGTTTCAGGCCCATCTTCTTCCTTGTGGCTGTATAAATCTCGACGGTCTTGGCCAGAGTCTCAAATGCCTACTGCTAAGAGCGGACGCATGGGCTGACCACTTGCGATTCAGGTATGTCGTCTTGCCGGGCGTTGGAAGTGTGTCAACCGCCAGGTCCAGTAGGGTTATCATTGTACGGAGTAGTCTTCTATGCAATTGGCGTCGGGTAACCGGCTGTAAAGTCAGTCAGGCAACCCTTTCTTGAAGTGTGATACTGTACTTAGTGTGATACTTTGAGGAGTTTAATCCACTTCATGGCCTGGAGCCACGGTAAGTAGGTAAGGTGATCCAGGATCAGCCCTGTGAGTGGTTGGTCCCAATTGATCGCATGTCGTGAGATTTTCGCGATAAACGCGTAGAGTGAGGTCCGTGATCCGCGTCATAGCTTTTAGGGGAGATTTAGAATCCAACCTTTTTCCCGCAGAAAAGCTTCAATGGGAAATTGAGCAATCCTACGGGCTGATTGTAAGACCGCCTTGGAGAGTACTGTAATCCACAACTACATGTGTACTATCTCCAAGCCAGATCAGTCTGGGCAGAACCGAATCACAACAGCAGCACTTCGGTACGAGTATACCTTACTAAATTTTCAAATCTGATCGGCTCGTTCTGCCCCCCGCAGACTGGCGGCGCAACAGCCGTATCCGTCTCAGATCGCTTGCGACTTGGGTTGGTGGCGCTGACGTCCAATGGTGTTCTGAATGAGATGAGCAATGGCCCGCACATCGCCATCAACGGGCTTCTTTACCTATCCGATTTCGTTAAGCCGCTCTACAAGGAAGTTTTTCGAAGGTACTACGTCCTAAGCAACGGGGAATATAGGTCTAAATATCAGCTGTTAAAGGGTGACTTCAGCCACTGGGAGATCTCAGCCCCTATAAACATAACTGGCTACCAGCTGCACCTAGTCGCGCCATACGTAGTTAACGCAAATCATTTTATTACTGCTTTGGGGATATGGTTTGGGCCAATTGTAATATCCTGGGGGACGCACCGCAGACCTATGGCGACCCTGCATTGCCTTCGCTGCATTTGTCGGTTGAGAATGTCGTACGGCATCCCGATATGAATAAAACTAGATTTCTCCAGTTTCACAAACATACACGTCGAAGCACAGTCGACGCCAAAGCTAAGCATCTCGAAATGGATGTTGGCCATCGCAGGTTCTCTGTAGTCCCCGAGAGAGTCCACTAGAGGCGAGCATGAGTTGTCAATGTAGAAACCCTAGAGTGGCCTTTGGTCGAAAATACGCAAACATTTATGATCCTAGGCTCTTCTCCCCCGGAAGAGCAATGTTGGTTGCCATCGGTGGGCACATGGGATTATCGATTCCAAAACCCTTCTATGCAGACCTGTAAGGTGCCGGTCAAAGACAAGTCGAGGATTTGAAGTCTCACAACATGCAACAAACTGATCCCGCATGTCACGTTGCTGGCGGTGGAATCCACACGACGATTTTGTGACGATGGCATCGTGTTATCTGTCTCACCGCAAGGGGTTGTTCCCACAAGAAGCGGTAGAGTATCTACACTGTGGATGGCAGGGTTAAGAATCAGGGAAACAGAGCGGAAACTATGGTGGTAGATTGGCTGCATGTAGCCACCCCTGGGGGTTTACGCAGCAGCAGGATCCTATTATGCATAGGCGAGATGGGGACAATCCACGGGCGAATAGTGAGCGTCGAAAGATGATTCGAGAGCCGCCTCTTGCTAGGGCCAGTACATAGGAACGCGATTGAAGATCATGTCGTAACTCTCGGAGCTGCATGGTAATAGGTCGCGCATAGCCTGCGGCACCTAAGCCGTAGGGGCCTGTAAGTTGTAACACCAGATCGTGTGAGATGAGACGAGTTGGCTGCGGTGAAGTGAGGACCATTCAGTAGCTCGTGTGCTCAGGGAAATAGAGAGATGGTGTTTTGAGAAGACAGCGTTGAAGAAAAGGTGCGTGATAAACGATCAAAGGTTTGTGGTGAACCGTGCTTAGCAACCAATTATTGAAGGTTTCGTCTCCAACTCTCTAACTCCGTACTCCGTAAGGGTACCATGACGCTAAGAATCCCACAAAGCGGATTGGCTGAAAAGCCGACAGGACGCTAAACCCATTCGCGTATCCCTGTCAAATTTCGGCCTTCAAATCTTGTATGGAGTGCCAGCCTCAACCTTCTTCTCCTCAAGTTGTGGAAGGCATTGCTTGCTTCTCCTTCCCACTATCCCCCTCCCCTCCCTAACACTTCTGCCTCTCTCTCCTCTGCCAGTCACACAGAGGTTCAGAGTGTGCTCAGGGATTGTTGAATGTGTCAGATGTCGCTCTAGACACTTCCAACCTACCTCTTCAACCTCCTGCCGTGCAGGTGTCAGACCTCAAATCCTTCGACAATTGACATCCCTTCGACTCACGGCAGCGAGCCATCCCTCCTCTTCATCGTCCTCCTCCTCCTTCCATCCTCCCTGTATCTACACCCCTCACAATTCACGGTGATCTCGCTGTGTACTCGATCGATTGGTTCATTTCCCCACACTGTTCAGCTCTCTCGGAAAGGAGCCGTCTGGACGCCCTCGACATTCACTTCATGTACACTGGGCTCATGGGACATAAGTCTAGTGAAGTATTAAAGTAGGGGGTTTCGTCTTGTAGGTATAATTCTATCTGTTCTTCATTCCTCGTCGAGATCTCCAAGGGGGTTGAGGGTCTACCCTTTTACGGAAGTCCATCTGAGTCATTACACAATCCGGTCCCGAACTATGGTCTGTTCACTTTGGAATGAGATGCCACCGTCTACTTTTCAATGGCTTCTTTTGGCTAGGTGACCGCAAGTACACGATCCGTCAATAAGCCGTCTCAAAATTCATCCTATTGTGCTTGACCAAACCTACCTTAATTCGACCACCACGAACTTCATCCACTATATCAGACATTTTCAGACATTCCAATTTTCATCCGATCACAACCCAGGCTCACATCAATCCAGCAGTTGTAACGCATCAACCATTTGAGCCAAAGCCAAGGTTTACCTTCCTACAGCTCTCTTTTCTTTACAAGACCAAGCCAAACCATACAATTCTTGTGCATGAAGAGTCGCAGCCAAAACGACTGTGATAGACCACACAACGCGAGTGCAACGCGTACCAATACTCGCGTTAGGACCTCTATGATATTTCTGCATTGTAGCATTTTGCTAATTATTGTGTACTGTCCAGTCATCCCACTGCCCAATCTTGATATCACGAGTGTCGTCGGGTCTATTCAGGGTAGGTCGAACTGCTCCTTTTATAACAAGTCCTAACGATGCCTCCTTACATAGAGCTCGTGGTCTACTTGTGGCTTCACATTCTCGATCTTCGGAGAGTGGAGGCGTTAGCTCGTTCTCTCCTTCCGCTATCGTTAAGGTTATCTCTCGGCAAACCATTCCACAGTAACCCAGGAACTTGACGAAATTGCAAGGGACTCCAGTACAGTCTGGTTCTAAGGCAAGTGGATTTCATTCCTATCGACTCCTCGCTGTACTAAGGGCTAACAGGAGGCGGCCTTCACTAGATATATTAGATCTCACGTACCGCTCTGCGAAAGTCGTCTACCTTGGCCGTCTTTCTGTCCCTACTACTACGATCCTTAATTTCTAGTTTTCTTACCACAGTCACTCTCTTGATAGTGTTGATATTTCACAACCCGGGCCTCTAGAAAACCGTTTTACAGTCGCCGACTATCGAAACAGCACATACAACTCGACACAAATGGTTCAAAAGAGATCGTTCGCTGAAATAAAAGCAGACATCGATCAAGGGACCGAAGATATCTGGACCGAAACAGCTCACCGACAGCATCAACGTAACATCAATCGTCAACAAGAAGCTACTGCAGCTATGGCATATTTCCACGGAGCTTGTGATAGCTACTTCGTGGAACCACACGATGAGCGCGGGCAATCGTATCGAGAGTCTCTCCGCGAGCGTGAGAGACATGTCAAGCATCAAACACAGCTCGCTATTGCCGAGGAATTGTCACAACTAGCCAGTGCCGAGTATTGTCAGGAGATTCTAGAGGCCATGGAAAGCATGGAGGTCCAGCGCCTTAATCTACATGAACACTGCACACGCTGACTTCTCTTATAGCTGAAAACACTACCTGATGTTGCGTCGATCGAGATTCAAACAGAGATCCAGTGGTTCATGCGTCCGTACCTACTTGACTTCTTAATTGAAGCTCATACTGCTTTCGGGCTCCTACCAGAAACTCTTTTCCTCGCAGTCAACCTCCTTGATCGCTACTGCTCCAAACGCATTGTCTACAAGCGACACTACCAGCTCGTTGGGTGTTCTGCGTTACTCATTGCTGCAAAGTACGGAGACCGCAAGGAGCGTGTGCCTACGATCAAGGAGCTCAAGTGCATGTGTTGTTCCCTTTATGACGATGACATGTTCACTCAGATGGAATGGCACGTACTGCAGACTCTTGGATGGGTGGTCGGCCATCCTACTGTTGATAGCTTCTTACAGCTGGCTCTTGATGGATTAGCCTACGATCCGGAAGTCGAGCACATGGCATGCTACATCTCGGAGATTGCAATGTTCCACAAGGACTTCATTTCCAAACGTTCTTCGGACATGGCTCGCGCATCTCTGGCTCTGGCCCGATGTATCCTTAACCGACCTCAGGCTCAGACTAACGACTGGACGTCCAAATATGAACCACACACCCTAGTCACCTTATCCCAGCAGTTGCATGGGCCTTCCAAGGTCTTGTCCCGCAAGTATTCGACGGCTCATCTCTCACGAGTGGCCATCACCCTCGAAACTTTCCTTGCTAGACAGGCTTCTATCGCTGGAGGCTCCTACGCACCACCGACGCCGCCAACTCAGAACACCATGGCAAGTTTTGGCAAGGCTCCAGCTCACAACGTGCCAGTCACGCCGACCAAGCAGCAGTACCCATGGATTGCGCCGAATAATACTTTGACTCCTCCCATTACTCCAACCAACCTGGAGTATTCTGGCAGCTACAATAATCCGGTCATGGGGAACCATAATCGCCCAGCCACGCCGCAAAGCATGGAAAGTCAGTCGTCGCTACGTTACAATACACAATACTTTTTGCCTCCAATACGTTCCCTGGCACCGATGCAGTAGCTACAACCGGCGAACATCCGAGGCACATACTCTCTATCTGTCTTTATGGATTATGGGTGATGGGTTGACTAAACAGCTATCCCTCCTACTCTATTCTATCGACAGGTCGGCATAACGAACGCTCAACCCAGCGTTTCGCATAGCCATATCTCTCATGTATCAAGATCTTGTGTCTATTTCCATTGCATCAGCGGATCCTGCATTGCTAGCGTTATCGTGTCCTCTGGTTTCTTCCAGCACATCAAGCGGTTTTACTCGAGCGTTTCCCAAAGATTGAAGCAACATGGAAGGGAGGGGACACCAAAAGCACCATACACTTACTTGCCAGGAAATTTCTGGCTTGTCGGTTGGATATTGTCAAATATCCAACATATTGTGAGCGCAGTAAGATCTTCGACATAGTCCTCTAGGATAATGTGGGTGGATCCATTTTCTGCGATTGCGAGGATCTACTTTTTCTCTACTACCAGTTGCTCAGCTCCGGCTGTCTGGCTTTTACACACACAGATATGTCTCTTCGTTTGTTCACAAGAGATACCCTGGCTTCTTATTCTAGCACACCACGCGGATTCCAGATATTGTATGTAACATTAGGAATACGTGGTGTGTTTAGCTAATCACAATCTTTGCAAATATTGCTTGTGCATCGGGTAGTGTGAGTGGGATGCGAATAAGGATGTTATAAGTACATGTAAGGCCGAAGCACACCCTACGATCTGATTGACCCAGTCCATCACCCCTGTCCAGAGCCTAACAATACCTCCACCCCTCTACAACCCCAACTCAAAGCCTAACCATACCTCCAACCCTTTGAACCTCCCACACCTATCATACCAAATCCCCCACATCCCCCACTTGTTCTCCCCCCCCCCACCCCCCCTACCACGTTCCTCTATTCGAAAACACTCAAAACCAGAAATGGTTTTTCACATTTCTTTTTTAAAGCAAAGACCCCAATCGTCCTTTTTTCGATTCGGTCGTTTTCGGTTGAGGTGGGGGGGGGTAAGAAAGCATGAAAGTGATGTATCAGAGAAAGAGAAAGAAGAGCATGCCGGCCGGGAAGGAGAGAGGAGGTGGTGGTGGCGGCGGCTGGGGGGGAGGGAGAGAGAGAGAGAGGGAGGGAGTTGTGATTTAATATTTGTGGGATCCGCGTTTTGTTCTTGTTATTTATTTTTCTTCTTCGTTCATGGCTCTTTTTTTCTTCGAAACCCCATTTAATCCTAATCCCAATCCCAATCCCAATCCCAATCCCATTCTCATTCTCAATCTCAACCCCTCAAGGTTTTCTGGACTCGAGTCACACACACTCTTGAGGAAGTTGGGCGGGGAAGAATTGGGTGTTTGGGTGGGTGGACACGGGGGGGAGGGGAGAGGGGAGAGAGGCAGGCATACATACACCCACCCACCGCCAAGAACCCCTCATCCCCCCTGGTACTCTCGCGCTCGGCAAAAAAACCTTTGACCTATGTCTCTATCTGTCTATCTATCTAACTATCTACAGCACCTCTGCCGACTGACTGACTGACTGACTGGCTGACTAGTGCACACATCGCTATCGCTATCGCTGAGTTCTGAGTTCTGTGCTGCGGTGTGCTGCGGTGTGCTGCGGTGTAGTGTGTTGCTATCGATGTGTTTATGTTTGAGAGGATGGGAGTGGGTGGGTGAGTGGGTGAATGGGTGAGTGAGTGAGTGAGTGGGTGGGTGAGTGAGTGAGTGAGTAGGTGAGTGAGTGGGTGAGTGAGTGAGTGAGTGAGTGAGTGAGTGAGTGAGTGAGTGAGTGAGTGAGTGAGTGAGTGAGTGAGTGAGTGAGTGAGTGAGTGGGAGTGGCTGAGTGAGTAAGTGGGAGTGGCTGAGTTAGTGAGTGAGTGAGTTGTCATAGCTACGAACTCCATGCGGGAGTTGAGATGCTTTGTTCTTCGGCTGGGAAAGGGGTGGTTGGGGTTGGGTTGGGAGGGCGGTTGAGTGGGAGTGGTTGTGGTTGAGTGGTTTTAGCGTGGGTGGTGTGGTCTGTGGGCTTCTGTGGAGTAAGTAGGTATTATTTGTGAAGACTAAAGAGGGCGTTGGGGTCGGGCAGGTTGGAGGGTAGAGTGCGTCGATTGGGATGATGGGTTGGAGTGCTTGTGGGTAGTTGGGGGTTTACATAGATAGGGGTGGTGGGTGGTGGGAAGGGGGTAGAGGTTGACATATTGGTTGGTTGGGTTTGGAAGGAAATGGAGTAAGAATAATATGTAAAAAGTGGACGGTGCATGCTTTAGGTTGTTGGTTGCGCAATCCCACGTGTTTTGCGCTGTGCCTCATCATCAAATGAGGCTCAAAAAGTTTCAGTTAGATTGGCTATGCAAGGGTTGCTTGGACTTGCACAAACAACAACATTTCTTCATCCGTCCGAAAGACTCCAGAGCGTTTTAATGATTATCGCTCTGACATCCCCCCGCTGTAACAAAGCATTTAAAAGGTAATAATTTTCCAATGGTTTATCAGAGGCGACAAATTAGACGGTGGCTTTGTTCTGCTTGCCGCGCTTTTCCATGCCAGTGACGGACCAGGGAAAGTGGGCGACGGGGATGATGAAGAAGCTGTTGGGAAGAAAATCAGTACATGTGAATGATTAGAATGCTAAAAACAAAGGCTCACCTGTTGGAATCGTCAAGAATACCAGCCAACGCGTTATACCAAGCCGTAAACGCCGCCAGCAGCCCGAAAAACCCTCCCGCCTTGATAATCGGCGGATTTGGCGCGCCCTTGGAATTACGGTGCAGGTATCCGATGCCGAGGAGGAGGAACGCCATGTCCAGAGTGAAGAAGA